>JACKQG010000048.1_pt1 | contig 155618 bp, 146 predicted proteins | sample 8237621 | NCBI WGS metagenome assembly JACKQG01 (sample SAMN15677084, study PRJNA649215) | marine metagenome | biome: marine; feature: Black Sea; material: saline water; isolation source: suspended particulate matter (SPM) from the Black Sea western gyre | collected 2013-06-09/2013-06-10...
CTTGGTGGGCGATGAGGGATTTGAACCCCCGACTTCCTCCTTGTAAGGGAGGCACTCTGACCAGCTGAGTTAATCGCCCGTAAAACTGACGCGAAAGTTACGAGTTCTTTTTTGCTTTTGCGGAAGACTTTCCTGATTTTTTTCTACCATTCAACCCCGGGAGTGCAATATCCGTTACATCCATCATTTCCTTCGCAAAATGAAAATCCAGATCCTTTTTAATATGGTCAGGAATTTCTTCTAAATCCTTTCGATTATGGTCGGGCAAAATAATCGTTTTAATACCAGAGCGATGGGCCGCAGTTACTTTTTCCTTCACACCACCAATTGGCAATACATTTCCACGAAGGGTGATTTCACCCGTCATAGCTACCTTATCTTTAACCGGAATGCCAGTGAGAAGTGAAACGATTGAAGTGAACATACCCACCCCGGCAGAAGGACCATCTTTGGGAATAGCCCCTGCAGGCACATGGACATGAATATCGGTTTTTTCATTAAAATCTTCATCCAGGTTCAGTATATCTGTGTGGGACCGTACATAAGTCATAGCCGCTGTGGCTGATTCTTTCATCACATCTCCCAATTGCCCTGTGAGTGTGAGTCTGCCCTTTCCCTTCATCTTGGACGCTTCAATAAAGAGAATATCACCACCGGCAGCCGTCCAGGCAAGCCCCGTGACCACGCCGGGTTTTGTGGTTCTTTCAGCTAATTCAGAATAAAATCGTGGTGCACCTAAATAATCGGATACTTTCTTTTTATTGACTTTAATTTTTTTGGTATCCTTTTCAATCTTATCTCGGGCAACCTTCCGAAATACATTGGCAATCTCCCGTTCCAGGTTACGCACCCCTGCTTCACGAGTATAGGAATTAATTAATTCTTTTACCCCTGTGTCGTCCAAAGCCACATCTTTTTTAGTCAGGGCATTTTCCTTCATTTGTTTAGGTATTAAATGCTGCTTTGCAATCTGCACTTTTTCATCCTCTATATACCCGGAAAATTCTATGATTTCCATACGATCTTTCAATGCAGGCGGAATTGGATCCCGATAGTTTGCTGTGGAAATGAACATGACTTTACTTAAGTCAAAATCAACTTCCAGGTAATGATCCGCAAAAGTACTGTTTTGTTCCGGGTCTAACACTTCCAAAAGCGCCGAGGAAGGGTCCCCGCGAAAATCACTCCCCAGTTTATCAATTTCGTCCAGCATAAATACGGGGTTGTTTGTTCCTGCTTTCTTTAAGGATTGAATAATTCGACCGGGTAATGCACCAATATAAGTTCGTCGGTGTCCGCGAATTTCCGCTTCATCTCTTACACCTCCGAGAGAAATCCGTACAAATTCACGCCCCATAGATCGGGCGATAGATCGACCCAATGATGTCTTTCCAACCCCAGGAGGACCTGCAAAACAAAGGAGCGGTCCCCGAAGACCACCTTCCGGATCTCTTTGCATTTTTAATGCACGAACAGCTAAATATTCCAAAATTCGTTCTTTAACTTTTTCCAGACCATAATGATCTTCATCCAATATCGCTTTCGCATCTTTCACATCAATGGTGTCATCAGAAGTTTTAGACCATGGCAATTCTGTGAGCCAATCCAGATAGGTTCTGGAAACGGTATATTCCGGTGACTGAGATGGAATTTTTGTGAGCCTATCCAGTTCTTTTAATGCCACTTTTTCTGCCTCTTCCGGCATCTTGGCCTCTTTGATGGCATCTTCAATATCTTTCAATTCAACCTGGGATTCATCTTCACCCAACTCCCGCTTGATGGCCTTCAATTGTTCACGGAGATAATATTCCCGCTGGGATTTGGCAATTTCATCATGGACTTCAGTTTGAATTTCTTCACCCAACTTAATACGCTGTATTTCTTTGGATAGAATATTAATGGCTTTTTCAACGCGCTTTTTTACATTCAATTCTTCTAATACTTCCTGCTTTTCAGGATTGGGGACTGTAAGGAGAGAAACAGTTCGGTCAGCCAATCGGGATGGTTTCTGAATATTGGATAACATTCCTGTATGTTCTTCACTCAAGTTAGGTGCCACTTGAATCAATTCACTGAAAACCTGGCGCAAGTTATTACCTAATGCATCCAGTTCAATATCTTCAGTTGAAACATCGTCAGATAATCGCTGAACAGCAGCGCGATAGTAAGGTTCCTTTTCTTTAAAAGATAAAATCTTCACTCGATCAATTCCCTGAACGATAGCAGACTTACTATTATCGGGCATATCAAATACTTTCAATACGACAGCCAGGGTACCAAAGGAATACATCTCCTCCGGTTTTGGATCTTCAATGGATCCATCTTCCTGAGCCACCACCACAATATGCTTACTCTTCGCCGGTAGTTCATTGATTAGTTTTAATGATTTTTCGCGACCGATATAAATCGGGATAACCTGTTGGGGGAATAATACCGTATTCCGCAGGGGCATTACTGGGTAAGATTCACTTTCCTCGACTATATCTTCATTCATTTCTTTTTCAAATTCGTCGTTCATAACATTCCTTTTTGTAAGTCCAGCTCATGTTTGTCAAACATTATACCAAAATTATTACTTTGCATTTATGACGTAAAATAATTCTTTTCCTTTCAGTTCTCTGCCATATCGGTTCACTTTGGCAACAGATGGCAAGATACACAGTTTTCACGCATTTCATGGGGCATCTTTTTTGCTAAAACAGGTCCGGAACCAAAATTCATTTCCCGCTCATCTTTATGGCACTTCAAACAGGTGTTTTCATCTATATACTGCATATGCATCACAAAGTTCGATAACCTTGGCGGTACCTTTCCATCCACAAGTATAAGTGGTGATTCTTCCCCGGAAATTTCAGGTGTTCTTTCGATTCCCTGATCTGCATACACAAACCACACTAAAATGATGCCTGCAATCGTCACCAAACTATAAATTAGATTTTTATTTTTAATCATTTCTTTCCCTTTAATAACCGTGCCTGTTCATCTGCATGATAAGAACTTCTAACTAATGCGCCTGACTCAACCACGCGAAAGCCCAATTTCAACCCGATTTGTTTATAATTTTCAAATTCCTCAATTTCAACATAACGATAAACAGGACTATGTTTCCTGGTTGGTTGCAAATATTGACCGATGGTAAATATTTCAACACCTATATCCGCTACCTCTTTCATCGTTTCAATCACTTCAACTTTTGTTTCACCCAAGCCCACCATGATACTTGTTTTAGTTCGTAATCCATAATCGACAGATTGTTTCAAAACATCTAAGCTCCGTGCCCAAATGGACTGGGCACGAACCTGACGACTGATTCGTTCCACACATTCCACATTGTGAGAAAATATCTCAGGTGCCGCCTCAAATACGGTTTCAAGCGCCGGACCATACCCCTGGAAATCGGGTGTTAAAACTTCAACGGTACACCCGGGTACATTCTTGTGGATTTGACGAATGGTTTCTGCCCAAATATTTGCACCAAAGTCTCCCTTTAAATCGTCACGATCTACTGATGTAATCACTACATGGCGTAGGTTCATTTTTTTCACTGCCATAGCTGTTCGGAATGGTTCCATCTCATCAACCCTTTTCGGATTCCCTGTATTCACAGAACAAAACCCACAAGCGCGGGTACAAGTATCACCTAATATCATAATGGTGGCCGTGCCCCTTCCCCAGCATTCATATATATTGGGGCAGCGGGCTTCTTCGCATACAGTATTCAATTGATTGGTGTGAACCACGTTTTGGACAAATTTATATTCATCATTGGTTCTTAAACGAATTTTTGGTTTACCCACCCATTTTCTATTTAAGACAGTTTTCATCAATTTACTTTCTGAAAAAGGTAAATCATATATCGTTTATACTTTCGGAACTCATCACTTTCAAGCAGGGAAAATTGTTTCATCTTATTTTCCACTTTTTTACCAAATGCTTTCTTAATCGCCTTTAAAATAAAAGGATAATTCTTTTCCATATAATTGGAAGAAAATTCAACTGTGGGATAAATAAAGCGTTCCATAAAGGCTTTCGCACCATCAAGGGTCGGCATGGTATTATCCGTTTGGTCATATTCCTTAATAAGCTTAAACCCATATTTATCGGCCGTTTCCATATACACTTTTTCATCGTGGGCTGCTTTTATATGCCAATCGCCACTGCCATCATTGTGATGAATAAAATAATCGGATGCCAATAGATATCCCCCATTTCGGATGGTTTTTTGTGCCGTTTTCCACCCCGGTTCGATTTGAATATAACATGCACTTTCACTTTCCAGCACAAGGTCATACTGTTTTACAGGTTCAAAATCTTCAAATTTTGACCGATGAAACTTTACTTTACCATTATATTTTTCCGCAAAAACGCCTTCTTGATATTCATCAGGCGACAGTGCTTCTACTTCATATCCTTTTGATAAAAGATAGCTGGAATTGCCACCAATTCCCGCCCCTACATCCAGAACTGTTTTGACATCTTCCGGTATAAACGAAACCAGATGTTCAATATATCGACCCTGGGCTTTCACCATTTCATTTAATGATAGTTCGGAGATTTTCACTGTATCCGGATGATCCCAAAATCCATAATGGAGATAAGGGGAGCGGACCGATTCTGAATATAGCTTCAGTACGTGGTCAATAGGCATTAGATTAAACTTTCTAAATTCATGCTCTCAAGATTCTGCCTCACATCATCAATAAACTGGCTGCCACCAGCACCGTCAACCAAACGATGATCAAATCCCAAAGATAAGTTCATCATACTCTTAATTCCAATCGTGTCTCCAGCATCTGTTTCAATCACAACCGGCCTTTTCTTGATGGCACCCACACCCAGAATTCCAACATTTGGTTGATTGATAATGGGTGTGCCAAATGTCACATTAAATACACCAAAATTGGAAATTGAAAATGTGGATCCTTGAAGTTCATCTGGATTCAATTGTTTATTCCGCGTACGGTTAGCCAAGTCTCTCACTTTTCGGCATAACCCGAGAAAGTTCAGTTCTTCGCATTTTGAAATAACCGGCACCATCAAACCTTTTTCCACCGCCACCGCCATGCCGATATTAATGTTTTTATGGTATAGAATTGTCGTTTCCTCTAAGGATGCATTCATTTCTGGAAATCGATTCAAGGCTGTGACACATGCTTGAATAATGAATGGCGTAATGGTTAATGCAAATCCTTCTTTTTTATAAAATGCATCTTCATGTTTACTCACATACTGTACAATGGCACTCATATCAACTTCCGACATCACATAAACATGGGTAGCTGTATCAATACTTTTTCGCATATGGCCAGCGATTAGTTTACGCATATGATCCATTTCAACCTGTTCCTCTACTCCGGAAAAAACAATCGGTGATTTTTCTATAATCTTACTCGCTTGACTTTCCTGTAATGGTATTGAACGGGATTCCATATAATTGAGAATATCCACTTTGGTCACCCTGCCGCCCTTGCCGGAACCTGGAATGGCCATCAGTTCTTCAAGTCCAACATTGTTTTCTGCAGCAATTTTATTAACGACAGGGGTGAAAAATTTCTTCTCCCCCGATTTTGGTTCGAGATTTGGTTGGGGCTGAACCGGCTTGGGTGTTTCTCTTACCTTCTCTTCTTGCGCCGCCTCCGGCTCCGGTTCTTTTTTGACTGATTGTAATTTTTTCTTTTTTGGTCCATCACCCCCGGAATCAATCCTGGCAATGACCGTATCTACTTCCAAAACATCGTTGGGCTGGGCCAATATTTCTATCAGGATTCCCGCCGTAGGGCTGGGAATTTCTGAGTCCACTTTATCTGTTCCGATTTCCAATAGAATTTCATCCAATTCGATTGAATCACCCACATTTTTCCGCCATTCCAGAATCGTCCCTTCTGTAATGGATTCACCCATTTTTGGCATTATAACATCTACAATCATCAGTACGCCATCAATTCTTTTAATGCTGTTTGAATATTCAGAGTTTGAGGCAGAATTTCTTCTTCCAAAAACCAATTAAATGGAACTTGACTATCCCTTGAGCCAACCCGTTTAATGGGTCCATCCAAATCTTCAAAATGTTGATCCGCAATGATCGCGGCAATTTCAGCGCCAGGTCCATTGGTTAAATTATCCTCATGGACCACCAATACTTTACCCGTTTTTTTAATGGATGCGCTCATGGTTTTTTTATCCAGTGGATTAAGCGTACGCAGGTCAATAATTTCCACAATACCCGATTCAATACCTTCCTTTTTCACTGCTTCAATGGATTTCTGTACCATAGCACCCCAGGTTAGAATCGTCAAAACAGATCCTTCCTGAACCACACGTGCCTGGCCAAATGGAAGGATATAATTTTCATCCGGTTCAGGTGTGGCAGCAAACCCTTGCCGGTACAGTCCTTTATGTTCCAGGAAGAGGACCGGATCATTCATCCGACAAGCGGCCTTTAACAGCCCTTTTGCATCTGCTGCATTGGAAGGATAAGCAATACGGATTCCCGGCATATGCATAAAATATCCATCAATGGATTGACTGTGGCAAAGTCCGCCATGAATGTAACCACCAATCGGGACTCGGATAACAACCGGACAACTCCACATGTTATTGGAACGGTATCGCATGGAAGTCAATTCATTTCGGATTTGCATCATGGCTGTCCAGATATAGTCTCCAAATTGAATCTCTGTTACAGGCTTCCAACCGGAACAGGCCATACCAATCGCCGTACCCATAATGGATGCTTCTGCCAGGGGTGAATTAAATACACGACTTTTCCCAAACTTATTGGTTAATCCCCGGGTGGCTGTAAATACGCCTCCCTTTGGATCCGCCACATCTTCACCAAAAATCACCATCTTTTCATTCCGTTCCATCTCTTCAGACAGGGCATGATTAATCGCATCCACCATAACAACCTTATCACTAATCTCGTTGAAACTCGTCTCTTCCGGACTCGGATCATGGGAATAGTTAAAATCCAGCGCTGAGGATTTTTTTGGGTGATCCTGCTGTTCTGCCCACTCCGCTTCTTCATCAACCTGTCTTTTAATTTCTTTGCGAATTTTATCAAATTCTTTTTCCGTAATCATTTTTCCGTTAATACATGCTTCTTCAAAACGAAGAATTGGATCTCTTTTTTTATCTGTTTTAAGTGCTTCTTCCGATCGATACTTACGCTGATCGTCCGAAGATGAATGAGGTAATAATCTCACAACATTGGACACAATGACAGATGGACCTTTTCCCTTCCTGGCCCTTTCCACTGCTTTTTGGAAAGCTAATTCCGTTTCGAAAAAATCTGTTCCATCCACATTATACCGGGCCAAATTTTGATAACCGGACACCATGGAATAAACAGAACCACCCGACGTTTGTTCAGAAATATGAACGCTGATTGCATATTCATTATCTTCGATATGAAAAATTACCGGCAGTTTTTCCCGACTGGCCCAATTCAATGCTTCATGGAATTCGCCTTGACTGGTCGTCCCCTCTCCTGATGAGACATAAACCACTTCTTTTTTCTTTTCCCATATACGGGTTAATGCCGAACCAACCGCTTGTAAATATTGCGTACCTGTGGGGCTCGATTGACTGACGATACGTAATGACTTATTGCTAAAATGTTGAGGCAATTGCCGCCCGCCTGAAGTCGGATCATCCTCTCTGGCAAGAAATGCCAGCATGTGATCCTTACTGTCAACACCCAAACCGATGGTTAAAGCGGCATCCCTGTAATATGGATAAAACCAATCTTCCCCTGGTTTAAAATTGCATGCCGCTGCCAATTGGGCTGCCTCATGACCGGAACAAGCAATATGAAAAAAAGATTTTCCCTGTCGAATTAAAATCATCATTTTTTCATCCAATTGCCGGGCCAATACCATATTCCGGTAAATAGCTAATAATTCTTTTTTCTGGAATCCGTGCAATCTTGCCATCAGTTTACCCCCATGGTTTCCACCGATTGAAATGTTCCATTAAACGCCATGATAATTTTTTGTTTTACCATTGAAATATCCTGTTTTTCTCCCAATATTTTTTCCATGGATGTGACACCATATTCAAAAATACCACATGGAATTATTCCATCATAATAATGCAAGTCCGTATTTACATTCAATGCAAATCCGTGCATGGTTACCCAACGGGAAATTCGGACACCCTGGGCACCAATTTTTTCATCACCCACCCATACGCCCGTCAACCCATCCTTGACGCCTGCATTAATTCCATATACTTCCAAAACTTCAATAATAATATTTTCTAAAGACCGCATATACCAACTGATACTTTTCTTAAAGTGATGAAGATCCAAGATGGGGTAACCGACAATTTGACCTGGACCATGATATGTAATATCGCCCCCTCTTTCAATATTAAACACTTTAGTATTTTTTGGAGCCGATTGGAGTAAATGGTTTTTATTCGCATTTTTCCCAAGTGTATATACAGGTTCATGTTCCACTAATAATAATGTATCTGGCTCTTTACCCATTAACACTTTTTGGTGATAGTCCTTTTGATAATCCCAAGTAGATTGGTAATCCATTTGACCCAGATCTTTAATTTTGATTTGATTTTTCATGTTTTTAATAAACTTTACGACAGTTTCAAGCTTTTTTACCAGCCGTGTGAAGGGTTAAAACTTTCACAAAGATTAATAATCGTCTAAGCATTATTGATGTACACTTTGCCCAAACGCATCCAATGCCGCTTCCATGACTGCTTCTGAAAGGGTGGGGTGCGCATGGACCGTCATGGCAATTTCCTGCCAGGTTGTTTCTAACGCCTTCGCCACACCCAATTCTGCAATGAGCTCCGTTGCCTCGCTGCCCACAATGTGACAACCAAGTAATTCGCCATATTTCGCTTCAAAAATTATTTTAACAAACCCGGTTGAATTTCCCGTTGCCAATGCTTTTCCGCTTGCACGAAAATCAAACCGACCCACTTTTATTTCAATATCCTTTTCCTTCGCTATAGCCTCCGTCATTCCCAAAGAGGCCACTTGAGGTTGGCAATATGTACACCCAGGAATATTGGTATAATCCACGGGTTTAGGGGTATTCCCGGAAGCATGTTCTGCCGCTACATGTCCCTGTGCTGAAGCAACATGGGCCAGCCATGGCGGTCCAGAGACATCCCCAATGGCATACACGCTGGGCACAGATGTTTGGTTGAATTCGTTAATCGTAATTGCCCCTTTGTCAGAGTTAACACCAATTTCTTCAAGTCCAATATTTTCAATATTCCCCGTCACACCAGTAGCGATTAAGACTATATCTGCATCTATGATTTGTTTTTCCTTACCCTTTTCAGCATGGACTTTTACTTTTGTTTTCAGCTTTTCAATTTGAGTGACTTTGGTTTCTTTATAAATTTTGATACCGGACTTTTTAAAACTTTTTTCAACTTCTTTCGAAATATCCTCATCTTCTATGGGCAGGATATTGGGCATCATTTCGATCAAATGAATTTCTGTGCCATATTCATTATAAAAGTACGCAAATTCAGCCCCGATTGCCCCGGCACCAATGATGACCATTTTTGCCGGTGGCGCTATTAAAACCATGGCTTCTTTAGAAGTGATCACCTGTTTTCCATCCGGTTCCATTCCTGGGAAAATCTTGGGCCGTGCGCCAGTGGCAATTATGATTTTTTCTGCTTCGACGATTTGTTTCTTCTTGCCTGAGGTCACTTCAATCTCGTCCGGTGATTTTAATACGCCTTTTCCAGATAAGTGGGTAATATCATTTTTCTTCATAAGGAATTCAACCCCCTTAGATAGACGATTGGATACATCCCTACTTCGTTTCACAGTTTTACCAAAATCCACTTCATATTCAGGAATTGTGATACCGAACTTTTTGCTGTTTTTCACATAGTGGAGAATTTCTGCATTCTTTAAAAGCGCTTTGGTTGGGATGCATCCCCAATTCAGGCAAACACCACCCAATTGATCTTCATCTATAATGATGATTTTCTTTCCCAATTGGGCCGCCCGAATGGCCGCTACATAACCACCGGGTCCGCCGCCCAAAATAGCTATATCAAATTTTGCCATAGTCTTTTTCTACTTTTGCAATTCGAACAATATATTTTTCGTACCAAATGACCCGCCCACGTTTTTTAACTTTTTTATGTTCTGTATGATTCCGCCAAGCTTTAATGGATTCTTTATCTTTCCAATAAACAGATGTAATGCCGAACCCATTCGGATCACGCACAGATTCAACGCCTAAGTATCCAGGCATATTTTGAGCAAGTTCAACCATTCTGGCAGAGGCTTTATCATATTCTTCCTTTTCTTTATGCGTGTGTAACGAAGTGAAAATCACTGCGTAATATGGCGGTTTGGGTGTGTTGGCTATACTCATATTATTATTTTCCTATAATGCTTAAAAATTCTGACCGTGTTTCTGCGGATTTTCTAAATTGACCCAGCATTGCAGAAGTGGATGCATAACTGTTTTGTTTTTCAACCCCACGCATCTGCATACATAAATGTTGACCTTCCATCACCACAGCCACGCCCACTGGGTCCAACACTTCTTCTAATGTATTTGCAATTTGGGATGTCAACCGTTCCTGAATTTGGAGCCGCCGGGCAAACATATCCACAATCCGAGGAATCTTAGATAATCCTATGACTCTCTTGTTAGGTAAATAACCCACGTGAGCGCGCCCGAAAAATGGAATCATGTGATGTTCACACATGGAGAAAAATTCAATATCCCGCACCACAACCATTTCGCTGCAATCTTCATGAAATATTGCATCGTTTATAATATCATCCAAATTGGCTCGATACCCTTGAGAAAAATATTCCCATGCTCGGGCCACACGGTTGGGCGTTTTAACCAATCCTTCCCGCTGAGGATCTTCGCCGATTAAATCTAATAATTCTCTATTATTGGCCTCTAATTGATCAAACTTTTCTGTCATCAGATTGCCTCCTGTTTAAATGAAAGTTTTTCCCAATCCGCTTCATCAGGATCTTCATGAATTTTATCCTTCAATGCCCACACGCCCAGATAAAACAATGGTGTATCGAATAATGCCACCAATACCTTGAATAAAAACCCGTTGGCTAATAATGGCCAAAAGCGAATCCATTCAATGGTGCCTGACCCACATAATAAAATCAATACAGCCGATGTATCCACCAGTTGAGACACAATCGTGGAACCATTATTTCTTAGCCAAAGATGCTTTCCCTTGGTGAGCCGTTTCCAAAAATGAAACACTCGAATATCTATAAATTGTGCCGCAAGGTAAGCAATCATTGATGCAAATACAGCAGGGCCAAAGAGTCCAAACACTTTTGAAAATGTTTCATTATCAACGGGTGACCAATCCGTTTGGGGCGCTACGTTGGCAAGCATGACTACGCCCATGACAAAAACAGATGCCACCAATCCGGATACCACCACTTGATCTGCTTTCTTCTTTCCATATAATTCTGAAATAAGATCCGTCACCAAAAATGTAATTGGATATGGCAAAATCCCAACCGATAATTCAAAGGTATATAACCCAAACGGCGACCAAGTGAAAAACTTTTGAAAGATCAAATTTGCACTAATCAGAGAGGCGATAAATATGCCCGCCAGAATGAGGTAAAGTCGGCTTTTAAATTCCATAGTTATTTAGAATTTGGACCGTAATAATCTGTGAATATGGTCGGTGTTTCTCTTAGGCGAATCCGATGCAGTGTTGCCCCTTCTAAACGAGAATTAATCTGCTCCCAGATGAACTGGACTAAATTCTCAGTGCTGGGTTGTTTGCCACTAAACCAATCCACTTCTTTTTCAATTTGGCTATGGTCAAGAATCCCGATCACATGTGTTTCAACAATTTGTTTCAAATGGCCTAAATCGACGAGAAACCCTGTATCAGGGTTCAGTTCACCGGTCACCATCACTTCTAATGTATAATTATGTCCGTGGACTTTCGCATCCGGACCAAATACTTCTTGGTTTTTTTGCTCTGTCCAGTCTTCATGACCGTATTGATGGGCCGCATTAAAGTAAAAGATTTTGGTTAAATAGGGGTTACTCATTTTATTTGTATGTTGCAAATATTATTAGGTGCGTAATTTAGGCATTTGACCGAAGGTGACAAAATGATTCTGGTAATAAATGAAAATAACAGCTCAACAAAGTTAAGCTGATAAAATATTTAGGCTGAGTCTTTTATTTCCTTAGAACATACCGACTTTTTCTTTGTCATATATAACCGATAATTGAAACTATCCCTCAATGCCTGCCAACTGGCTTCAATTATATTTTCAGAAACGCCAACGGTGGACCAGGAATCTTCCCCATCCCTGCTTTCAATTAAAACACGGACTTTTGATTCTGTGCCGGCCCGTTCTTCCAATACCCGGACTTTATAATCCACCAGTTTCACATCTTTTATTTCTGGATAGAATCGAACCAATGCTTTTTTCAATGCCAGGTTTAAAGCATTAACCGGCCCGACACCATCGGCAATGGTATGCTCAATCTCTCCATCTACTCTCACTTTCAACATGGCATCTGCATGGGTGTGGCCATCATCTCCATAATTCACATTAATTCGTGAGTCCAATACATCAAAGAATGGCTGAAATACACCAAGCTCTTCTTGCAGAATTAATTCAAAAGATGCTTCTGCACCATCAAACTGGTATCCAGCGTGCTCCAAAACTTTGATACGGTCAACGACCTTTTTTGTCATGGCCTTATCTCCATTTAATTTTACATCCAATTCAGACGCTTTATACCGGATATTGCTTTGACCCGATAAATCAGATACCAATACACGTCGTTGGGAGCCCACTTTCTCCGGTTCAATATGCTCATACATGGCACTGTTTTTCATGACAGCACTCACATGAATGCCGCCCTTATGGGCAAAGGCAGATCGCCCTACAAAAGCGGCCCGCTGGTCCGGTGCAAAATTCATCACTTCCGATACAAAATGGGATAAGGAGGATAATTGTGTCAAATCTAATTTTTGAGCCGTTTCGAAACCCATTTTAAGTGTCAAATTAGGAATGATGCTAATCAGGTTCGCGTTACCACAGCGCTCACCCACACCATTGATGGTACCCTGCACATGCCCCACACCGGCTTCCACTGCAGCAAGGGTATTTGAGACTGCAAGTTCACTATCATTATGGGCATGAACGCCCAGGGGAGTGTTGATAGTTTGCTTAACTGTGGTGACGATTTCAGTTATCTCTGACGGCAATGACCCACCGTTTGTTTCACATAATACGATTGTATCCGCATTTGCTTTCTCCGCTGCTTGAATCATTCTCAACGCAAATTCCTGATCATCCTTATACCCATCAAAAAAATGCTCTGCATCAAAAATAACCTGGCGGCCTTCGGACTTTAAATGGCGAATCGATTCATAGATTAATGATTCATTTTCAAATGCATCTAATTCCAACCCCATTTCTGAATGTAGCCTCCAAGTTTTTCCAAAAATGGATACCACAGCCGTTTCGGCTCTTAACATGGAAATTAAATTTGCATCGGACTTTATCTTATCCGGAAATCTTGCAGTAGAGCCAAAAGCACAAATGCGTGAATGATGCAATTTTTCTTTTCGAATTTCTTTAAAAAACGATTCATCTTTTGGATTACTTCCGGGCCAACCTCCTTCGATGAAATCTACTCCAAATTCATCCAAACGAATGGCAATTCTCACTTTATCTTTTACGGATAGCGTAACGCCTTCTCCCTGAGTTCCATCACGTAATGTGGTATCGAATATTTCAATAGGATTACGATTCATCTAAATCACCAAATCTTCAAAGGTCCAAGGGTTTAACTTTTTATGCTGCTGCTCAAATAATTGAATTTTTTCTTTTTTCTCCATGGTTTGACCAATTTCATCTAACCCATTCATCAGACAGAATTTTTTATAAATATCTATATCGAAAGATATTGATTCACCATTTGATAATTGAATGACTTGATTCTCTAAATCAATCGACAGTTCAAATCCCGGTGTTCCATAAACAGATTCAAATAAATCATTAATTATTGTATCATCTAAAACGATTGGAAGGAGGCCATTTTTAAAACAATTATTATAAAAAATATCTGCAAAACTGGGTGCTATCAATACGCGAAATCCAAAATCTTTAATGGCCCATGGCGCATGTTCACGGCTGGAACCACAGCCAAAATTTTTCTGAGTCAACAAAATAGAAGCGCCATTATAGCGATTCTGGTTTAGGACAAAATCTGAATTAAGCGGCCTGTTTTCACATGGCATACCCGGTTCACCTTTATCCAAATATCGCCATTCATCAAAAAGGTTCGGTCCAAACCCTGTCCGTTTGATGGATTTTAAAAATTGTTTTGGAATAATGGCATCTGTATCCACATTCGCTCGATCAATGGGGGCTACCAATCCATTAAAATTTGAGAATTTTTCCATCAATTAATCGTTCCCAATTATTTCTCTTACGTCAACAAAGTGGCCATGAATTGCAGCAGCAGCAGCCATAATTGGACTCACCAAATGGGTCCGCCCACCCTGTCCCTGACGACCTTCAAAATTTCGATTGGATGTGGAGGCGCACCGTTCACCCGGGTCAAGCCGATCTGCATTCATGGCGAGACACATAGAACATCCAGGATCCCGCCACTCAAATCCTGCTTCAACAAATATTTTATCCAATCCTTCAGATTCAGCCTGATTTTTTACTTCACCGGACCCAGGAACCACCATAGCCAGTTTTATTGTATCCGCCACTTTTTGCCCTTTTACAATTTCAGCCGCTGCACGGAGATCCTCAATTCTTGAATTGGTACATGAACCAATAAATATTTTATCTAATGGATAATCCGAAAGGGATCCTCCATCATTAATCCCCATATAATCCAATGCATTTTCAATGCCATCTTTCCCCATCTTGGGTATGGGCTCCCCCACATTTATCCCCATCTCAGGTGATGTTCCCCAGGTAATCTGAGGCTTAATATTGGCTGCGTCAAAAACCACTTCCTTATCGAATGTAGCATCAGAATCAGACGAAAGTGTTTGCCAATACAGGACTGCCTTTTCCCACATCCCTCCTTTGGGAGCAAATGGTCGTCCATTTACATATTCAATTGTTTTTTGGTCAACAGCAATGAGCCCTGCACGGGCCCCTGCTTCAATGGCCATATTGCAAACTGTCATCCGCTCTTCAATAGACATGGATTCAATTGCCCTGCCTGCAAATTCTATTGTGTGACCCGTTCCGCCTGCGGTACCAATCTTCTTGATGATTTCCAAAACCAAATCCTTGGCGGTTACACCTTTTTGTAATTGGCCATCCACCTTCACCCGCATGTTTTTGGATTTTGTCTGAATCAAACATTGAGTGACTAAGCCATGTTCTACTTCGGAGGTCCCAATCCCAAATGCCAATGCGCCCAATGCGCCATGGGTGGCTGTATGAGAATCCCCGCAAACTATGGTCATCCCGGGGAGAGTGGCGCCCTGTTCAGGTCCAACCACATGGACAATCCCTTGTCGTCCATCATCCATGGGTATGTAAGGAACACCGAATGATTCGCAGTTGTTAACCAATGTTTCTACTTGGAGGGCTGACACGGGATCTGCGATACCTTGGTCGCGATTTTTAGTGGGAATATTGTGATCCGCCACCGCGAGATTTGCTGAAGCCCGCCAAGGTTTCCTGTTGGCTTGGCGCAACCCTTCAAATGCTTGAGGTGAGGTCACCTCATGGATCAACTGGCGATCAATATATAAGAGTGCATTCCCATTTTTATCTTCATGAACCAAATGGGATTCCCATAATTTATCGTATAAAGTTTTGGCGCCCAAATTTATGGTGCCGTCACTGCTTCAAGCAGTTCATTTACTTCACCTTGAATGCTGTATTCATTGATAGCCTGGATATAGGCTTTTGCACTGGCTTCTACAATATCGGTGGAAACGCCCCGTCCGGAAAATGATTTATCGCCACTTTTCAATTTCAAATGGGCTTCACCTTGAGCAGACCGCCCTACAGTAACCGAACGAACCTGATAAGATTCAATATGAAATTTTGAGTTTAAGGCACGATCAATTGCATTAAAACAAGCATCAACAGGGCCATCCCCTGTGGCAGATTCTTCTACCATTTTTCCATCTGTTTTGATCCGAACCGTGGCGGTGGGAATGGTCGTCGTTCCCAAATTCACATGAAGGTAATCCAGATGGTGACTATAATCCTTTATAGAAACTTCCTCTCCCATAAGCATTCGTAAATCATCATCAAATACTTCCTTTTTCTTATCTGCCAAATCAAGGAATTTTTGATAGACTGTATTCAATTCTTCTTCACTGGGACTAAAACCAAGTGCAATCAATCTTGATGCCAATCCGTGGCGACCAGAATGGCGTCCCAAGACAATTTTGGATGCAGTAACACCCACTTGTTCCGGGCTCATAATTTCATAGGTTTTATTATCTTTCAGCATTCCATCCTGATGAATCCCTGATTCATGAGCAAATGCATTTTCACCTACGATTGCTTTATTCGGCTGAACAATCATCCCTGTAAAGGAGGAAACCATCCGGCTTGCATTAAATATTTCAGACGTATTTATATCTGTCTCTACATCCCATAAATCTTCCCGAACAGCGATGGCCATGGCAATTTCTTCCAAAGATGCATTCCCGGCCCGTTCACCAATCCCATTGATGGTACACTCTACTTGGCGAGCGCCATTGGTTACAGCTGACAGAGAATTGGCAACAGCTAGGCCCAGATCATTATGACAATGAACACTAATCACTGCTTGATCTATATTGCTCACCCGTTCTTTGAGCGCCGAAATTTTCTGACCAAATTCCAATGGCATTGTATATCCAGTTGTATCGGGAATATTAACTGTGGTGGCTCCTGCTGCAATGACCGCTTCCACGATTTCAGAAAGGTATCCAATGTCAGTCCGTCCTGCATCTTCAGGAGAAAATTCAACATCATCTGTAAATGTTTTGGCTAAAGCAACTGCATCACAGGACATTTGAAGAATATTATTTCTTTTTTCTGTTAATGTTTTGCCATATCGATCACTACCAAATTTTCCCAGCATATGTATATCTGATGTACCGGCAAAGGTATGAATCCGAAATGTTTCTGCATGTTTTAACGCATCATTCGCTGCTATAATATCTTTATCAACCGTTCGCGCCAGGCCAGCCACAACTGTATCCACCGCATCTGCAATTCGTTGAACAGAATCAAACTGTACTTTGGAAGAAACAGGGAATCCTGCTTCAATCACATCTACATTTAAACGGTTTAATTGTTTAGCAATTTCTATTTTTTCTGTCATGTTTAACGAGGCACCCGGCGCCTGTTCTCCATCACGAAGAGTGGTATCAAATATGACTATTTTATCCTTCATAAGACATCCTGACCATTTCTATAATTGTATCCGATTTATCAGCGCATCTCTCCAATACTAAATTGCGCATTTCTGTTGTACTCACAACACTTGTATTCTGTGAAGCAATATCTTCTGTACGAAAACCCAGTTCAAGTACTTCGCCAATGGCATCGTAGATCATGCCCGCCGCTTCTGGCATTTCAAAAGTATAATCCAGCATCATGGCTGCAGACCCAATCATGGCCAAGGGATTGGCTTTATTTTGGCCTGCAATTTCCGGCGCTGTCCCGTGGACCGGTTCATAAAGGGCATGTTTTTCTCCTAGACTTGCAGAGGGAAGCATGCCGAGACTGCCCGTAATCATAGCTGAAATATCGCTGAGAATATCTCCAAACATATTTTGAGTCACAATCACATCAAACTGTTTTGGATCCCGAACCAGCTGCATGGCCGCATTATCCACATACATTTCATTCAAGAAAACATCGGGGAATTCTTTATGTACATCTTCTACCACTTCACGCCAGAATTGAGAACTTTCTAATACGTTTGCTTTGTGAATAGAGGTAACACGATTATTTCGTTTTCGAGCCAATTCGAATGCAGTTCTTGCAATCCGTTCTACTTCTTCCTTCGTATAGGTTAATGTATTCCATCCTTTATCTTTATCCATACCCCTTGGAGAACCAAAATAAATGCCGCCTGTTAATTCCCGGACCACCATAATATCCGCACCTCGTAAAACACTTGGCTTTAATGACGACGCATCTAATAATGCATTATATATTGTAGCGGGACGAAGATTTGCATAGAGACCTAATGATTCACGAAGTTTTAATAATCCCTGTTCCGGCTTATTCTCGTGAGGTTGATTATCCCATTGTGATCCACCCACTGCACCCATGAGAACGGCATCTGATTGACGACATTTTTCGATCGTTTCATCTGTAAGGGGAACACCATTACTATCGATAGAACAGCCACCAAATAATGCTTCTTCATAATCAAATGTAACGTTGAATTCCTGGGAGACTAAATCTAACACCTGAAGAGCCGCATCCATTATTTCAGGACCAATGCCGTCACCGGGTAAAATGGTTAATTGATAGGATTTCATAAAGATTAACCTTTATTTAATATTCTCCGGCCTCAGGGGGCGAAGCTGTTTACCTGCCTCCCACATTTCCTGATTATTAATTTCCGAAAGTTCTTTGTCTAATTGGTCCCGGTAATCTGGTTTGGAATTGGTTTCGATTGAGATTCTGGCCTCCTCACCACTCAGGACACTTTGGTAGCATTCCTCAATGACAGGCTTGAGCGTATTCTTGAACTTAGGCGCCCAGTCTAATGCGCCGCGCTGAGCGGTGGTAGAACAGTTGGCATACATCCAATCCATGCCATTTTCCGCCACAAGTGGATATAGACTTTGAAGTGCTTCTTCAATAGTTTCATTATAAGCTTCCGACGGTGAATGCCCATGCTCCCGGAGAACTTCATATTGCGCCAGGAAGGCCCCTTGAAGAAGACCCATGAGTACACACCGTTCGCCGGTAAGATCACTATGGACTTCTTTTTCGAATGTCGTCTCAAATAAATGTCCGGACCCAATAGCAAAGGCAGTGGAGACGCATCTATCCTTTGCATTTCCTGTGTAATCCTGATGGATTGCATAAGAAGCGTTAATACCCCGTCCATCCAAAAAATGGTTTCGAACGGTTAATCCACTTCCTTTTGGTGCCACTAGAATTACATCCACATTTTCCGGTGGAATAATATGTGTATCTTTATGAAATACCACACCAAAACCATGAGAGAAATAAAGTGCATCCCCATCATCCAGGTTATCTTTCACCATTGGCCACAATTGAATTTGCGCAGCATCCGAAATCAGAAATTGGATGATGGTTCCCCGCTTCGCTGCTTCCTCAATTTCAAACAGACTTTCTCCTTCTTTCCATCCATCTTCCAATGCATGATCCCAGCTTTTGCCCCGTCGCAAGCCTAAGATAACATTGAATCCCTGGTCACGCATATTTAGTCCCTGCCCTCGACCTTGTGGACCATATCCAAGGATTGCTGTCACTTCTTTATCTAAAATTTCTTTACATTTTTCAAGGGGAAAGTCAGAGCGCTCAATTATGGTTTCGCGATGGCCGTTTATATTAATTTCTTTCATGGTGTGTTGATTCCTTTTAATTATGATATGTATGGATGTTTTCCGGTACCCAATTGACGTCGTCTGCCTGGGCATTTATTTTGTCGGATGATATTTTATGGGTTTTCCCTTTACGCATGGCAATTTTACCCGTCCGCATAATTTCTGTTATGTTGAATGGAGTCAATTCATCTACCAATGCATCAATTTCTTTTTCCCGTTCCGTGGCTTCTATAATAACTGTTTCTTTTCCCATATCTACGATGCGTGCCCCATGGCTTTTGACCACTTCATTCACTTCATTCAATTGATCTGGACCGATCTGAATTTTGATCAAAATGAATTCCCGGGTCACACATCCCAGATTCGAAACATCCTTAACGGCAATCACATTCACAAGATTTAATAGATTAAAATATATATGGCCACGCTTACGCTGATCCTCTTCATTGGTCATGATTGTCATTCGACTTACGCCCGGTTTCTCACTTTTTCCCACAACCAGACTATCTATATTATAATTCCTGCGGCGGAATAAACTGGCAATCCTGTTTAATACACCGGGTTTATCTTCTACCAATGTGATTAAAATTTGCTTCATTTTTTCAATTCCTCTTTTTGAATATTCGCATTTCCATTTTTTGAATTGATGGGCCGTTCAATCATTTCATGCAAATCTGCACCCGCCGGAACCATTGGATATACCATGTCATGCTGTTCCACCACAAATTCGATGAGTGAAGGTCCGGTCTGTTTTTGAACTTTTCGCATGGTTGGAATAACATCATCCAACGATTTAACCTGAAATGCCTCAATACCATATGCTGCGGCTAATTTTACATAATCCGGACTTAAAATAGGTGTTTCCACATACCGGGCTTCATAAAACATTTCCTGCCATTGGCGCACCATTCCTAAATATCCATTATTGATTATGGCAATATTGATATTCCGGTTTTCCTGGACAGCGGTTCCCAATTCAGTCATGGTCATTTGAAAACTCCCATCTCCAACTATAATCCATATTTCCCGATCTTTTTCATAAAAACTGGCTCCGATTCCCGCGGGCAAACTAAATCCCATCGTCCCTAAACCACCGGAAGTCAGTAAAGTCCTGGGTTCTTCATGTTCGTAATATTGCGCTTCCAGCATTTGATGCTGCCCCACATCGGTTATGACCAACGCATCACCTTTGGTCCCCTCCCATATTTTTCGAACCACATGGGCACCCATGAGCATTTCAGTTTCCTGGTGAATAATATCTCTATCCTTAGATTTATTTTGCCAACCATCAATTTTTTTTATCCAGGAATCGTTTTTCTTCTTGGATAATACAGGTATCATTTGATGAATGACTGACTTCAAATCTCCATGAATCGGTAAATCAACATGAACATTTTTATTGATTTCGGATGGATCAATTTCAATATGAATTTTTTTAGAATTTGGTGAATAGGTCTGAAGTTTCCCTGTAACTCGGTCATCAAACCGCATTCCACAGGCAATGAGTAAATCCGATTCCTGGATTGCCCGATTTACCCACGTTTCGCCATGCATTCCCATCATACCCAACACGAGAGGATGGCTGGCAGGGACACCACCAATACCAAGCAAGGTTGTCCCAATGGGAATTTGAGCCAGATTGGCTAAATCCAATATTTCCTGTGTGGCCCCCGAAAGTAAAACACCGTGCCCTGAGAGAATAATCGGCCGTTCAGAATCTGCTATCATTTCGGAAAATTTTTTTATTTGCGATTCATCTGCGCCCTGAGGCTCGATTAAACCCGGCAATTCAATATCCCCAGTTGGATAAATAAAATCAATCGATTGGTTTTGAATGTCTTTGGGAATATCAACCAAAACAGGACCTGGGCGGCCACTTCGGGCCACATGGAATGCTTCTTTAATCGTCTCAGCCAAATCATTGATATCCAATACAAGATAATTATGTTTGGTTACGGGGATGGACGCACCCGTAATATCAATTTCTTGAAAAGCGTCTGAGCCAATGACCGGCGAGGGAACTTGACCTGTAATACATACAATAGGGACGGAATCCATCATAGCAGTAGCCATGCCTGTAATCATGTTAGTTGCGCCTGGGCCGGATGTGGCCATGGCTACGCCGACTTTTCCACTGGCTCTGGCATACCCATCTGCCATATGGGTGGCTCCCTGCTCATGGCGAACCAGCACATGATGTATTTTTTTTCGATATTTATCCAGTGCATCATAAGCGGGGAGAATGGTTCCACCTGGATATCCAAAAACAACATCTACCCCTTCTATGGCTACACATTCCCAAATAATTTCTGCACCGGTTAAATTTCTTTTACTCATTTTTTACCTATTTTAATATGGCGCCTGAATTGGCCGATGTAACCATGCGTGCATACCTTCCTAAATATCCATTTTTGATTTTGAGTTCAAATGCCGGTAGTGCATTTAATCGAGATTGAATTTCTTCAACTGTTAAATCAACATTAATACTTTTTTCAGGAATGTTGATCGAAATGATATCCCCTTCTCGTATGGCGGAAATAGGGCCTCGATTGGCTGCTTCCGGCGAAATATGGCCAATACATGCGCCACGGGTACCACCGGAAAACCTTCCATCTGTAATTAATGCAACTTTATCTCCCATTCCCATTCCCATAATTGCACTGGTGGGTGATAACATTTCCGGCATTCCAGGTCCTCCTTTCGGACCTTCATACCGAATCACAACCACATCACCGAGTTGGACTTCTTTTGCCATAATACCCGATAAGGCTTCTTCCTGTGATTCATATATTCGGGCGGGACCGGAATGAACCAGCATTTTATCATCCACAGCACCTGTTTTTACGACAGATCCATCGGGGGCTAAATTTCCAAATAAAATGGCCAACCCTCCTTCATTTGAATACGGATCTAACACGGTCCGAATAATGTTTTTATCTAACGATTTAGCATCCTGAATATTTTGGCCTAAAGAATATCCCGTCACCGTGGGGCAATCCAAAACCAGAGTGTCACTCTTCTTCGATAATTCAGATAAAATAGCTGAAACGCCGCCCGCTCGATCTACATCTTCCATATGAACATCTTTGGTAGCGGGACTTACCTTGCAGATATACGGTGTTTTGTGAGCAATATCATTTAACTCTTTTAAATCAAAATCCAAACCAGCTTCTATGGCAATGGCCAATGTATGGAGCACAGTATTGGTACTGCCACCCATGGCCATATCCAATGCAAACGCATTTCGAATGGACTCGTGTGTAACTAAATCCCTAGGTTTTAAATCTTTTTCAATTAAATCTACAATCCGTTTTCCTGCCTGTCGCACCAAATCCAATCGACCATCATCTACGGCCAATATAGACCCATTCCCCGGGAGCGCAATGCCCAATGCTTCCATGAGACAATTCATAGAATTAGCCGTAAACATACCGGAACAAGAGCCGCAGGTGGGACATCCTTCTTTTTCTAATGCAGTAAGCTTTTCTTCAGAAATGGTACCTGCTTTTACTTGGCCCACCCCTTCAAAAACGGAAATTAAATCAACTTTTTCACCATCAATATTTCCTGCTTTCATAGGACCACCGGATACAAAAATCGTGGGGATATTTAACCGTACGGCTGCCATGAGCATCCCGGGAACGATTTTGTCACAATTGGTGATACACATAAGGCCATCTAAACGATGGGCTTCCACCACGGTTTCCACACTATCGGCTATCAATTCTCGGCTGGCGAGAGAATAGCGCATGCCGATATGCCCCATGGCAATGCCGTCATCCACACCGATCGTATTGAATTCAAAAGGTACGCCACCTGCTTCACGGATGGCTTGTTTTGCAATCTTGCCGAATTTCTGTAAATGGACATGGCCCGGAATTAAATCAATATAAGAGTTGGCCACACCAATAAATGGTTTATCAAAATCTGATTCTGCCTGAATCACACCTGTAGCCCGGAGTAAACTCCTGTGGGGTGCATGTTCAAAACCTTTTTTTATTGTATCCGATCGCATCTTTTCTTTCATTTTTTCACGTTTTATGGACTCAGCAAGTTCAACGTGACCAGATTTTCATTCGGATAGGATTAATTTAGGGAGGGAAGTTTTCCCGCCGTCATCTTCACCTACCGTTTGTCTAAAATTCGGTCAGGCGACTTGGACGGCGAGTCCAATAATCACTAGAATAAGAAGGTCAATCAGGAGTGAATTGATTCGCAGCGATTCAATATCCAAATTAAGGACACCGATTTGGCTACTTTTATACTGTTTGATTGATATTTGATTATCCATTCTTTATGCCAGCAAATCGTTATCTGTACAGAGATAACATGGGCGCAAGTTTATAGAAGGGAACTAACGAAATACAACCCCTTTTTTATATATTAATCAGTTTTTTCTAAATTACAGCAGATGGACAAAATTCATTAATCACACAAGCTCCACATTGGGGTCGCCGTGCGATACATACGGCACGGCCATGGTCGATAATTAAATGGGTAAGCTTAACCCAATTTTTATCTTCAAATAATGCCATGAGTTCAAATTCGATTTTTTTCGCATCTTTGGTATTGACGAATTTCAGCAGGTTCATAATCCGCACCATGTGGGTGTCAATCACCATGGACGGCACATTGTAAATCTCGCCCAAAACACAGTTGGCCGTCTTTCTCCCCACACCTGGGAGTTCCACTAATTCATCCATATTATTGGGTACTTCGCCCCCATAATCTTCTACAATTTTTAAACTGGCCCCTTGGATCGATTTCGCTTTTTGATTGTGATATCCACATGAATGAACATCTTTTGAAAGATCTGAAACATCACAATAAGCAAAATCTTTTGGGGATGTATATTTTTCGAACAAGCCCGGCGTCACCTGATTCACTCTATGATCGGTGGATTGAGCCGAAAGAATTGTGGCCACCAATAATTCATGTGGCGAATTATAATGTAGGGAGCATTTGGCGTTAGGGTATTCCGCCAATAGCAATTCATAAATGCTTTTCGCCCGCTCAACTTTTTTGGCTTTACTCTCCCTCACTTCGAGAGTTCTTTTACCAATGATTGAATATTTTTCACTACAGATGCCTTGGATAAAATCATATTGCAGCCCGCCGCTTTCAACTTATCTCGTGTTTCTTTATGAACCTTTTCCATATATCCCAAGAGGGTCATTTTGGTCTGGCTGTTTAATTCAGATACAAATTGCACTGTGCCAAATTTTTTATCATCTAAATCAATGAGACCGATTTGACAACTATCCGGTAAATCATAGATGGATTCAGCAAAAGTGATATTCATTTCTATAGCTGTCAGGCGATCTGAGAGTTCAGTCCCTTTCTGAAAATCTTTTATAAATAGTGCAATATCTTTCATTTTATCCTTTCAAATTCGGAACCAAGTCCCAGTCAAATTCTGATGTATTTTTCATATCCTCATAAACCATTGCAACCGATTCTATAGCGGAGGTCAATTCTACTAAATTAATACCTCTATGAATACCTGAAAATTCAGAAAATTTATTCTGACATTTTTTCAATAAACTTTTTGCACCAATCATATTGCCATTTCCTAAATGAACAAAACTAACAGAAAGTTGAATAAGCCCCTGAATAAACCTTCGATCGGGGAAATTATAATCAGACCATAAATCTTCCCACGCTTCATGTGCTTCAAAATAATCCCCTTTTTCATATTCGGTTAACCCCTTTTGGAAAAGGGTTTCCATTTCTATCGCTTCACTCACTAATAGTGATCGATTCTTTCAAGCGGTAATGCTTTCCGTCAAAATGAACAGTACAAGCCTGGTGAATAGGATCATGTTCAAAAAATAGAATCCAGCTCTCCGCCACCGCTTTTGGTAGAAATTCTTGTTTTTCCTGGACGGTAAGAACGGGATGAATATCATAAGCCATGACCCATGGTAATGGTATATGGGCCACCATGGGAATAAGGTCTGCCATATACACAATGGTGTTGCTGTTATCCTGAATCTTAGGCAGCATCATACCCGTTGTATGGCCATAGAACAATTCCATATTAATTCCTGGTAAAAATGATTCTTTCCCATCCACCAAATGAATCATTCCATTTTCCGCCAACACGGACCAATCCGCTTCCATAAAACTACCCTGATCCTTTTCCGATGGAGAATTGGCTAAACCCCAATTTGCTTTCTGCATCCAATAAGTGGCATTGGGGAATACTGGTTCCAAGTTTCCATTCACTAATTTTGTATTTCCACCAATATGGTCAAAATGCATATGGGTACAGAAGACATCTGTAATGTCATTCGTTGTAAAATTATATTTTGCTAATGATGCATTCAGGTTCACCGTCTCCGTATCAATATTATAGATGGTTTTGAATTTGTCCTGCCATTTGTCCCCATTCCCTGTATCAACAATAATTTTTCTACCATGCCCCACCAAAAGTAAAGATCGAGTGACCATGGTGATGCGGTTCTGATCATCTGCTGGTGCTTCTTTTTCCCACATGGTTTTAGGGATAATCCCAAACATGGCGCCACCATCCAGGGCGAAAACACTAGTTTCAATGCTGTAAAGGTCGTAGCCGCCAATGTTCATTTAATGAGTTCCTTCAAGTGGGATGAAATAGTAGGTAAATCTTTTAGGGATGCATTTTTTGCAAAGTACCGCAATGCTTCTAATTGGATAATTTTTGTTTCCCAAAGAGGATTCCCGATCAATCCTTCTGCCAATTCGATAAAAAAGTTACTGCCATTTTTTACATAATCTTCAAGGCCATTCATGATATTTTTTTCCGAACCCATTTCAACTGATACAGTACTGAACCAATGGGAAATTTCCCGGCGGTAGCCTTCGATTCTAACATAATCACCATTCCACAATCGTCTGGCCGCTGCCATTTTATTCAATTGTACTGAATCATTAGGTACATGATCCATTTCCCATCCCACATCATCCATCTTACCATGGGGCTCTGGCAAGGGTGATTTCGAGATTTCTTTCAACATACAGCGAGTATAAGGCCATGTATTTTTTACATCCTGACTGAAAGCATTTGCCCGCTGAAGATGATAGATAAATAGTCCCAATCGATCAAAATCCTGAAGGGCAACTTCTAAAAGGCAATCAATCACCGCCAAGCCATTTTCACTCACCCATTGAAGACGCGCCGCTTCCTGTTCCATTTCAATTGGATTCCCACTTTGGCAAGCATCTTCCAAATCCGAAATAAAAACTGTAAGGCCGAGACCCTCTTTGGCTACCGCATCCAAAACTACCTTGTCATACGTTCGCTGTGGATACTTTTCCGCCAAATTTTCCAAAGCATCCAACAATAATTGAGATGGATTTTGGCGGTCGTCCCCAATAATGTTTTTCAGCGCATTCAGCGTAATAATGGGATGGGCGTTTGAGGGACCGTCATAGACTGAGGTGACAGCCATATCAAAGTAGAATTTGATTTTATCCGGTAAAGACATCTAAAGAAGCTAAAACGAACATCTCAGTAAGTGGAACTGACTTTTTGGGGTTTTCAGATGGTTTCAATCACAAATATATAAATATAATTCAACTTCTATTTCCCCTTTTTCCGTTTGAGTATTCTCATAATATTTTCCCATTACTTTTTGGGGTTATTGAAGGATCAGAGTTAAAGATATGTTTTATCTAAAAGAAAAACACGGGAGGAAATACCAAACGGAGTGAACGTTATTACAACTACTTCATTTTCATTTATAAAAGTTTCACATCAGATAAATTACATTCATTATTCAAAATGGTATTTGAATCCAATATGCATTTATGTAAGGATTTATACTGACTGTACTCACAACCTTAATTAACTATCTTTTGATAAATCCATTGCAGGAAGGAGATTAAGGAGTATAGTAAAATGATATATCCGGATTTTTTCATGGACCATAAGATTGAATTCCAATCAGCCAGATTACCCGCACCGTTATCTTGAATAATAATAAATCCTAAAACAATTACAATGGCCGCAAATGGTATCTTTTTACTACTAAATAAATGTTTGTCAATTAAAGCAGACGGACTTTCTGCAAAAGATTCATTTACCTTCTGTGGCTCGCCTATTTCTGGGACAGTAGTGGCATCTTGTAACACCCAAGAGCCAGATGATGGTGTGTCAAGTTCCGAATCAGGCCCTGATGTTTTATTTGGGAAGTAAGTTAATTCTGAAGATGAAATCTCCTGGCGTCGAATCGATTTAATTTTTGCTGCATATTTCCTTTTTGGCATTATTAATCTTCAAATATTAGATCAATAATTTTTTGGTGTTTTGCCCAAGATTCAGAGGCAAAAGTTGAAATAAGATCAAACAACTTTTCATCTGATACTATATTGTGAGGTTTTTGCCAATAATCAATGTCTATATATAGACCAACTTCGGGAAGCGTCCCCTGAATATTTAGAAATTGATGCGCCTGATCCTCCTTCATTGGCCCACTCTGGGTGTTGAAGTTCCCATGCTTCTCATTAAAATTTAGTGAGCCTCCAATATCTACTAGCTTGGCCCCCATAATAGTTTTTAATTTTTCTGACATCATTAAATATCTTGATTCGTATCGAGAACAGAGTTCATCAAATCCCTTGGTAAATTCGGTATATGATTTTTGTCTTACACCAATTCGATCAACTTGAAGAGGAGTATTAAAACCATCTAACCCCATAATAAATTTTAAAAATTTTAATGTTCTATCTGGAAAATAATGCGCGGTGGGTACATCATTACTTATAAAACCTGCACTATTAAAACCAACGAAAGCTCGATTTTTTGATGATTTATCAAAAATATCTAAACGATTCTGTATAATTCGCCACTCGCTAAGTTCCATAACATCAGATATTTTTTCTGCCCAAGTTCCTCTGAGATCCAATATCTTTGGATTGGCTTTATATCTGATTTCAAAGATTAATTCGTTTAGTGTTATGGGATCTTTACTTTTATTTTTCATTTAAAATACCTCACATATTGTATAATCCCATTCATGATCTGTACCATATGTTTTTTTGAGTATTCATTGACAAGTTGTGCGTTGCTAACAATCATGGTGGAGTTAATCCTCCTATTATCGGAAAGGACAATTACAAGTTTATCCTTCAAAACTATCTCAGCAGTCATAACTTTCTCCCTTTATTAAATAATGCATAGTTCATTGAAATATACAGTCCATATTAAAGTACAGATATTGTTGCCACAATTCTTTGATACACATCTCTGGATTTTATCGTGCATCTAACTTCTTTACCATTCAACCTTTTCTCTAATGCTTGTTTTGCTTCTAAACCACCAGGCTCATCCAACTCTGAAGAATTTTTTCCCGCAATTCTTATCCTCTCATTATCATTATATTCGTAAACATTATTATTTCCAATGTGGGTTACTTCAATATCAAACGTATCGCCATCAATAACCTTAGTTACTGGTCCACTTATTGTATCTGCCATAATATTCTCCCTTATTTATGGATTACTCATTGATGTCTTTTTATAGACATACACCTTCTTTGAATTTTCATCACCGCCGCCAGGGCCCCCGTCTATTCCCCGATCTAAAAAGTATTTTTCAATTTCTCTAGCATCACTGACTGTGATTGCTTCACGATATATCCAAATATCATGATCAGTTGAAATACCATGATCCCCAAATAGCCGAGCTCCAATGTTGGCAGTAATCCCAACATAGTAATCACTATAAACAGCACCTTTTAAATAGTTTTCAATGGCATTGATAATCTTTTTTTTTGTGAACGACATTTTATTATTTTATTTAAATATTAACTAAATATTATCCTACCCTTGTCATCAAATACAATAGAGTACATTACTCATTTTTTACTATAAAATAGAAAAATGTTGTGATAAAAATTCGGTCATAATTAGTAATCATTTATAATCCCACTGTTCATGGCATAGCGGGTCAGTCCGGCCACATCGTGTATATCCAATTTATTCATAATATGTTGTCGATGATTGGCAACAGTTCTTTTATCGATTGACAATAATTTTGATATTTCAGGGGTGCTGTGACCCTCGGCAACAAGTTGAAGCACTTCTCTTTCTCTTGTTGTCAATACTTGCTTTCTTTCACCTTTCTTTTTCCCGAGTGACTCCGCCAGTTTTCGATAGCCGTCCAAAACAGATTGGGACACAATTGAGCTAAAATATGCTCGGCCCATATTGATCTCATGAATTGCTGTAAAAATTTCTTTAGATGCTGATTTTTTTAATACATAACCATTAGCGCCAACTTCTATGGCGCTACGGATATACTCTTCATCAGAATACATGGAGAGAATTATTATTTTTATTTTTGGAAATTCCTTTTTGATCTGCCGCGTTGTTTCAATTCCATTTAAAATGGGCATACTCACATCCATGATTACAATATCAGGGTTCAGTTCTTTTACTTGTTTAATAGCAACTTTGCCATCTTCTGCTTCACCAACAACTTCAATTTCAGAATCAGAATCCAATAATAATTTAAATCCCTCCCTTACGATAGCATGATCATCAGCTATCAATACTTTTATTTTTTCCATTATATTTTCCTTAGAATTGATTTGTTATAGATCATAGTTCACGATTCCCCCAAAGGAATATCAATTTTAAGGGTAGTGCCGATCTTTTCTTTAGATAATATTGTAAATTCACCACCTACACTCCATACACGTTCTTGGATGCCCTGTAAACCCAATCCTCCATTTTCGGGCTTTACTACCATTTTATTATCAAGATCAAAACCAGATCCGTCATCTGTAATTCTCAATAAAACTGATTTCTTTTCCCGGTAGATGTTGATAATTACTTTTTGTGCATCAGCATGTTTGGCCACGTTATTTAAAGCCTCCTGCATCACACGGTATAGGGTAGTTTTAATTTTATCATCAAGATTATAAATTGAATCTTCATCATTTAATTCAACATCAATACCTGTCCGATTTATGAATCCCCTGATGTGAGTCCTAAAAGCCTGAAAAATCCCCAGGTTATCTAGAACAGAAGGACGTAATTCATAAGAAATACGATGAACATCATCTATCGTTTTATCGATGAGATTCTGACAATCCATAATCCATTTATCCAAATCTTTTGTTTTTCCATTTTTATTAATCAGTTCTAAATTTAGACTAATAGCAGTTAATGTCTGTCCAATTTCATCGTGTAGATTCCGGCTGATTCTAACCCGCTCCCTTTCCTGAGTATTTCTTAATTCATTAGATAGAATTTTTAGCTTCTCCTTTTGTATTCGAAGTGTTTCAGATAATTTTTTATACTTTTTTTCTGAATCTATCACCAATTTTAATTTTTTTTCTTTTTCCTTTAAGAGTCTTTTTTGACTTATCCCAACTCCGGTAATAATAATTATGGAAAATGAAAGAAATACCAAAGTACCAATTATCAACAACCACCAAAATTCTATCTGTGTCTTAATAACAAAAATCCTTTTGTATAAAACAAGTTGGACACAATCGATAATAAACTATGAAACATCCAAGTGCTAATCAGTATAGTACTGCTTAAGGCAAATAGCACCAAGTTCCCTGAAAAGCATATCAAAAATCCTGAAGTAATCCAGAAAACAGACCTTGTTTGGTTAATCTTATCACCTTCTTTTAAAAGGTTTATAAGTATGTATGAAGATACTATTATTAAAATTGCACTTGATAATGAACTTGAAAAATTATCAAATGAAGATAGATCCTCCAAAAACAACTTAAACAATATCCAAATAATTGAATATATAGCGATAACAAAGTTTATTATCCGTGTTGATTTCGCTGACGGTTGCCAGCAAGCTAATATGGCCATAATAAATACAAATTCAATTAATGTATAAAAATGGAATACCACCATATTGTTGATTCCCCTGCTCGCTAATATCAAATTAACGATTGTAGTACCAAACGAAAATATCAAGAACAGAAAAAAGAGTTTATGCCCCCTTCCTATTTTCTTATAACTATATAAAGCCACAATAATAGGAAAGAGACCTGACACCTCTGCTATCTTTATTATTAATGGTATAGTCAATAATTATTCTTAACTATTTAATTCATTCTCTTCACCACAAAATGGCGGGCAAGCTCTATCTCTCTCTGCCAAAAGACCTTCAATTAAGTCATTTTCCATATCATCTACACCTACTAAAACTGGCTCAGGCGTTCCATTATCTGCTTCTCCAAAATAGATTCTTATTCCCACACAACTCTCCTGATCCAAGATTTTTTGCAATGTATCTTTTCCAAAAAAACCTCCTTTTTTTGCTCCTTCCCCGGCTTTACTTCTATAATTACGGGTAAGTTTGGCCGCTTCTTCTAACGTAATTGAATGATCTTCATTTCCTGTGAATGACATAATCTAACTCCTTTATTTGGTTTTTAAGACATTATCTGTATATCCGTTATTTCAATCATAATTGAAATCATTTATAGGTTCATATACCTATTAAAACTATTGAGTGACGATACTCAGGAACAATAGAGTAAATGCCCTATTTCCATGATTAGCAAAATGGACAGTTGAAAACAAATCAGCATTGCCTATTATATGTCAGGGTATTTTACCCTTACTTCATTATCTGCATCTTGCTTGATCTTATTAATGTCCGTTTCACTTAAGTTGACCGCTTCGGATAACTTTTCAACATATTTTTCCAATAAGATAACTCTTTTTAGCAATTCGCCTGTACGAATATTCATTTTCTTCTCTCATTTCTTATTAATTGTAAGGATGCTTTATTTAAGCAATACCATTTTATTAGTTTCCGTGAAGGTCTGCCGACTTTCTTTTGATTCAGCCGTCATTTTCAGCAAATACATGCCTGCCGGTACTTTGTTGCCATTTTTATCGGTGGCATCCCAGGTTTTACGTTTATATCCGGCAGACTCATTACCATTGGTCCAACGGGTAACTTCAATTCCCCTTAAATCATAAATAACCAGGGTAACTGAACTGGCTTCCGGCAATTCATATTTTATTGTAGTGGTGGGGTTAAAGGGGTTGGGGTGATTCTGTTCCAAAGCAAATTTGTCGGGAATTAGATTGTTAACATCCGTAATCTCATTCTGCATTTTAAAGAAGCTATATCCCCATACAGAGACTGAATTAGAAGGATTAGACTCACCATTATTATTCACAGCAGTGACCTGATAATAAAAATCTTCAGCTTCCCAATCGTTTGGGTTTCTTATTTCAAGGGTGCCATCAATATAGGTGGTTGATGATGAACTTCCCAATAAAAACCAATTGGGATCCCAAGAAACGCGACGATAAACATTGTACGAAGTTGCCCCCGTACTTGTTTGCCAACTCAATATCGGGGAATTTCCGATACCATTGGGATTGGTAATGACAAGGCTGGTGGGTTGGGCAGGTAATGATATAAAAATTAATGCATCATGAGCATTCACACGACCGTAACCCATTTTGTTATTCCAGATGCCGTAGGTCTTATTTTGGTTATAGCTATAAATATCGGTCCTGACTTTTTCGGCTGTACTGGCTATGATTTCCTCAATATCACTATTTGTGAGTGTCGCATCAAAAGATTTTAAAAGAGCGGCAATGCCTGCCACTTGGGGAGCTGCATATGAAGTTCCACTGCCGGTACCATAAGTATCATTTTTACGAGTGCTCCAAATATCGACACCTGGCGCAACAACATCCAAAGTAGTCCCATAATTTGAAAAGGACGCTTTCAAATCACTTTTGCCTGAAGCACCAACTGCGAAAACATTCTGTACACTGGCAGGGTAACTTACTGTAGATGAATAGCTATTACCTGAGGAGCAATCAATAAAAACCCCATAAGTATTGTGTGCCGATGCAATCGCTAAATTAATTGCGGATGATTGACCTACGGACAAGCTCATAGTTATAATATCAACGCCCATGTATGCAGCATAAAGAATTGCATCATCAAGAATTGATCCATCTGGATAGGAATCGCCAACACCCGCGATAAGCATTTTAGAACCACTTGAAGAACCCCATCCTCCCGCAACACCGGCAACACCAATGCCATTATTGGTAACTGCACCGGCAATACCAGCCACATGAGTACCATGATAAAATGGGCCATTTACGTCATTATTGTCGTTGTGCCAATCCCAGCCCACTAGGTCATCTACCACACCATTACCATCGTCATCTATGCCATTAATGTCTGCCATATCCCAGACTACACCATCATTATTTATATCCTCTCCGGGATTGACCCATATATTTTTTTCGAGGTCTTCGTGGAGTACATCTGTACCACTGTCTAATATACCAATGGTGACATTGGGGGATCCCGTTTCAATATCCCATGCATTCGGCGTGTCAATATCATAGTCCTGCGGATGTTTATGGTGCCATTGGTTAGTAAACAATGAATCATTGGGGATGCCAATGTATTCACCAAATGTATTCGCCTCTGCAATTTCAATCAATGGGGATTTAAGGTAGGCCTGTACTTTCATAAGAGGATCCGCTTTTGAGAGAATTTTGACATCGATAAACCCCAAAATATTCTTATGCAGTACTCGAACGTTTTGGGATTTGTTGAATCCGTCTATCGCCTGCTGGCTTACCTCTTTCTTAAACCTTAAAGTAATTACCGAATTGTTGACTCGGAAACGGCTTCCATTTTCCACTCGGTACCATTGGCCATCTGTTTTCTCATACTGGCGGTTATTCAGGGACATTTTTTGAGCAGCTACCGTACTCGGTCCCAGGATGCTAATCAATATCCCGACTATTATTGCTGTGTGTTTCATTAGGTCACTCCTTTTAAAGTAATTTGAATGTTCATAATTCATTAGAAATACTATTGTTCGGTCGACGGTGGGCGAATATGCATAAAACCTTTGGCCATTAATTATTTCAAAAGGGTTATTTTACGGGTCATAGTTGCTTGGCCACTTTTCAGTCGGACAAAAAAAACGCCACTATGCACCAGCCCGCCTTCATCACTATTGCCATCCCAAAATACCTTGTGCGTTCCCCTTGAAAAGGTGTGTTCGGAAAACCTTTTTACCACCTTTCCGGTTAAATCAAAAATTGTCATTTCGATGTTACCAGCATTTGGTAGATTAAAGGTTAACACTGTACTACCGTTAAAGGGGTTCGGATAGGCCGGGTATAAATAAAATGATTCGGGTACGAGTGTATTATCAAATTCATTAATCCCTAAAACAATACGATCTCCTCCCCAGACACCCATACCATTGGTCCCCAAGTAAATCATGCCGGTTATAGGGGAGAAATAAATGTCATTTATCCGGAGGTAGTAGGGCCCCGGTACAGATTCCCAGGTCATTCCCCCGTTGGTGCTGGAAAAAAGTCCCTGATCCATTGTGCCCAGTAATAAGTGGTTAGGGTTTTCCGGGTTAATGAAAATCTTAGACATGCGAGTTGAAGTAATTCCCGTCCGAACTTCTTGGAATGTTTGTCCTCCATCCTTTGATAGATAGATAGTGGATTTTTTATCGGCCGAGCCCGTGGCAATATAGATGTTATTTGAATTTGAGGGGTCCATCGCTATGGAAATCACTGCACCTGGGTCCGATACTTTTTTCCAAGTAGCACCGCTATCTGTACTTTTATATAGCCCATGGACCTCCCAATTCCCTCCTGCTCCAAAATATATAACTCTGGTGTCTACCCTATCTATTGCGATATCTTCAATCCAAAATGAACTCCCAATAGGGGGATTTGTAGAAAAGGATTCGTTCCAGGTATTGCCGTAATCTATGCTTTTATATATAGTTGAAGGATAGGTTCCTGCAAATAGGATGTTGGCGCTGTCGGGCCGAATCTCTAAAGCGGTAATTCTACCAGCATTAATTTTTTCTCCGGTCTCACCGCCGTCATAGCTACGTATGAGACCAAGATCTCCACCGCCCCAATACACGGTATCCGGATGGTCCGGGTTTACGGCTATGGCATTTACCTGATCCGTATTTAAACGCCGCCAACTTTCGCCGCCATCTATGCTTTTCCACATTCCCTGGCGGCCCCCCGCATACACAATGGCGGGATTGTTTGGGCTGACTTCCACATCGTTTATATAGGTGTTAATCATTCCCTGTTCCTGTAACCTGACGGTCTGGCCCCCGTCATCAGACCGGTAAACACCTGCCTCGCTACCAATAAACAGGGTGTTTTGGTCAAGTTGATTTGTAGCTGTGCTGGGACCTGTTCCCAGAAATACCCCCAGAGGATAAAATGGCATATCCACAGCTATGGTCTTCCAGGTTCTCCCATGATCCATACTTTTTCGCATTGAATTCCCATGGATAATATATAAGTTCCAGAACGTATCAGCATATAAACCCAGTACCGTCTCCCAGGGATTTGTCATGTCAGGGTAAAAAGTCCAGGTGCTGCCGCCATCTGTGGAGTGGCCCAGTAGCCATTGAAGAAATCCTGTATGAACCACACTCCACAATTTCTGGGGGTTATCCGAATCAATCTGGAGGTTATAAAAGGAATACGCATCGGAAACCGTTTCCCAGGTTTGACCCCCATTCCCACTGCGGAGTAAACCCCAGGCAAAGAGTGAATCGCCTGCGCTGGTTACACCCGTATATAAGGTAGAGGGATTGCCCGGTTCATGGTTGATCGTGGTCAGCCTGTAGGTTTTTCCTGAAGGGACCCCTGGAACCAGGGTCCAGTTATGCCCGCCGTCCGCGCTTTGATACAGGCCCCCGTTTGGGTACTCTAGTCCGCAGAAAAGAATGGACGTTGTATCGGGATGCAGCCACAGGTCGGTTACTATCGCTGAATCGGGGAGTCCCCCGTTCGTTGGCGCCCAGGTCTCGCCTCCATTATAGGACTGGGCAATCCCGCCCCCAGCGGTGCCGGCATAAATATGACCCGGGGCCTGGGGATGGATACGAAGACTTGTCACCGGGTAAAAATCCCCAGACCACCAACTGGGTAAAGGGGACCCAACGATGGTGAAGTCATCCCAGACAGGAAACCCGTTGTTCGTAGGTTCCCAACTTTGGGCACCGTTTACACTTTTAAAAATTCCGCCTCCATAGGTGCCGGCATATACAATGTTGGTGTCCGGCGAGTCGATGACTAATGCCGTAATATATCCACCGAAAGGGCCGTTATTGTTCCAGGTTTGGGCTGATATACCAGAACAGCAAAAAAATAGAAAAGTTGATTTACGTATAAATTGGTACATATAGAAAAACTTACTACCCAATAGCTTCTTCTTTGATCTTTTTAATGTCCTCTTCACTTAAGTTGACCGCTTCGGATAATTCTTCAACATATTTTTCTAAAATAATCACTCTTTTTAGTAATTCACCCATACTAATACTCATATTTTCCTCTCATTTCTTATTAATTTAAAAGTCACTTTATTTGAGCAGTACCATTTTCTTAGTTTCAGTGAAAATCTCACGACTTTCTTTTGATTCAGCAGTCATTTTCAGTAAATACATACCTGCCGGAACTTTATTGCCATTTTTATCGGTGGCATTCCAGGTTTTGCGTTTATAACCCGCAGATTCATTTGCCGTACTCCATCTGGTGACTTCATTACCTTTTAAGTCATAAATGACAAGGGTAATAAAACTGGCTGCAGGCAATTCATATTTAATTGTGGTAGTTGGGTTGAAGGGGTTCGGGTAGTTTTGGGACAATGCATAGGACTCAGGCAACATTAATATTTTAGGGTCAAATCCGCCGCCGCTGCCATAGGTAACATATTTTGTTGCTTCAGTTGTTTCCCCGCCCTTTGTCATAACAACCTTTAATGTGAAATTTGTATTAATCATTTTATCATCATGGGAGCTACCAGTTCCCCGAAATGACCAGGTACTCACACCATCTTCTTTCTTGTACCATTTGTATGTTGCTGAATCATTCGGATATCCTCCAGTCTGGTTTGCACTAAATGTTCCCGTAACTAAAAATCCAAGCGAGGATGGTCCGGTGACAAAAACACCTATCGGTGAGACGCTTAAGCCATTAAGTATTGTAGCCCCAGTATTATTTGGATCTAGCCAATTTTTTAACTGGGAGGATGAACTCCCCCCATAATCCCAAGACATAGAAAATTTACCGTAATATGTCCCTTTTAATGAGTCACAAGGATCATATCCATTCCCTGCATGATCCTGTCCTATAATTCTATTATTTAGATCAAATAATGGTGACCCTGATGATCCAGGTTCTGTTGATCCAGTTTCCCAATCTATCACATACCAATGCGAATTCGTTGGTGTATTTGTAACATAAGAAGATATAGCATAATCGTTATCTATGGATAATTTTTTTATATCACCTTGTGGATGATGGATTCCAACTGAAGATTGTGGTGCTGTATTAATGTTTGACCAACCTGCAAGATATACATTATATGATGCAGGCGGTTTTTGGCTGAGTTCCAATAAAGCGAAATCTGAAGCACTATTATTTGCTTTTAGGGTCATCCCTGAAATTGCATTCGGTGTAGGCGAAGTATATGGATTTGAGCAACTTGCACTTTCATAGTTAAACCATACAAGCCAAGTATTCTGATACCCATCCAAACAATGGTTTGCAGTTAAAAAATAGGGTGTATAGTTATTATTAACATTATTAACGATTGCTCCAGAACACCATTCGGTACCGCCATTTGTTATTATCAAACCGACTGATCTTATCATGTTATCATATGTTTCATCATAACACCTTGCATTTACTTCACAAGATGCGGCATCTCCAAATCCTACAATTTTAGTTCGTTTTATTTTATTTTGGGCAAATTTAAATATGTCTTTATAGCCATGAATAATCCTCGAAATCTGAATTACACCTTTCTTTTTCATGTTTTTGGGTTCATAGTATTCCAAAATTGTAATGGGACCATCAACTAAAGAAGTCGAGAACTTGCCGTATTCTTTATTATTTCTTTCGGTAAATGCACCTAATACCATACTTTTAGTGGGATTATATAAAAAAAGAGTGGCCCCCGGCGGTAGCCAAAATTGATCATATATCAGGTTAATTGAAAAAGCCCCAGGCGCAAAAATATTTAAGCGCCATACACGGCCTCCATCAGGGAGTGTTTCCCAGACGCCTGAATTATCCAAATTGTAGGAAACATCAAACCCATACCCAAATCTATAAGGTGTATCTGATGTTGCCTTTTTATCTTCATTGGTCAATGAATCGACATTTACAGTTTGCATGGTTAAAACAGGCACATCTTTTTCCAAAGAGATAGAAAAGCTTTTGGGTTCACCATTCACACTTATTTGACCATTTAGAAATACAATTCCAAATATCCCAATAATAAACTTTATTAATTTGACCTTCATGATTAGCTCCTTATTTACTTTAGTTTATAACTATTTAAAAACTAGTTTTGATTTTCCATCTTCATAGAATAAGACTAATTCATTACTCACTATTTGAAATGAATCGGTAATATTAATGGCACTAAGATAAAGGGTTTCGTGAGAATAATAATCGCCACAATACTTTTCAGTCACGGTTAACATTTTAAATTTAAGGTTCTCTTTTTTATCGGACTCATAATAAGCTGAAAGAATATTACAATTCACTTGCCCAGTAATTGTGTAGTCTTCAAAAAATTCAAGCGTATATACTTCATCTTTGTTTACTTGCACTTTATCTTCATCTTTAGGTTCGATAGATTTGAGTACCCATTCATGGCCCGTAAGTTTGGTGACACCATTGTTTTGGTCGCAACTTGAAATAAACACCAATATTGAAAAATATATCATAGCTCTTTTCACAATGCATTTAGTCTTCACTTGGGCAATTCCTTTCATTTAGTAACCGGATTTTATATATAAATATTCTAAAAAGTAAATAGAGTAAAGTACTCATTTTTGTATGGTCTGATTTACTCATATAAAATATTCATTTTTGACTCGAGTAGCATCACTTCGAATTATCCTTTTAATAGAATCATCAAAATTCTTATGGTCTATTATACTTACCCCAAAATGAGTAATTCACTCTATATACACTAATTCGTGAAGGGCTTATATTATTTGACCAATATTCCGATAGTTATAGTAATGAAAAGCTCATGAACAAAATTAAAGTATTTCAAAAAGCGGCCATCTTAGGATCGGCTCTTTTTATAATGATTCTATCTTATTTTGTGGGTACAAACCCACTCGTTATTCAATATCATATAATTGGATGGAATAAACTCCCTTCAGATAACTCAAATATAATATATCAACAAACCCATAGTGATTGTGGCCCGGCGGCACTTGCCAATATTTTTCAACATTATGATATTCCTTTTAATTTATCAAATATCGCTGAAGAAGCCGGTACAGATTCAATCGGCACCTCATTAAAAGCACTAAAAAGAATAGCCATCAAAAAAGGCCTGAATGCGGAAGGATGGAAATACAATTGGAAAGACTTTAATTCTTCTCAAAAACCGGTTATAGCATTCATAAATGGTAATCATTTTGTCATGATTGAAAAATCAAATGATGAAACAGTTGTGATGGTTGATCCATCCAGAGGTCGATTAAAAATGAAAGCGGAAAAATTTAAAAGAATTTGGCAGGGAGAAACTCTCCAAATAGCGCGGGCAGAGCCAAACGACCCTGCCCGAATCAAAGCAGAGTGAAGCATGGGGCTTCTACTCGCTCTAACATGGTGGAAATTAACCCGAATAATGGGCGAACTCCTACCGCAACTAAAGGAAATAACATGAAACAAATAATGTTATTCATTCTGTTCACTATATTATTAGTCGTGACAGGATGTGAAGATAAAGTAAAAAGTCATGATGAGATACAAGAGTCATCATCACAAAATCATTCAATACCTATAGGGTCTTGGAAAAAACTAGCACCAACCTATGAACAGCAATTAAAGGAACTTGCTAAAGCTGTAGCAAAAGCGTTAGAAGTGCCAGAAGTTGCATCCTATCTCAAGGAGGAGATTGGAAAGAAGTTTGATGGAGATTACGAGGTATTGTGGAAGGATGTAAAAGACCATCCATTTGTAGGAAAAGGTAATCTTCGTACTATAGTCGCCAATCATTTGGATAATCAATCTTATTCAATTGAGGACATTGAACAAGTGCCTAAATTACAAATTGCCCTACCAGTGGGATTTGAGGAATGGGATGGTACGACACCCATTAAAGTAGCTTACACGCCGCTGACGATTGATGATACTGAAATAGAAGTGATTAATGCCTATGATGCGTCGGGCAATCAATATGAACTTAACGCTAAGATTCCCCCAGACTTTACATTGATGGCAGTTAGCATTAACGAAAGAACAGATGCAAACGGTAATGTAACATACTATGCGCCTAATCAGGATATTTATACGGGTGCAGAACAAAGTGTACCTGGTGATGGCGATGATGAAGGCGGCGGCGGTGGTGGCGGAGGTGGCGGTAACTCCTATCACTGGCAAAAACTCTATGAAGTTAGGTCTCGGGACTACAAGGAACCATTTATAAAAGGAGATCCGGAGGTACGTTTAAAGTATATTGGTTTTGCTAACGGTACTGCCCAAGTAACGAACACACATAATCTAGATACGGTATTTGATACTTATTGGCATTGGCATATATTTCTTTTTGGTGAATGGCATTATGACCATGATTGGCATGATCTGGATAGAAATCTTTTTATCAGGAATGCCTCATCATATGGTGATGGAATTGGAATGTATTGGTACGAATATGACGGTGGTGACGATTGGACCTTTTCGGTTAATTTTGGAAGTTCTTTTTCTGTCAATTTAACGATTAAGGATGGGGATGATCCAATGGGTCATGTTTTAGTTCCATATAACTATTCATCCCAATCACGATCAGAGGCATTTGATACTGGTGATATTTTATTCACTATGTATCATCATTAATTGAAGAATGAATATGTTTATAAAACCGTAGTGTTTAATCACTGCGGTTTTATGATTAATTGAATTTTGGGCAAGTTTATTTAAATAATTACAATCACATCAATTAATTTCTCTAAATGAAGCTGTCCAATTAAACATTAATATCATAAGAATGGAGTTAGTTATGAAAAAAATCAAAATGTTAATACTTTTATTAATTTCAACTTTAGTATATGCTCAAAATTCTAAGTTTGAGAAAAGTTCACTACCTGTTCAACACAGTGTATTTGTTGAGCTTCTTGGGAATGGCTTTCTTTACTCGGTCAACTTTGAAAAATATATTAAACACAATGTATCTATTCGAGCAGGTGGTATGGGGTTTTCTAAATCAGGGGTTACAAACAAGAATCAACGAGCAAAAGTAGGTATGTTCCTCATGCCTGTCATGGCAAATTATTTAATGGGCAATCATAATCATAAAATGGAGTTTGGTGTAGGTCCACTATTTTTTTATGTATCGACAACAAGTATAGATATAAAAGAGATTAATAATATCCATGGGTTTGGAGTTAGAGCTACCGCGAGAATGGGATATGTTTATCTTCCCCAAAATGGCGGATTAACTTTCAGATTAGCATATACACCACTTATGACTGATGTTTTTTCCCATTCAGTGGGGCTTGCTTTAGGATATTCATTTTAAACAATGAGAAATAATAAAAATATTCGTCTATCCATTGTAATTGCATTTTCGATGTTTTTAATCATGAATAATTATGGCTGTACACCAGTATCTCATGTGATTGTTGGAGAATTAAGATCCCCAGCTGATCCGTCCCAAGTGAAAATATATTTAGATTACCCTGAAAAGTATGATAAAATTGCCTTAATTGAAGCTTCGAGCAAACTTTCATTTGCAATTACAGATCAGGGTAAAATGAATAAAGTAATTGACCGTTTGAAAAAAGAAGCTGGAAAATTAGGTGCTAATGGAGTTGTATTAGAAAACACAGACAATGAGTCGGATGTAAGGGTTGCCCAAAACTTGCAAACCAATACAATTATCGTTTCCAACAGCAGTTATAAGATCGGAACCGCTATTGCTATTTTTGTAAAATAAAAATTACTTTTTTTTCTTTTTTGGCGCATCCAAATCAAAGAAGATACTAAAAGATAATCCCGTCAACCGTGAATATTCGGATGGAAATCCTGTGGCTGGATCTTTCATAGGTTTATCTTCAAATCGTGTGGAAACACCCTCGGCGGTGGGGTCCCATTTTGGATTGAATATTTCGGTGATAGGCATAGCTGTAGGATCATGAAAATAACCAAATTCTATTCCCCATCTTGGGTTCCGCTGCATCCCAAACAAAAATCCTAATCGATTACTGGCGTGATTTGTGATGCCATTTCGAATAATCATTCCCCGGATACCCCACCACCGGGATTTCAAATATCCAGTGGGACTTTTTTTTGTTTTGAATTTATAATAAGTTGCATCAAAATTAAAATTCGGGTTCACAGACCAGGCCAAATTGATCATATCCCATTTATTATCCTTTTGATAGAGGACACGACTATAATCAATTCCTGAACCATAAATTGGCAGGCCCAAGCGAAAACCGATTTCACTTTTATCTGTGAGTCCTTTTCGATACCATAAATATGGAAACACATTTTCTGTAGAAAGGGCGTACCCCTTTTTGGATTTGCCTGCTTCCGGTAAATGGGGATTGATTGTGGGATGGGATGCACATCCGAATATGATGAGAAAACATAAACCGGTGAAAGTGAGCCACCTCATGATGAAAAGCTAAGACGGAATAATAGAAAAAATAGAAATATAATCGTTTGGGATCTTAACCCCCTTCTGGGCGATCCAACACTCTGCTCCCCGGTTGAGGTGGCAAATTCAATATTTGTTCTGAAAAGTAGTTACCGATGTGGGCAATGATGTCTTTAACGGAAATTAACCCATAAATTGATTGATCCTGATTCAGAATTGGAATATGTCGTATACCAAAAACGTGCATTTTGTTCAGGGCAAAAGCGATGGGATCACTTGCATTTAAAGTTTCAGGATTTGTGGTCATATAATCATCAATACATTCTTTATTCATATCCAACCCTTTGGATATGGCACGAAGGAGAAAATCTCGTTCGGTCATGACGCCCACAATTTTCCCATTGGACTCAACCATGACAGCACCCACTTTTTTCTCACGTAAAATGTCAATCACTGATTGTAAAGTTGATCCTGATTGCACAGTTGGATGATTCCTCAATTCTAAATCAGAAATAGCATCTTCTAAAGATAGCGCCTTATTAATTGGTGCATCGGATGACTGTTCCAGTTCATCCATACGTTTTAATTCATCATCAAAGTCATTGCTCATTTTCATGTTCTCCTATAGGTTGAATTTACGGACGAAACCGCTATTTTTTTAGCGAAAGAATGATAAATCACCCGTTTCACCCTATTTATTTTCACGATTCAACCTATATTCCAATTCATGAAGACATTCAAATTTATTTCAAGTAAGTGATCTTTTTAATCTCAGTACCTGTTCCATAATCCAGATTAATAAAAAATATTCCAGTGGGAATATTTACTGGTATCCAGTTGAAAGAATGAATTCCCGCTGTCATCTCTCCTTTGTAAATCTGGGCAACCGGCTGCCCTAATAAATTCAGGATCGTGAGCGATATGTCACCCGCTTTCCCCATATTTAAATTAAAATTAATTTCCGGATTAAAGGGATTCGGATAAGCCCTTGTAATTGAAAATACATTAGGGATATAATGTTCATTTGCGACGGCAGTTGTGAATTTATCATAATTAATGGCGGCCCATACATCAATAATCCCCCAACCATAATTATTATCTGGAGCTAACCACCGGGATGCAGTCATCATAAGCGCTTGCCGCACCATCATGGGAGTCCAATCAGGATGGGCGCTCAACAGTACGGCGGCGGCACCGGCGACCAAAGGTGTTGCCAGAGACGTCCCACTTACGTAACTATATGGGCTATTCTCACCGGGCCTGGCACAATAGGTATAAACTCCCCTGGCACATAATTCAGGTTTAATACGTCCGTCATAGCTGGGACCGCGAGAACTGAAAGATGCAATTATTCCATTTTTATCCACGGCACCGACAGCAATAACAGAATCCGCATCTGCCGGTGCAATAATATGGTTCCAGTTCCCCCCATTCTCATTGCCAGCAGCAGTGACACAAACCATTCCAAGAGAAACGGCAATATCAACAGCTTTGGTCGTCACAGCTGTATTGCCATCCATGTCTTTCCATGTGTACCAATCCAAATATCCCAGTGAAGTAGAAACCACGTCAGCACCCAACGATTCCCCCCACTCCAATCCTGCCACATAATCATCTTCTTCCTGTTGAATTTCTTCATCGATTCGTTCGGTTTTAGCCAATAAATATTCAGATTTAAATGCAGGACCAATGAGTTCACCCGGCGCATATCCACCTGAAGTAGACCACGTATATGTGCCATGATTATGTTGACCATTGGGATCTTTATCTACTTCATCTTTAACCACCGAATCCCCATCAATAAAATCTTTTTGTGCAATGATTGTTAAGGAGTCAAAAACAGTATGACTGGTATCAAATCCCGTATCCATTATCAACACGCGGATACCTTGGCCAAAAAAACCTGCGTCGTGGGCTTTGTCCACCTTTATTTGTTCAATTTGTTCTCTGGAAGATCCATAATCCAATCCGAATGTTTTATTTTTTTGGTGAGATTGATTATTCACAATCTCCAATGTTGGGATTGGTTTTTTATAGCGATTTACCGGTTGAATAGACTTTATGATTTCCATTTGGGCAATTTTTTCTAATTGATGGATGGTTGCTGAAACAGATACTGCATTGAGCCATCGGCTGGTATGATGAATTCTGACACCCGTCTGAATCATCCGTTCAATATAAGAATCATTTACAGAAATATCATACCAGGTCGGTTCATAAATCCCCACTTTGATACGACGACCTATCGTCTTTTGATTGAGATGGATATTCTTTTTTTTCTCTAATGTGAGATGGGAATTCCCTTTATCATGAAAATATATCCACGCTTTTACGAGCCCATCTTTTTGGGGATATCTATCAAATTGATATTTATCGAAATCTGCTCTCCCAAAAAGGAAGACAGACACCGTTATAAAGGTAAATAAAATCCGCATCGGTGAAATCCGATTTTATTATATATTAGATTTAATCCAATCTGTGGTCACGGATTTGGGGCGGGTAATGGGAATCCCCAACGCGCGATTAATCACCATTTGAGAAATCATTCCCATCGCGCGTGAAATACTGAATAACACGGTATAATAATTAAACTCGGTTAATCCATAATAATATAAAAGCGATCCGGAAGCTGCATCCACATTTGGCCATGGATTTTTAGCTTTCCCTTGTTCTTGAAGTACGGGAGGTACTACCTCAAACAATGAACTGACAATTGAAAAAATATCGTCATCCTTAATATGCTCTTTTCCGAATTTTATAAAAGCGGTGTAACGTGGATCGGGGCAACGCAATACAGCATGGCCATATCCAGGGATGACTCGACCGTTATTTAACCGATCCCAACAAAATTGTTTTAGTTCTTCCTGGGAAGGTGCGCCATCAAAATGATCTCGAACCTCCAAAACAAACTTGAGGCATTCCTGATTTGCCAATCCATGGAGTGGTCCGGCCAGCCCATTTAACCCGGCGGCAACAGATAAATATGGAGAGGACAATGCAGATGCCACTGTTAGCCCACTAAATGCGCTTACATTTCCACCTTCATGATCGCAATGGAGCATAAGGTAAAGCCGCATTAATTTTTTGAAACCATCATTTTCAATTCCCAGCATATGGGCAAAATTTCCAGCCCAATCCAATGAATCATCTGGAACAATTCGATCACCTTTATCAAAACGCATCCGATAAATTCCTGCTGCAATTCCCGGGAGTTTGGCCACTAAACAAATCCCGTCTTCTAAGGTCCATTTCCAATAGTCTGTTTTGGGAATTCCCTCATCATATTTGCTGGCGAAAAGACTATCCACCTGCATACTTTGAATTGCAATTGTGAGCATGCTCATGGGATGGGAATCTTCCGGCATGGCTTCTAAAACCTGCCAGACATAGTCCGGCACTTCTTGATGCTCTTTTAATTGTTTTTGAATGTCCGCTAAAGCATCTGCTTCGGGAAGGTCACCCGTGAGTAAAAGGTAAAATACTTCTTCGGGTGAAATATGGGTAATATCTAATAAGGGATATCCACGAATAATGAGTCCCTTATCTGCTGAAACAGCAGATGTTTCGCATGTGAGTCCTTTGATACCGCGCATCCCGCCATATAATTGAGATACGGTTACATCCCCGACTTTCGAATCACCTTTGTCTTGAATCACCGCACGGATTTCATCCTGCCAGCTAGGGATTTTTTCTGATAAAACTTGTTGAAGCATTAGGATCCCCCTTAAAATATTAATTCAAATTGAAGTGGAATTTAAGGAATATTTGGGGAAAATATTCTGTCTAATCGGCGACAATTGTAATATAATCATCAAAACTACCCAATACATAATCTGCTACTTTACATACATTCTCACGACCGACATTCTCAATAAAAGCAAAAAATACAGTTCCAGGGCCTTCTGACTTAATTTGGTAATCTGTAAACCCATCTCCTATGACATGAATATCTCCACTCAGATTCAACACATTCGCCTGAGCCGCCTTTCCCTTTTCTGCAGCCATTAAATTTTGAGTATCCACTTTAATTATATTTCCATCCGAATCATAGATAAACTCATTGGCGAAAACCTGATCGGAATCAATCCCATATTCGGCCACAATGGGGATGATCATTTCCCGAAATCCACCTGAGATGATTAAAATATTTTCAGCATGATCACGGATGAACTGTTTATTACGATTAAAAGAAGGTGTTATTTTTTCTGATAAAATATGGGTTACATCGGTAACATCTTTTTGGCTACCATCCAGCAATCGCATCCGCTTGGACAATGATTCATTAAAAGGAATTTTCCCTTCCATGCCTTCACGTGTCAACTCATGAATCTTATCTAAATGCTTTATACCGTCAGGATGGTTCTTTAGCGCAAAACGGGATAATTCATCCAGCGATTCCCCTGAAATAAAAGTACTGTCGAAGTCTATAATCAGGGAATCAGGGAACATAGAATCTTAGAAGGTTTTGCTGCATAGCCTTCTTTTAATTAAACCAGTCAGACTTGACCAGTTCGCGGGCCTTTTCCAGGTCCTCTATAAAATCAATTTCTATACAAGGTAAATCGGATACATCTTCATAATAGACTGAGTGTTCAGACATGAGTGGATGAATCGCTGCTTCAAAATAATCTGCAGTTCCACCCGCCCCAATAAGGCGATCAAGAGATTCTCCGAATGCAGTTGAAAATTCTGTGGAAAATTTTGCCACTCCAATAAATTCCCCCAATGAATTATCCTCAATCAATTCTTTTCCAATTGCCACTAATCGATTGTCATCTCCCTCAATAACTTTCACTTCTTCCCGTCCACATGGTTTGATTTCTACGGCTAAAGATGTATCATGTTTGGCATGAATCACGCGATCCAAAACTTCCTTTGGATAAAGTACATCCCCATTCATCAGTAAAAAAGATTGACCATCTATCTGGTCTTTGCATAACCGGAGGGAATAGGCTGTATTGGTTTCGAAATAATGATGGTTTACCACAAATTCAACATTCATATCCGAGTAATTCGACTGAACATGATCCATAATTGATTCTCGGAAATATCCCACCACCAATACAATATCGTTTATGCCAGATGATTGTAAAGCCTCTAACTGATGATCTAAGATCGGTTTTCCACCCACCTCTATCAAGCATTTTGGCATTTCGTAAGTAACAGGATAAAGCCGGCGGGACACACCAGCTGCTAAGATGACAGCTTTCATAAGTTTAGAAATTAACGCTGATAGTTATTGTCATGATATTAATTTATCCGCTTAATTTCTGCATTCTTAAATCAACCAAGATTAATAGTTACCCAATGACACGATTAACAATTTTCTATTTTCTAAATTGGCTCGCATTGATGATTTATATTATCAATGCTTCCATTTATTTAAGTCATGAGGAAATGGGACTCTTCCAAGTTTTAATGGTAATAAATACGCCGTTATTTTTGATAATTGTCATTAAAGCGTTTACCAAAGGAATTTCTAAACTATTTAAATCAGGAGAATATGAATTTCGATATTTGGCTGGGTTCCTTGTTGTCTTCACTTATATTTTTTCCGGGATTGATGCCAAAGTACTTGCCATATATCGGGACCATTTTAATATAAAATTATTTGGCATTCTATTTGAGACCGGCGTCATGAAGGATTTGGGTGTACAATCATCTGACATTTTTTCCCTTTTACTGCAAATTATTGGAATTTGTGTTTGGGTTTGGATATCGTTCATTGCTTCCAAATGGGTCTTTGAAACTAAAAGAGAAATATTTCCTCAATTTATTTCCCACAATATTCAAATTGTATTAAAGATCCTGATTTATTTGTCCTTAACGGAAAAATTATTTTTCTCCTATTTCCACTATACAGATCGAGAAAAAATAAATGGATATTGGAATTCTATTCCATCTTATACTGTACTTCGGATGAGCAAAGTATGGAGGCCAATAATCAATGCCCCTACTGAAGCAGAACGTGAAGCAGCAAAAATCACCTGGGATTTTGAAAATGATTTCCTGACTGCACAGGAAAAATTCAAATCCAATTTGGCGAATGTGACCGCAGAGAAAACAAATGTCAATATTGTATTCCTGGTTTTCGAAAGCCTGCGGTCAGATATGAATACACCGGAGATTATGCCAAATTTGTCCCAACTTCGAACCAAATGGATATCCAGCGACCAGCATTTCAGTAATAGCAATTGCACCGGGAATGGTACGTTTGGCATCCTTACTGGGATGACACCCTTTTACTGGTACCCGTCCTATAAACAAGAGTTTCAGCCGGCAGCTATTTCCATCCTGGATCAACTTGGATATGCAATTGATATATATACCACCACGACACTGGGTTATTCTGACATGGATAAACATATTTTTACCGATGCCGTTGACCATGTATACGAATTTACTGGCTACGGCGGCGGATTAGGACATCCTATGGTGAAACGAAGTGATTTATATAAATGGGATGAATTGATGGTAGATGAATTTTTGACCAATTTTAAAAATCGCGATTCATCTACACCTTCTATGAGTTACCTATGGTTTTATTCTACTCATTATAATTATTATTTCCCTGAATCATTTGGAAAGTTTAAGCCCTATATTGAACGGCATTACCAAATATATGAGCGGGAACTTCAAAAAGAATCCCACCTCGTTTTTAATCGGTATAAAAACAGTGCCTACTATGCAGACCACCTTATTGGGAAGATTACAGATGAAATCAAAAAGAGCGGTCAAAGTGAAAATACAATCATCGTTGTTCTGGGCGACCATGGTGAAGAATTTAATGAATTCGGAAGATTTGCCCATTCATATTCATTTAAAAATGTTCAATCTTCAACGCCATTTGTGATGCACATACCTGGTTATTCAAAATCCAATTATAAGGTAACAAGCCACGCAGACATCATGCCATCTATTATGGACTATATAGGTGTTTCCCTTCCTTCTGGTCAATTATTTTCCGGGAAATCTCTTTTGAATTATAATGAAAACTTGGATTTTGCTATCGTACAGGAATGTGAAATAAAAAACCGTCCTAAAAAGTTCCTGATTGCAAATTCAGAATGGAAAATGGAATTCACATTGACCAAAGGGAAGATTGAAGCAGGCAATCTCGAAACAATTCTGGATGAACCAGTTTCTTCTAATGTGGACGTGGATTATGCCCATATCAAAAAAGAGTTGTTAATAAAAGCCCAGAAGAATCTTGGCCATTATTCTAATTCAAATTAGAATTAACAGTTTCTAATATTTCGGCCATTGCCTTCAAAGGCAAATCCGGAGATATTTCGTTTAGACATAATAGTGGATCCTCCCGATTACTGCATGTATTTTTCAAGCACGGGCTGCAATGAACATTTTCATTTATGACTTTAGTCTTACGCCCAATTGGGCGGGTTAATTCTGGATTCCCGGCTCCAAATAGAGAAACGGTGGGCACGCCTAAATTCGCTGAAATATGCCCCAATCCACTATCAGATGCAATTGCACCTTTGCACATTGAAATCAGTGCCATACTTTCCCTGAGATTATAATGCCCTGCCACCGAAATCATATTCTTTTTTTGAGAGGCATTTATCAATATTTCTGCTTTCCCCTTATCTCCCTTCCCACCAAAAATCACGATGGACTCGGATGTTTTTTTAAGAATTTCTAATATTTTTAACTGAGGAATCGACCGAGAAGTGGCCACACTGAATGGGAATAAAGCAATTGGATTTAATACGCCTATTTGATTTAATTCCTTCTTAGCCCATAAAATTTCCTCATCCAATAATTTAATGACACACAGATCTCCCTTTAATTCAATATCATTACCATTCAATAAATTTAAATATTGTTTCGATCGATGCATGTTGATTTTTGGTCTGGGAATAATTTGAGTCAGAAATCCTGATCGGCCTTGACCGGGATACCCAATTCGATGATTTGATTCGGATTTCTTCGCTAAATAAGCTGACCGAAATGAATCTGACAGTAAATAAAAATAATCCAAATCAAGGGATTTTAAACTTTGACCGGAATTGCTGGTAGATCGATATCCATTCAGATCCTTTTTTTGAAATGAAACAATGCCATCAACCGAAGGATGATTTTCAAAAATGGGCCCCACCCAGGATTTGCAAATAACCAGAATTGTCGCTTCAGGATTTTCCTGTTTGCAGGCAGTTAAAAATGGTAATGCCATGACAGCATCGCCGACCCAATTTGGGCAAAAAACACCAATCCTCAATTTGATTTTCCTGCTAACTTTGTTTCGATTGCATCCACCAATCGAACAGATGATAGTCCATCCACTTTATAAAGAAAATCCTTTTGTGCCCTTAATCGTTCTGATTCCAAATCCAATGGGTATTCTAAAGCATGATAGACCAGGGCGGGTAAATCTTCCGGGTTTTCAAATCGAAATCCAAAATCAACATCTTCCATTCTTTCCATATCCATTTTTTTCAAAAATCGTTTTTTAAAAATCCGATGTTTTAGCCTTAGGGTGACGCATTCCGCCATAATGATCGGTCGGTTCAAGTACAGAAATTCAAACATGGTTGAGGATATATCCGATACGAGTAAATCTGCCAAGCTGTAATAGGGGATTATATTATAATCTTCAGGGGGAGCTAAGTAAATATTGGGAAATTCATTGACTAAGTTTTGCATTACCTGACTTTGATATATATATCGATCCTGATACCAACTGAAATTATGGAGCTTGATGATTATATTAATTTCAAAACTGACTTTTCCCAAAATCGGTGCCAATTCATCCAGGGAAGATGGATAAAAGCTCGGGGCGTATAACACTGTTTTTCGATCGCGATTTAACCCAATGTTTTCTAATTCTACTTCCTTCGAACCAATGGATGACGCAAGTGGATCACATTTGGTAAACCCAGTAAGAACCAGATTTTTATGACCGTGAGATTCAAGTTCAATTAAGCGTGGTTCCGATTCCACTGATCGTAAATCAATTCGCTCATCAATATCATTATAGTAAGATTGTTTCAATCCAATCCCATGATATACCATGACAGCCAAAGAATAATCATGAACAATGGGATTAAGCTGGCCCACATTGCCAACGACCACTACATCAAATGCCTCTTCTCTTAATAATCGAATTCGTGATTCTTCATCCAATTCAGACACAATATCGATATTCAGCTTTCGGCAGGCAGAATGAAATATATCTTTTTCTTTTTCATGCATTATCGATGGAATAGAAGCCACAATTTCATATTCGCCTCTCCGACGCATTTCTTCTATAATTGGAATGAAATTGGGCAAATAATAAAGATGATGATTTTCGAACAGGACTTTAGTCATTCATTAATTCTTTCAATGCAGAGAATACGATTGATGGTTCAATTTGTTCAATAGACAACGTGGGCGATTGCAAAATTTTGTGTGCCACCCAGTAGGGGCGATATCGTCCTACATTTCGATTATCCCCGGAGTATAATCCCACGATTGCCGTCCCCACTGCATCCGCAACATGGACCATTGCTGTATCAGGACTAATTAAAATTGACGACTTTTGAATAATCGGTCCTGCATCTAAAATTGATTCGATTTGGCAAAGGTTTACGAATGCATTAAATCGCTCTTTTATTTTTTGCGATTGCTTAACTTCTTTACCATAACCAAATAAATTGATTGCAGTTTTTTCATTATCTTTAATAATCAAATCTATTAAGGATATCCAATTGTTTAATGACCATTTTCGAGATTCACTCCCGGCAGAAAGATTAATGGAAATAATATTTTTCCCTTTTGGATTAGATAAATCCACATTAGGGAATGACGGTTCTACTTCAAATCCAAAATCGTAGGCTCGAAGAATGGCCCCATTCTTTTCTAAAACGGACTGAGATTGATTTACGGTTAACCCGTAATTATAATGTTGTTCCTGTCGACGATCGGCGATACAAACTTTCACATCTGCCCTGACAGATTTTGCAATTTTAAAACCTGTAATTGAAGGGTGATCCTTCGGATTATAAAATAAATCGTAATGTGTCTCCCGGAGAATCTGCCAGAATCTGCGTCCGGTACGATATATCATTGTTTTATCTATATCTTTATGGGCATAAAAAATATGTTCATTTTTTGAAGAACAAAGTAAGTGAATTGTGGATTCAGGAAACCGTTTTTTTAATCCGCCAATAACCGGAAATAATAAAATAGCGTCACCGATTTTTTCCTGGGCTTGAATTAAAATCGATTGCGGTTTTGATGGTAAAGGATGATAAGGAAGCCGTTTTGAAAAAGTATTGTATATCCCCACTTGAAGTTTTCGGGGATAATGTCTTGGATTTTCCTTAAAAGAGCGAGCCTGACTAACGGTGTGACTGGCCATATTGCTCATAAAAGTAGGATTCCAATCGGTCAATCATTGCATCCAACGTAAAGTGATCAGCCACATGTTTTTTGGCCGCCACTCCCCAATTTGCAATTTCTTCACTGCCATGATGGGTCATGGCATACTGCATGGCACCACATATAGCACTCACTTTTAATGGCTCAAATATAAACCCTGTTTTCCGATGGTCCATCAATTCTGGGACACCATTGACATTTGCGGCTAAAACAGGTTTCCCAAGAGCCATACTTTCCATGACTACATTAGGCATTCCTTCCTGCCGTGATGGCATGATGATATAATCGGCGGATTTGAGTATAGCAGAAAGATTATTTTGAAAACCAATTAATTTCACATGGTCATTCAATTGACTTTCTGTAATCTGTTTTTCCAGGGATTTTCGATCTTTTCCCATCCCTGCAATTAATACGGTAAATGGCCGCATGGTTCCATTCATTCGGCGAGTGGCTTCTATGAGTAAATCAAATCCCTTTTGACCTGTTAATCGACCTGCAGCAACAAAAATCAAATGATCTTTTGGAATATTCCAAATAGTCTGAATATCCGCAGGATCAATGGCACCATTCATTTTCAGTCCATTATAAATGACAGTTGTTTTATCCTTATCCATCCAGGAAAAATCATTATAGGCATGTCGAATTGATTCTGAATTGGTAATAATTCCATCCACAAGCCCAATCGTTTTTTTATGTTTCCATTTATCAGAAAAAAGCTGGATACCATTTCGGGCCACAATAACAGGTACATTCGCCATCCGTGCAGCAATCCCCGCCACGCGAATATCCTTGTTTAAATTCAACATGATAACATCCACTTTTTTCCTTTTCAGGATGCGTTTTGTATACCAGATTTTAAATGGACTATAATCGGCATAAATGTTAAGGGGAATAATTTCGAGCCCCGCCTCCACAGCATTATTCAGGAAAACGGAATTCGATTTTCCAGAAACGGTTACCCTATGCCCACGGTTTTTCAGGCCTTGAGCTGCAGTAATCATCCATTTTTCTCCCCCGCCCCATTTATGGGCTGAGATTGAGTTACTGAAAAATATATTTAATTTTTTTTCCATTGAAATTCTCTATTCAAATTGAATATCATATAATCGCCTGTAAAGTCCACCTTTATTATAAAGATCTGTATGTGAACCTACCTCTAAAATTTCCCCTTTTTCCAGCACAATGATTTTATCTGCATTCTGAACCGTTGACAAACGATGGGCAATAACCAAAGCGGTTCGATCTTCCATTAATACTTCAATGGCTTTTTGAACCATTTTTTCTGCTTCTGTATCCAAAGCAGATGTGGCTTCATCTAAAATTAGAATCGGCGGATTTTTTAAGAGAGCTCGGGCAATGGCAAGTCGTTGTTTTTGGCCACCGGATAAATTTACACCGCGCTCACCAATCATGGTATCAAACCCTTTGGGCGTTTCTTCGATAAATGTGGTCGCGTTTGCTGCATCAACTGCTTGTCGGATTGCATCTTCACTAACATTTGGCTGACCATAAGCAATATTATTCCGAATCGTATCATTAAAAAGAATGACTTCTTGTGTAACAATTCCCATATTTCCTCTGAGAGAGGCCAGGGTGGTTTTGCGAATATCATGACCATCAATTTGAATCGATCCACTTGACACATCATAGAATCGAGGAATTAAATCAGCAATTGTTGATTTTCCGGAACCACTGGGGCCCACCAATGCAACCACTTCACCTTTGTTGATAGTGAAACTAACCTCTTCTAAAACGCGATCATCCCCATCGTTATACTCAAAATGAACTTTGTCAAATTTAATTGTAGATTTAAAAGTGCCTAAATCGACTGAATTTGGATCTTCCACGATTTCTGGTGGTGTATCTAATAAGCCAAAAATACGTTCAGCAGAAGCAGCACCCATTTGAATTTTAATATTAACATTACTCATTTGTTTGATGGGACCTAAAATGGAAAATAGAATAATAATAAAACGAATAAAATCTTCAGCACTTACTCCTTCGTTAGAGAGGACCGCCATCCCACCGTACCACAGCAGAATTACACCAATAATGACGCCAAAACTTTCTGTTACCGGTGCAGAAATCAAATCAAGGCGAGCCCTTTGCAGCAAAAGTTTAAAATAGTTCTGACTCTCACCGGTAAACTTTTTGACTTCTTCCTTTTCGTTCGCAAATGCTTTTACAATTCGGATTGAAGATAATGTTTCAGTCAGAATTTGCATTATTTCGGCAATTTTGGATTGAGTCCGTCGCGACTTTCTCCTAATACTTCGACCAATCATTACAATAGAGATGCCTGCCAACGGAATGATGATAATAGCGATGATTGCCAGTTTCCAACTGATGATAAATAAAAGGGCGACAAATGTAAGAATATTGATGGGCTCTACAAATAATCGCTGAAAAACGACAGCGAGAGCGACTTGGAGCTGCTCCACATCATTCATTACGATGGAGGTAATAGATCCAGTTTGCTTTGTGTGAAAGTATCCTAATGAAAGGGTTTGTATATGTATATATAACCTGTCTCGTATATCCTTCACCAGTTTCAATTCTACAATTCTGAGGAGAATATTCTTTATATATAGAAAAATATTCTTTGTAAAGAATACGCCCAATAATGTGAGGCATAAAACCTTTAACGATTCGGCAGGAGTCTCTCGAAGAATGAGAATATTTGTCCAGTATTTTAATTTTTCATTCATAGTCAAATCCGTTTTGGCTGCCCATTCTATTTGGGATTGAACAATCTTGTCAAAATCAGTTAATACATTATTAATCAGTGAGGCCACCAACCACATAGATGTACTATTCAACAATACAAAAACGATTGCTGAGACGGATGATATAATGATATAAGGCCAAAAGTGGAACAGGAGTTGTCCCATGCGCCTATAGATTGAACCGGTCATTGAATTTATTTTTTAATCTTTTGAATGATTGAAATCAAAGGGAATCTAAGTGAGAATTTATGACTTAAAAACGACTGCTTTTGCCAATTCATTTTTTCAGATACACCATTTTTTGATGGGGAATACCCGCTTCTTCAAATGGCAATCCAACTGGTTTAAACCCATATCGGCTATAAAATTGAATGACATTTTCCTGGGCATTTAAATAAATTTTGTCCTCCTCATCAATTTGACCTATTACAAACTGAGTTAATTTTCCCCCAATACCCCGGGTTCGGTATTCTGGTAATACTGCAAGCCTTTCTAATTTTATTCCACCATTCGTTTTTCGCCAACGGAATGTTCCTACTGGATTATTATTTATCGTCGCCAATGCATAGGTAGCATTCTCTTCATTGGCATCGATTTCAATGGGTTCCGGAATTTTTTGTTCCTGAATAAAAACCTTCCTGCGAATCTCTATAACAGCGTTCTTTTCTTCAGATGTTTCGACTATCTTAATTTTCATGCTGTAAATTTCGGTTCCTTTCCTTACAAGATTCAATCTTTTCATCTTTCTTGCTCAAACAGATTGAACAACACTAATTTCTATCATGCATAGCAAAAATAAACAAATACTTGTGGTGGGCGATCGCGTATTGATTCGCCCCGACAAGGGTGAAAAAATATCTAAAGCGGGATTATATCTTCCGCCAAGCGTGGTAGAGAAACAAGAAGTCTTCAGTGGCATTGTGGTAGAAGTAGGTCCGGGAATTCCTCTGGGAAATCCAGAAGATAATCTGGAAGAACCTTGGTCAACCAGTGATGGTGGATCTGTTAAATATATACCCACCCAGGCAGATATTGGAGATACAGCTTTATTCCTGAATAAAGCATCGATTGAAATAAAAATCGAAAATGAAGATTACCTTATTGTTCCCCAGTCGGCGATTCTCATCCTGATTCGGGATGATATTCACAGTTTAGCTGAATAATTCTCTCCGCCAATGCAAACGGCTGGCATTTATATCCACACCCCATTTTGCAGGGTTAAATGCATGTATTGTGATTTTTATTCTATCGCTGACAGAGATTCAGATATGCCGGCCTTTTTTGATGCGCTTCTAATAGAAATCGAATTATGTGAAATTGATACAAGCAACTGGATTATAGATACCATTTTTATTGGCGGCGGCACACCGAGTTTAACTGATCCAAAACATATAGAAAAATTGATACAAACATTGGAAAGCAAATTTGATTTATCAAAAGTGACAGAATTCACCATGGAAGCTAATCCGGGAGAGGCACCGACGGAACGATTAAAAGCATTTAATGTTTTAGGTGTGAACCGATTGTCCATGGGAGTACAATCATTGGAATCAGATTTACTCCAATTATTAACTCGGATTCACGGTCCGGAGGAAGTATTTAAAACATTTGATAGGGCACGGAAAGCCGGGTTTGACAATATTAATTGCGACCTCATTTTTAATATCCCCGGCCAAACCATGGATATTTGGAAACGAGATCTGCAAACAATTATAGATTTGAGTCCTGAACATATTTCATGTTATTCTCTCACAGTTGAAGAAGGGACACAATTATACCAATATGTAAATCGGGGCAAGGTTACCATGCCCAGCGATGACCAAAGTGCTCATTTTTATCTCTGGACTCAATCGATCATGGCTAAAAATGGTTATGAGCAATATGAAATATCTAATTGGTCAAAACCAAATTTGGAATGCAAACACAATCTCCACTATTGGGAGATTGAACCATACTTGGCATTTGGCCCATCGGCCCATGGGTTTGATGGGAAAAACCGATTCTCAAATATCCGGAATTTAGATGGGTATATTAAAAAATTGGGCGACGGAAAATTGCCGCGCCAGGATGACAATGTATTAACAGACAAAGACAGAACGAACGAAATGATTGGGTTTGGGCTTCGTATTAAAAATGGTGTAAACCTCAATCAAATCCCAAAATCATTTAGGGAGGCAGTCAATCAATCCATTATACACAATCAATCAAAATGGAAAGATTATTTTACAATTGAAAACGACCATTTAAAACTCACACCTGCAGGGTTTGCATTTGCAGATGCAATTGCAGTTGATTTGATGATCGAATAAAATAGTCGTATTAATAGGTGAAATGTTTAATCTGCTCTCCTTCTTTTCCTATGCTTTCCATGGCATCCATCCCAATTTCTAAATGGAGATCCACCCATTTTTTAGTCACTGCCTTATCTGATTCTTCTGTTTTAATCCCTTCCGGTGTCATGGGCACATCCGAAACCAGTAAAAGTGCACCGCGTTCTACTCCATTTGCAAATCCTACAAGGAACAATGTTGCTGTTTCCATATCAATTCCCAATACACGAATTTTTCTCAGGTATTCCTTAAAATCATCATCGTGTTCCCAAACTCGGCGATTGGTGGTATAAATGACCCCTGTCCGGTATTCCAAATCTTGTTTTACCAGCAATTCTGACACGTGCTTGTGAATTTTAAATGATGGCATGGCAGGGACTTCTTTTGGAAAATAATCATCACCCGTACCCTCACCGCGAATGGCTGCACTGGGGAGAATAAAATGACCAATATCGGTTGATTTTTTTAAACCTCCGCACTTTCCTAAAAACAATACACCTTTGGGTTTTACGCTTGAAAGTAAATCCATGACCGTGGCAGCATTGGCGCTGCCAATACCAAAATTGATAATACTCACTCCATTGCTATTGGTGGCGGATGTCATGGGACCGCCTTGCCCCTTAACCATGACACCATACTTTTCTGCAAATTTCTCCACATAATTCTGAAAATTAGTCAGGAGAATCCATTCCCCAAATTCACCCGATGATGTGCCCGTATATCGTTTTATCCAGTCTTTTACAATATCAGATTTTTGCATTAGATACCCTCACTTTGAATTGTAAGTGAAACAGGACAATGGTCCGAACCCATAATATCATCATGAATATCTGCATCTTCCAGTTGATCAGCAAAACCTTCATTCACGAAAAAATAATCAATGCGCCATCCTACATTTCGATCCCGTGCGCCAAACCGGTATGACCACCAGGAATACCGATCCGGTTCAGGATGAAAGTGACGAAAAGTGTCTATCCAGCCATGGGCTACATAGGTATCCAATCGGTCTCGTTCTATGGGCATAAACCCGGATGTTTTTAAATTATTTTTCGGACGAGCTAAATCAATAGGATGATGAGCTGTATTCCAATCTCCTGTCACGATGACCTTGGTTCCATTATCCACATTTTCATTAATAATCGGTAATAATTCATCATAAAAATCCAATTTGTATTGAAGACGCGTTTCGTCCTTTTGTCCATTGGGAAAATATATATTATAAAGTAAAAAGTTATCGTGCTCCGTTATCAATACACGTCCTTCCGCGTCAAACCGGTCTATGCCCAATCCCTCCTGAACATAGTGAGGCTCTTCCTTGCAAAAAGTAGCCACACCGCTATAGCCGGCTTTTTCCGCTGAATGCCAATAAGTATGATAGCCATGGTCTTCAATCAAGGCAGAACTAAGTTGATCCACTCTCGCCTTGGTTTCCTGTAGGCAAACAATGTCTGGCTGGGTTTCATCCAGCCAATATAGAAATCCTTTTTTTTCTGCGGCACGGATGCCATTTATATTCCAGCTGTAAATCTTCATTAATTCCTCAAATATTGGGAGTGAAATTGGGGAAGATGAGTGAAATTAAAAAGGTTCCATTAAGGAATAAGCGGCCGATAAATACGGTCTGCAGCAATGGCACCAAAAACACCGTATCCACCCTCAACTCCAATAGATCTTGCAATACCGCCGCTACCTGTGAGAAAGTCAACAAATCCTCCTGCAGATTCTTTTATAATATATTCATAATATTGGTCGTCCATGGTTCGCAGAATAATCTCCAGAGAATCGCCTTCCAATAAAACACCTTGCCATCTTTCACTCTCTAAACAATCATTCGGTGGAGTGGTCCATTCAGTTGTACCGGGTGATACAATACGGGAAAATTCTATCCCACAATAATATCCATCGATTACTCGTGTACTAATTTTTCCATACACTTCTCCTCCAAGATCAAATTTCATCGTGTAAGGAATTTTAGCCCTAATCGTATCCGGGAATGCCTTCTCATTAATTGTTGGAATATTTGGCGTAACAACCTCCCCTGTTAAGATACCCCATTTTTCAGTCGTTACTGATAATTGGTATAACATGTTTGGTTTGGGAATAAAGGTACCGGTTGTATCATAATATCTATTTTGATAAGAACGTCTATCATTTTTTTCATATTCACCCTCCCACGGCATAAAAGTAAATGAAAACTGTTTTGATCCATCAAATATTTTTACAGAGGCATCCTTGACTATATATTCGGATTCAAAATCAATTCCCCAGGTACTTGAAGCTTGTTCATCCAGCGTAAGCGTCCGGTGGACATCCACAAAACTGATCGTTTCTTCATCCAGAGAAATGAGGCCAAATACATTCAGAGTGGGTTCGTGGTCAGATTCTACATTTTCCCATTCCGGTTTAGGAAATACGCATCCAATAACCATGGCCAATATTATCCATCCGATTATGCCTGGTTTTTGTCTAAAAATCATAACGAACGCCAAATGTAAATAAAAGTGGAAACATGGGGAATGCCTTCCGCTGAACCTTCCCATGATTGTTGGATAGCAAATCATTATTTGTCTGATAAATATAAAAAAGATTGTTGATATGATTTGTCACATTCATAAACTGAAAATAATATTCACCAGGACCAAACCAGGATGATTTAAAGGATTTTGTCAACCCCACATCCCAACGAAAATAAGCCGGATAACGACCGCTGTTTTTCTCACCAACCAAAAATTTAGATTGTTGCCACCATCCCCTTCCTGTCTCCTGCCATGTTTCATAACGGCCCAGGATAGGTGTAAAAGGGTTCCCGGATGAAAAAGAAATAGCCGTACTCGCATGAATGGCTTGCGTCCACTGCCAATCGCCAACCACATTAATTGTATGGGTGCGGTCGTATTTTGGTGGGTACCATCCATCAGTTTTTGTGTACCATTCTGTTTTGGCAAATGTATATCCAATCCATCCCTTGTATTTACCAGTGGTTTTTTTAATCAATATTTCTAATCCGGACGCCACCGCATCCGTATCATAGAATTCATTAATCGGATTAAATCGCAATTGGTCATTTTCTTCAAACGGACTCCCCTCCTTCAACGTCAATAAATGATCAAAACTTTTATAATATACTTCAATCCTGTAGATGATATCCGTGTCAGAAATATACTCCAGCCCCAAAATGAAATGATCCGAACTGGGTGCTTTATATTCTTTGGGTATACCCATCCAAATATCAATAAATCTAAAACTTTCATCCTGGGGATTGGCGATAGTTAAATATTGATAATATCGCCCCCAATTCAGTTTGATAGCTACATCATCCCTGACAAAATACTTTAACCCAAGTCGCGGTTCAATATTAATTTTGTCATGGAGGCTGTATCGAGATAAACGGCCACCTATTTGTGTTGAAATTTTATTACTCATTTGCCATCTGTCCTGAAAATAAATAGACTGCTCTCCCGTTTTACTTTTCATTTCAAGCGGTTTGGTGCTAATGGTTGTGTCAAAAGTGGCTACTTTGAATTCCATCCCCAAATCAAAATTGACATTCTTTATCTGAGCACCTGTGGTAATGGTGTGAGCATCAGACACGATCCAAGTTAATTCTGTTTCCAAAGATTGATCAGATACAACATCATAAACATCGAAAAAATAACCATCATACGATTTAAAAATTTCCCCTGCTTCTTCAATCGCATACCAACTTTCATTATTTATATCAATATGAAAGCGAAAACGGCTACTAGCCAAAAACGTTTTGAGGATGAGGTTAGGGTTGGCGATCCACCGCCAGGTTAAGCTATTGGTGTGATTTCCCCAACGCCAATCAAATTTTCCCTTGGCTTCCCGCGAATCACTAAAATATTCATCCCCGGAATCCTCCCATTTATTGCTGAGAACATCATCTCCAAAAAACCGACTGTAAGTCAGGCGGTGGTTGTCACCAAAATCTAAATTAATTTTCCCCTGGTAATCGTAAAAATAATAAGGAAACTTGAATTCGTTTTCTCCCCCAATTTTCAGCATTAGGTTGAAAAAAGTATCAAAATATGTTTTCCGCCCTGCGAGCATCCAGGACCCTTTCATATTTTTCCATTTGGGTAGCGGACCTTCAATGACACCCTTTGCAGACAAAAGAGAAATATTGGTTTTTCCTTCAAACTTTTCCGTGTTTCCTTCCTTGCTGATTACATTGAGAATCGCACCCATCCGGCCCCCATATCGTGCTGGGAATCCGCCTGCATGAAAGTTGGCTTCTTTAATAGCATCTGTATTAAATGTGGAAAATAATCCGCCAATATGGTAAGGGTTGTAAATGGTAATACCATCCAATAAAATTAAGTTTTGGTCCGGTGTGGATCCTCTGACATATAGGGCACTTGAAAAATCATTCAGCGTTTGAACGCCGGGGAGAAGTTGAATTGTACGAAAGAGATCCGCTTCGATGAAAGCAGGCGCTGCATTAATTTCTCGCATACCCAAGGTAACTCTGCTTGGTTCCACCATTTTCTGGAATTTGATTCGTTCAGCAGATACATTTACTTCTTCCCCCGCCAAAACGGCCGCGTTCAAACGAAAATCAAGACGAATATTCTCACTTTCTCCCAATGTAACTTTCTGTGTCACCATTTTGAATCCGATAATAGATGCAATCACTTCATATTCGCCTTTAGGAATATCGGTAATAACATAATACCCATCCTGATTGGTGGCTGCTCCTTTATATGAATCCTTGATAAAGACATTCACATAAAAGAGTGGTTCGCCGGTGGCGTCTTCTCGGACATATCCATGAATGGATTGTCCCTGGATTATAGATGCAACCAGGATAATAAATACGATTGCTTTAATTATTTCGCGAATAATTATTTCCCTACTATTTTAACTCATTCATTTTAATAAAGATTGAGAAATTACGGCAACTAGTATGCGACCTTTATGAAAAAAATCACAGATAATTTCGGCTATATTGTTCACTATTGTTGTAATTTCTGCCCTTAAAATTGTAGGCAATTTATGGAACCAGATGCAGTAAAGAAATTAATTGAAACAGGCATACCTGAATCTAAAGTAGAAGTTGTGGATACGACCGGCACGCAAGATCATTTCAGTGCAATCGTAATTAGTGACAGCTTTGAAGGACTCTCGCTGGTGGAACAGCACCAGACCGTTTACAAAGCAGTGGGTGACCATTTGACTAAAGAAATTCACGCGCTTCAACTCAATACATATTCGCCCACCCAATGGGCGCAAAATAATTCATAGGAATCAACAATGGAATTAATCGAAAAAATAAAATCGGACATTTCTGAAAATTCAATCACCTTATTCATGAAGGGTACAAAAGATATGCCCATGTGCGGTTTCTCAAACCAGGTGGTTCAGATACTCAATCATTACGGTGTGGAATATAAGGATGTGAATATTCTTGAAGACCCCATGATTCGAATCAAATTATCTGAACATTCCGGATGGCCAACCATTCCCCAATTATTTGTCAAAGGGAAGCTTATCGGCGGGGCAGATATCGCCATGGAACTCCACGAACGGGGTGAATTGCTGGATATTTTAGATTTATCTGAAAATGAATAGAATATGATTTGGTGATAAACCACCTTATCTTATAATTTCGCCACCGATTCTTCACAATAAATAGATCATTTGGCCCGTTCGTCTAGTGGTTAGGACTCCAGGTTTTCATCCTGGCAACAGGAGTTCGATTCTCCTACGGGCTACATTAAAAACCCTATAACGATGAATCGGGATGGGGTTTTTCTTTTCAGGAGTTCCCTGCCCGCTCCCGACCTTCGGGAGGGCAGGCGGGGATTCTCCTACGGGCTACATTAAAAACCCTCGTCGATACCGAGGGTTTTTTATTTTAATGAGTCACCGATACTTTTTTTCGCCAGTCTTTATACCAACGGCCAAATGTCCACCATCCCCAAAAGGTATCTTTTTTTATGGCAGTAAAAATAACTCTCTGATATTCTAAAGATTCTTCGGGGGACATTCGGTACGTCCGCCGCGGGGTCCCGTACAATCCCTTAATTACCAACCACTGTCCCTTCACATAAATAAGTGAATGTTTTGATGCCTCTCTACCGGTTGGGTTAATTAAATATACATGAATAAGGTCTTCTACTCCTGCCAGTTTTCGCCGCCAATTGACAGCAAGTACCGGTGTTTGAAGCGTAACTTTTGTCATAGGTGTAAATAAAACATCAATGATTCTCCAGGATTCCGCTTTATCAATTTGCCCATCCTTAGCATGGGCTATCATATTTTGGATATTTTGTAACTGTACAGGTACAATAAAATCAACCTTTCCATCTTCGATTCCTTTTTCAAAATCAAACTGTGTTCCAGAATGGTGGATAGTAAATCGTTCATTTGTCTCCTCTACTACAATCCCGATATGTTCAAACACGCCATCAAAATAGGTCAACATTTCCGGTGTTTGTAAAATGTTCTGCCAGTTTTGGAGAGAAGACATATCCTGGGAATTCAGGGATGTAAAAAATAAAATACTGAACAATATTTTTCTCATGGTAGCCTCCTAATGGTGCAACCATTGGTATTTTCCAATGGAACCTAAAAGAAATATACCTTTGAACGGTGAATGTTGGCTAATTTTTTCTATGGATTTTCCACTTCATCCGGCACTGGTACACTTCCCCATTGCATTTTTGTATGGCGCATTTATTCTGCATGCAATACAATTATGGCGACCCTATTGGATTTGTAGAGTCATTGGATTGTGGCTTTTAGGAATGGCAGCCTTTTTTGCTATTTTTGCTTCTATTGCAGGGGAACGGGAAATGATTCGTGCCGGTCAGGTGGGCTATTCTACTGAAATTATTGAAATCATGAACCGCCATGAACTCATGGGCAACATTGTCGTATGGGGGTCTATCATACTTTTTATTGTATGGATAACTTTATTTTTCAAAAATATGAAAGATCGCCGGATAGATATATTAGCGTTTGCTTTTTTATTCCTATTGGTGGGGATTGTGACTTTTTCAGCTTATTTAGGCGGACAATTGGTTTGGGTCCATGGTGTTGGACTACCTTAATTGGCTTATTGAGGTTTGATAAACTTTATTATTATTTTCCCCACAGGCTGATTACTTTTATAGTTATACCCGAGTAAATGCGTAATGGTTGCTGCGATCTGATTTGTAGAGATCGTATCCGCATTTGTTATTTCTCCCAATGAAGGTGTATCAGGACCAATTATTGCAGCCCAAACATATTTTGCCTCAGGGACATCTTCCCCATGGGATCCCCAACGACCATCAATATACTTGCCACGACCATGATCCGTCGTGATTATCAATGTTGTTTTATTTCGATAATGCTTTTGAGACTGAATCCATTGCCAAATCTGTTTGATATAACTATCCAGTTTTTGAATTGCATTTAAATACTTCCCATATTCCCTTTGATGGGCGTATTCATCTGTTTCATCAAAAGCGATATATAGTAACCTCGGTTTGTTCAATTTTAAGTATTCAAACGCATATTCAAAAGTAAAGACATCCCATCGTACGCCTGTACCATACCCCGGATACGGAAGATCAGAAATAAAAGTATTCATCCATTTCTGTCTTGGCGTCAAGATGCTGTCCATGAGTGGAAATCCACCTGAATTAATGGTGAAATCGTTGCGTTCATTATTGATGATCCAATCAAACACATCCCAAGAAGAAAAGGCTGCCACATGATTTTCAAAACCAGACTGTTGATTCATGAATTCCAATACATTCATATTTGGGTTCAGCTCTTTAGCATTGCTGTTTACACTATCATCATTAAATCCCGTCAGCAATTCATTATATCCCGGATAAGAAAAGAGATAGGGATTGATCAGCTGCATAACACTCCCTTTTGTCTTATTTCCGACCACTTGTCCTTTTTTCTCAATTGTTTTCCATAAAAAAGGCATTAATGTTTGACGTCTATCATTGGCATCTTCTTTCCAAAATTCTGAATGGGTTCCTTCCAAATCTTTTACCATGGCTGAATCAGTGATTATATTGGGATCAGCACCAAAAAATACTTCTTCCCATCTTACTCCATCCATTGTAATTAAAATTATATTTTCCGTATGAAACCCTTTCTGGTTTTCAGGATCATCTGTACATCCGATTATTAGAAGAAATAAAATAACAATTAGATTTTTCATGATTCGTCCGGTTGTACATAGACGACGAAATAAATAGAGTGAGTTGAGGAGAATAATCCATAGCCTCCTTCAATATTACTTTCCGGTAAAATATATTGATTTTGGGGCATTCCAATAGGAAATCCCTTATAATATTTTAAAAACGATTCATCTGCAACCTGAATCTCAATCATGTGAGGACCGTAATAGTTGAATGAAAGCCAGCCAAAATCCAAAAATTGTTGACTTAAATGCCAAACAATCGGGTTGGCCCAATAATATTCCCCCTCTTCATTCACCATCATATGGCCTTTAAATATATGGGCTGACAGGGATGTATCCACAATCGCATTCGCAGGCGTTGCATCCATGGCATAACTGATAAGCCTGATCATGCCGGGATCGCTTTCTGCCTCCCAATTGACTGCAAACATGGGTATAGAAGCAAAACTTGTTGTGTAGCAACTTCCCTCTTTATAGGTCAACGTGTCCATTTTTAACTGTGAAAAATTCTTCATCTTTATGGCCCGCAGGATTTCCAATCTTGTATTCTCATCGAGGTAAAGATTAATGGGATCAATGGTTATTTGTTCACCATTACATTGGTAATCGGTGGATTTCACCGATTGAATATGCAAGCTATCTGGAATGATTGTCTGAGACTTCAACTCTTGGCCGTTCCAACTGACCGATAATTCATAGGTTTTATTTGGACTCACTATGTTTCCCCGGGCCCTCGGGCTAATAATATATCTTCCAGGATGGGTTTGAACGGGACTAAATGGATATACCGCAAATTCGGACCGAATGGCTACTTCTGCGTTCGAAATCCAATTGGCTTCCAACTCATGGGCTTGGTCAATATCATACGACCGAGAAACATAGATGGTATCCTGCATCCATTCATTGGCCTTCAAATTTCCAAACACCACCACTTTTTCTTCGTACGTATCCGCGTCATCTACAGGAGAACAGGATGACAGTAATAATCCAGCCGTCAAACCAATGAAAATAAATCGATTAAAATTCAAAACTAACTCCAATGCTGGGGATAATAGGCAGACCATTAATCACTCTTCGCTGGGGCCGACCTTCATCTGCTTCATCGATTTCTTTATCCCCATCATCATCTACCCCATTTTGGGTACTGCCAAATTGGTATACATAACGAAATACATTTTTTTGCCAATAGGTATTGACGATTTGAATAAACAAATCCATCTTTTTTCCCTTTACTTTCGTATGCCACACTGCACCCAAGTCTAACCGATGGTAAAGAGGATATCGACCCCCGTTTCGTGTGCCGGGTATTGTTCGATAAACCTGGTTAGATGCATCGGGAACTCTCTCAATATAATACCCTAAAATTGGGGTATAGGGCTGGCCGGTTTGATAAGTCCACTTGCCATTGATATCCCATTTCTTGTTCAGTCTGTAATTACCGATAAAATTAAATACATGGCGCCGATCCCAATTAGTATAATATTCTTCACCATGGAATTTTTTTCGGGATAATGACCATGCATAGGACGCCCAGCCATTTAACCGACCCAATCGTTTTTCAAAAAACAATTCAAATCCATAGGCATATCCGTCGCCCACATCCACCAAATCATCCAATGTTTCATCTGGAATCATCTCGTCAACCGTTGAACGTGTATCCACAAAAGTAAGAAGATTCTTCATATCTTTATAATAGGTCTCAATCTGCACATGATAGGAAGAACCAAAATATTCTTCATAACCCAAAACGACCTGAACTGCAGATGCAGGGTTCACGGAAGTATCAATGGCAAACCACGCATCTAAAATTTTGGGATTAAAATCATCTTGGATCGTTTCCATAAATTGATGATAAATACCGGTAGAAAAATTTATATATCGATCATTTGTCAATAAATATTTCATTCCAAAACGAGGATCCATAAACCAATGATCAGCGGCTTTATCGTAGTAATTTACTCGAAGACCCGGTTCAATCATGAGTTTTTTAGAAAGCCAATATTTTGTTTTTATATAGGCTGCACCCTCAATCGGATGAGATCGTGTATCAAAAATAGTACTATCTAAAAAACTGCTGCTGTAAACAAAGTCTAAATCTTTTATTTCCATCCCAAACCGGACCTGGGCATCCTGGGAGGCAAACCAAGTCCAATCAGACCGAAAAGTTAGATCATCAATATAATCTTCTTCATTGATGCCCGAATCACCTCCAAGACCAAAAAATATGTCGAATCGACTTTTGGCCAATAACCAGTTTGAAACCAACTTTGTATTAAAAAATTTACGGTAATTCATACTGAGTGTGCGATTCCCCCAAACACCTTTCAGTAATATCTCATCCCAGAATAAATCATCTTTCCCTGTATAAAATGACATGGAAATTCGATCATTTTTTCCCACATCCTGAAAAATATGTCCCTGCAAATCATAAAAATAATATGGAAAATGAAAACTGGTTCCTTTGAATACTTGATCGAAATATGTCCGTCTGGCGGACATGAGCCAAGCACCTTTGCCGATGGGTCCCTCCATAGTTGTCTGAGCCGACAACAAGGAGATCGATCCTTTCCCTTGAAATCTATTTCGATTCCCCTCTCGACTCCGAACATTTAACACTGCAGATAACCGGCCGCCATATTCAGCATTGAATCCCCCTTTTAATAGGTCAGCTTCTTTGATGGCATCCACAATAAAATTAGAGAAAAATCCTCCTACATGGGATGGATTGTAAACAGTAATACCATCGAGCAATATCAAATTTTGATCTGAGTTTCCTCCCCGAATAATCAAGCCCGTGCTGAATTCAGATTCTGTTAATACGCCAGGTAGACTTTGAAGGGTACGGAATAAGTCAGCTTCACCCAATTGAGGCACATTTTTTAACTGACGCATATTCAGGGTGTTCCGGCTGATCTGAATATTAACTCTTCGATCTACTTCTTCGCCCGTCACCTCGATATTACTCATCTCTATAGGCGTAACGATTAGAGCCGCAGAAAATTCAAAATCATCACCACCCTTTAATGAAATACGCTTAGTGAGTGTACTATATCCTAGATAAGAAACGATGACTGAATAATCACCTCTTGGAATGGCGCTAAGAACAAAATAGCCATCATGGTTCGTCGCTGTACCCCGATCTGTTTCTGCCAAATATACATTTGCACCTATGAGCGCTTCACCGGAACTTTGATCGGTGATAAAACCATAAATTTGGTTGGACTCTTGAGATTGAATGAATCCCCAGAGCAGGATAAGGATTAAACTATTTTTTCCCCAGGATGTCATCAAGAATTTCCCCTGCATGCGAATTGACATTTATTTTTTTGTATATTTTTTCTATCGTTCCTTCTGGGCTAATAACAAATGTAACTCGACTGGGCCATAGTCGCCCTTTTGTTCCATAAGCTTTGGATACATCTCTTTCTTTATCAGACAAAAATGTGAATGGAAGCACATGCTTTTTCTTAAATGATTTTAAGGCTTTGGGCGAATCATAGCTAATTCCAAATACAACAATATTTGCTTTTTCATATTCACTGAATGCATCGCGGAACCCGCAAGCTTCTTTTATTCATCCAGGGGTAGCAGCTTTAGGGAAAAAATAAACCACCACGCGTTTCCCACGATAATCCTTGAGTGTTACTTTCTTTTTATCCTGAGATAAAAGTGTAAAGTCTGGTGCCACATCGCCCACCTTTAACGAATTGCCGGAACTGCCAAACAATAATGTCATCATTGAAAAGAGTTTCATAAATTCCCTAAACCATTTTTTATTCATGAATTTTATCCCCTTAAGTAGGCAAGAGTTTCCAACGAAAAAGGGACCGGATCAATATTAAAATCTTGAAACGCTTTTGAGCCATCACATGTATTTCCTTCCATAAGCATTGTGAGTTGTTCTCCGGAAATTGGAAACCAGCTAAATCGATCCAGTACTGTACCTGCCATTTTAATTGGGAAAGCTGGTGCAGGGATTTTCCATTTCTTTTTACCGATTGCTTCCGCAATAAGATCAATCATTTTTTTCCAGGTAAATGTTGATTGACCTCCAAGTTCATAAGTCTTACCAATGGATGAATTATTTTTGAGTGCACGAACAAAACATTTTGCTACATCAGTGACATGGATGGGTGTCATAGAAAAGTCACCAGCGTTTTGGGGAATGAATCCATTAAAAAACAAGGGTGCCGGTATGGGTAAACTCAACATATCATTTTTCAGTTGTGAACAAAATTCAACTTGACCGTGGGGATCTCCAAAAATTAGGGACGGACGAAAAATGGTCCAATCCAAATCCGTATTTTTTAGATACTGATCTGCAATGAATTTGGTTTGCTGGTAGCCTGTTCCATCCATTTTGACACCGTTGGCACTCATGAGAATGAATCGTTTTATGCCCATTTCACCAGCTAAATCCATACAATCCCTGGCACCCGCAAAATGAAGGTTTTCATATGTGATTCCTTTTCTTGGAAATTCACGAATAATACCGATCAAATAAATAATAGCCTCAGCCTCCTGAATGGTTTCCTTTATCGCTGAAATATCGGATATGTCCCCATTAACAATCTCACATTTTTCAGCTTGAGAAAGTTTATGTTTACTCCCCTGCCGGACCAACATACTTGGGATCATTCCTGATGAAATTAATTCATCAATAATGTATGACCCAACAAATCCAGTTCCACCAAAAATTGCTATTTTCATTTTCTCAATTCTCCATAAATCCTGTTTATTGGAAATCCTTGTAAGGAGGCAATCCTTGAGAAGGTTTTGAAACTTCGCAAGGTTATGACGCTGCCAAAGTTAAAAACAGGTAGATCCCCACCGTTACACCCATGATTACAATGGATGTTTTTTTGGCTAATACCCAAGGCGTCATATCCACCGGTGCAGGATCCCGTTGGTCACTTATCGCAATTTCTTTTGAAGATTTTGGCCGAATATAACCAATGATTAGCATCACCATAACAGACCCAACAAAACTGATGAAATACCCATGAAGCCAATGGAGATCACCATCGCTGTTTGCAAAATATTCCGGTACATCTTGAATATTGATGAAAGTGAAAAATGCATAGGATGCCATACCAACCACCATCCCCACTTTTGCTGCAATGGCGGGAACATGTTTTGTCGTGATGCCCAATAAGAAAATGCCAATTATTGGAACACTGTACAGCCCATTCACTTTTTGAAGATATTCAAAAATAGACTGCATTTGATCCAACAACGGTGCAATAAAAATAGATGCGATGGCCAATCCAATGCCAAACTTTTTCCCAGTGGATACAATCTGATCGCCACTGGCTTTTTTGTTGATATATCCTTTATAAAACTGGAGTGAAAAAAGCGTAGATGCACTGTTCAATGCTGAGTTGAATGAACTTAAAATTGATCCCATCAATACTGCAGCAAATAGCCCTAAAGACCAATTCGGTAATACGTGCCTAACTATGGCACCATAAACTTGATCCTGTTTTCCAATAGTAATGTCAGTCATGTGTAATGCAATAATACCTGGGAGACATAACATTAAGGGCCCCACCAGTTTCATGGCGGATGCAAATAATACACCTTTTTGTCCTTCAGCCAAACTTTTAGCTGCCATAGCCCGTTGAACAATCACCTGGTTGGTGGACCAATAAAATACTTGAATAAACATCATGCCTGTTAGAAGTGTGGGCCATGGCACCGATACCACATTCCCATCTATATTCGTATGTGTGAGCGGCGTTAAATACTGCGGATTATTTTGTGTAAGTTTCGCCAATCCTGAAAAGAATGAACCTTCACCCAAAGCAATAAGCGCTAAGACTGGAATCGTTAAACCACCAATGAGTAATCCCACACCATTAATTGTATCACTCACAGCCACAGATTTTAATCCGCCAAAAATAGCATATCCGCTACCCAATATGCCGATGGTCGCCACCACAAACCATAATGGGAGATTGAGATCGAACATACCAATCATGGCCAAAGACCCTGTATATAAGACCACGGGCAGAAGAACCGTTACATATCCAAATAAAAATAATCCCGAGACTAAGGAGCGCGTGGTTTTATCAAAGCGTTTTTCCAAAAATGCCGGTGTGGTTGTAAATCCACTGGCAAGGTAGCGAGGTAAAAAAACCAATGCGGTTGCTATCATGGCAAAAGCCGCTAACGCTTCCCAAGCGATGCCTACCAACGCTTTATCTCCAAAAACAGCCCCATTAAGGCCTACCAATTGTTCTGTGGAAAGGTTGGTCAGTAACAATGAACCGGCCACCACAGGCCAGGCCAATGCACGACCCCCGGTAAAATATTCTTCTGTGGCATTATCAGATTTTTTCATTCTATGAACAATTCGATAGGTAGATAATGCCACACCACCTGTGGCCAAAATGAAGGAAATAATGGAAATTGTATTCATTTAATCCATTGTCAATTTTGAAAGTTTATTTAACCCAGTGCCCTCTTTGAATGGGATAAACATAAAACTATATTCATATTTATGAGAATTCAGTAAATATTGATTATGGGGTTTGGCGCCCCAACTATTGTCACCACCTACACCCATTTGTTTATAATCGATGAGCCAATCCACATGATCTTTTGGCTGAATATCTAGCTTTCCATGCCTTTGGCTTTTCGGTATATAGTCTAAATCGGAATATGGATATTGATGAACGCTACCATCAAACGTAGGAAATCCCTTTGCCAAAAGTCCCACTTTCCCATTGGATAAAGCCATCCACCTTACATCCGTTTTATTTCCCGTTTCCTGAGGGCGAATATATGGATATGTCTGATCCCAGACCGAGCCGGAATATTGGTCAACGGCTGCGGATGTTTTACGATCCCAATAGGATTCATGGGGTCCACGACCAAACCATTTTACCTTTTTAAAATCACTGGGCATATCAAATTTCATTCCAAATCTTGGAATTCCGTGTTGCAATGCGTCCGCAATTTCCACTTTTTGATTTACTTTAATGGCACCATTCCCATAAACATAATATGTGGACGTAAGTGTGGTGCTGGTGAGTGAATCTGAATTGATAATGATAATTTCTGCTGTATTGTTTTTGAGTGATCCATACAAAACATTTAGGTTCATATTTGAACCTGCATTTTTCCAGATCGCCATTCTTGCGGGCATCCCATTCCCCAAATCGTTATCCGTAGGCGCCCGCCAAAAGTGCGCTTCTGCAGGCGTTTTTATCAAATCTACCCCATCTACTATATATTGATTTAATTGACCCGATTCTCTCGAAAATAAAACTTTGAATCCTTGGCCATATATTTCAATACCCTTATCATTTTTGAAAAGATTGATGGCAGATAAATCCGATGGACTTGTAACGATAGGTTCTCGGTAAATAGGCAATTTAAATTGTTCCCAGGCAACCAAATGTCCTTTGGGAATTAATGGCTTTTTATATTTTGTTTTCACCTGAATTGATAAAAAATACTCAACACCCGGTTTAGGTATAATGCCTAAAAGATTAAATATTAATGTTCGTGATTCTCCAGGATTTAAATCGAGCGTACCCAGTCGTCCTGAGGATACATTTACATTATCTCCTTTAATGACCCAAGAAAATGTCAAATCACTTAGATCTATAAAATCATACTTATTGGTTACTTTAACTCGACCTCTTTTTAAATTATTTGCTTGAAACTTTATGGGTTGATACACCTTCTTCACTTCATGAATATGGGGATTTAAATTCCGATCGGCTGTCACCAATCCATTGGCACAAAAGTTGGAATCATTTTCGGCAAACTCCATCCCAAAATCACCGCCATAAGACCAGTAGTCTTGTCCCGTTGAATCGGTTTTTAAAATAACCTGATCCGCCCAGTCCCAAATAAAACCACCCTGAAGTGATTTGTATTTTTCAATTGTATCCCAATAATCAACCAAATTTCCCACACTATTCCCCATGGCATGGGCATACTCACATAAAATCAGTGGGCGATCGGGATTGGTTTCTGCATAAGTTGAAATTTCTTCAATCGTATCATACATGGGGAAAGCCACATCAGTATGGCTTTCTATTCCTGCAGGCTCATACACAACAGGGCGACTGGAATCTTTTCCTTTTAAATAATTGTAAAGCTTTACAAAATTTTGTCCGTCTCCTGCTTCATTCCCCATGGACCACATAATAATAGACGGTTGATTTTTATCCCGTTCAAACATGCGTTCACCCCGATCTAAAAATGCATTTGTCCATGTTGAATCATTGGTAATATGACCATAACTCCCCTCATGAAACTGCATGCCATGTGCTTCAATATTCGCTTCATCAATCACATAAAGTCCATATTCATTGCATAGTTCATACCACCGTTCCTGATTGGGATAATGAGATGTTCGCACTGCATTAATATTGTGTTGTTTCATCAACTGAATATCTCTCACCATTGATGCTTCCGTAATCGCACGACCTCGAACTGGATCCCATTCATGACGATTAACCCCTCTAATCGAAATGGCTTTTCCATTGACCCATAAATTGCCACCTTTTACTTCCACCCGTTTAAATCCTACCATTTGGGTGATATATTCAATTAAGGTCCCGGACGAATCAGATAGTGAAATCAATAACCTGTATAAATTAGGCGATTCTGCGGACCATGGCTTAATCCGTTTAACCTTCGTTTCAAAATTTGCGGCAATGGATGAATCAATATTGGTTACAAATGTTGAATCATATAATGACCTGCGCCGCCGGGATAAATCCATTAATTGTGTTCGAATAGAATAAGTTTGAGTCGTATCTCCATCGTTTACTAATTGAACATTCATGGAAAATTTTCCAATTGAATTTGAGCTATCCAACCCTGCTTCAGCAAAAAAATCAACGATCCGCGTTTTGGATTTGGCGTAGAGATAAACATCACGTTCAATTCCGCTGACGCGCCATGTATCCTGTCCTTCTAAGTAGGATCCATCTGAAAATCGGTATACTTCTACCGATATATTGTTTTCACCTACTTGAACGAAATCAGTAATATTAAACTCAGCCGGTGTTTTAGACCCTTGACTATATCCAACAAATTCACCATTTATCCATACATAAAAAGCTGATCGAACTCCCCCAAAATGTAAAAATATATCACGCCCCTTCCACGTATCAGAAATATTAAATGAATGACGATAGGATCCAACAACATTATAATCATGAGGAACCAAAGGAGGATTTGGTGTAAATGGGTATTCTTCATCTAAATAGATAGGCACAGACCATCCTTGTAATTCCCAATGCCCCGGAACTTTTATTTCAGACCAGCCTGAATCATCATAGTTCGTCTTATAAAAATTCTTGGGCCGGCTATCGGGGTTGGAAGAATAATTGAATTTCCAATCTCCATTCAGGGATTGAAAATATTTTGACTGGGTTTGATCATTTTGTAACGCCAGCTTTTCTGATTCAAAAGGAAAAAAGTGAGCCCTGGCCGGTTCACGGTTTAATTGCAAAATGGTTGGATCTTCCCACGCTACCCCTTGATCTTTATTACACCCAACTAAAAAGAGGGTAATGAGGTTTATAAGTAGAAGGCTATATTTTTTCATTTAATCTAAAATAATTGGCTAAAAATGGATGTTAAATTAAACACCAATGTGTCAGCATTTTCACGGGTAAATATAATGGGTGGTTTTATTTTGAGTACATTATGGTCCGGCCCATCCAAACTGATTAAAATTCCCACATCTTTCATTTGGTTAACCACCATATTTGCTTCTTCAGATGCGGGAATAAATGAAGCGCTATCCTTAATTAATTCAATACCAATAAAAAGGCCGTGACCCCGCACATCACCTATTATTTCATACTTGGATTGTAGTTCTTTTAATCGATTTATCAAATAATTTCCAACATCCATTGCGTTTTGTTGAAGGTTTTCTTCTTCAATAATATCCAATACAGCCTGCCCCACTGCACAGGAGACAGGATTGCCACCAAATGAATTAAAATATTCCATACCATTATTGAAATTGTCAGCAATTTCTTTTGTTGTCACCACTGCGGACAGCGGGTGACCATTCCCCATGGATTTTCCCATGGTAACAATATCTGGAATAACATCCTCTGTTTGAAATCCCCAAAAATGATTGCCCATCCGCCCAAAACCGATTTGGACTTCATCGGAAATGCAGAGTCCACCGACATTTCGTATCAATTCAAATGCTTCTTTTAAAAAATTATTGGGTAAGACCAATTGGCCACCGCATCCCATGAGTGCTTCCGAAATAAAAGTGGATACTTTTTTATTTTTCTCATGAATTTTCTCAATTGCTTCAACCACCTCTTTAACATAGCGCCTTGTTGATTTTTCACCACGGTATTTTCCTCTATAGCAATCCGGCATGGGAATGGTATAAACAAAATCCGGCGCTCCTACTCCCCCGGGGCCCTTATGTTTATAAGGACTAATTTCAATGAGGGATGACAGGTTTCCGTGATAGGCCCCATCTAATACAATTGTTTCCTTACTTTGGGTATATTTACGGGCAATTCTCAAAGCCAAATCATTCGCTTCACTTCCAGAATTTGTGAAAAAACACACATCCAATCCTAGGGGAAGTTTATCCGTTAATGCCTTGGCATAATGAACAACAACCTCATCCAAATAGCGTGTATTGGTATTCAGTCTTTCATATTGTCGCTGAGCCGCTTCCACTACTCTTGGATGACAATGGCCCACATGTTGAATATTATTCACTGCATCAAGATATTGTTTCCCATCTGCATCAAAAAGATACTGCCCTTCTCCTCGGACAATATGAAGCGGTTCTTCATAAGATAGACTCAAAGATGGACTCAAATATTTCTCCCGAAGGGAACGAATTGAATTTTTATCCAGCATTTACAATGGCAATTAATTTATCTGACCAATCAGCCAAATTTTTATTTTTCATTTTATTTAAAAATTCTTTCGCAGGATTTACGGATATTGAAAGATATGGGTTTTCCGGGAAAAGAGGTTGCCGATAGGATGCCATGGTAATGGAAATGCATAATCGAAGGCACATTAAATAAATAACGGATTTCAATTCACTTTTGTTAAGAGGAAATGTATAATGAAACCCTTTTAAGACTTGAGCAATTGCACCCAATGGATCGTCTTTTTCTAAGGCGACATAGGCCATACATACAGCAGGTTCCAAAGCAATATATGAATAAATCATATCACCAAAATCAATAATTCCTGTAGTGCTGCCATCACGATTCACCAACACATTATGATCATTTCCGTCGTTATGAATGACCATTTTTCGCAATTGATCTTCCATGGGTAAAACACAAGATTCGTATTGATTTAAAAACCAATTGACTAAAATTTTATCCTGAGTCTTTTTGAAATGATGAGTTTTTAAAAAATCAACACAACGCACATCCCAGGGGAAATACCGTTTTGATGCGGAATGGCTAAAGTCTTTTAGGGAAAAATCAAGATTCCCCAAAAATTTTCCCAATTCAAAAAGCATATCAATAGATTGATTTATATCTGTTAAAAATTGGCCATCAATATAATGAAGGAGCCGAGCCCAATTCGATTCGCCATTCGATTCAATTTCGATAATATCATCACCATTGATGGAAGGAATCGCCAACGGCAGTTCCATACTAGTATCTGTTTTTGCCATATGCTCCATGGCCTTATTCTGCATATCCAGTACATCATATTCTTCTGCAGTATTTGATATTTTTAATATATATGATTGGTCCTCTCCGAGAATCTTAAAATTCTGATCTCGATCACTCACCAAAGATTCAACCGTTCCTGCAATTCCAAATTGTTTTAAGGCAATTTTACCCGCTTCATTTTTTGACAATAATGGTGCAGGAGTATCAAAAACAGATTTTTTATCCAATCTGTTTGATTTCATCACTGGCACGGACGCCCGATTCGATCGCGCCATTCATAGATGCTCGATTATGGGTTGTATGTTCTCCGGCAAAATGCACTTGGCCTTCCGGCCTCCGAATTATATTTAAAAAATCATGCTGCCCCGGGCCCACAAATGAATAACTACCCCTTACCCAAGGATCCTCATTCCAATATTTGCTGATACCACTTTCCCAATATTGTGGCGTATTTGGCCAAAGTTTTTCTGAAGTGTCCCGAGCGACTGTTAGTCTTTTTTCTTCCGACATTTTTCCAAGTTTTTCTGCATCGGCACCGGATGTAAAGGACAAAAGTATTCCTCTTGGCCCCGGTTGATCTGTTGAAAAATGGTAAACTCGCCTGAGTGGCGTATCGGTAAAAATCCGCTGACCCATACTACCTTTTTCATCCCAAATTCGCTTTTTAAACTGCATGGCAATTTTCATTACATGCCCATAAGACTGGTTCCGAATGACATGCATTTTATTCTCTGAAAAATGCGGCGTTATTTTCGTTCGCCTTAAAATGGTTAATGGCATAGCAATGACAGTCCGAATTCCTTTGAGTGAAGTTTGCTTCCCTTTTTCATTAAAGAAAACTTCAACACCACTTTCTCCATGTTCTATTTTAGTCACAGATCGATTATACTTAATGTTGGATGAAATCGCTTTTGCGAAAGATTTCGGAAGCTGATCATTTCCACCCAAAATCCGACCTTCATCTGTATCTTCAGAAAAACCTCCAGCCATATAATGCCCCATGACCAACCTTAAAGCTGATAATGTTTCAGGACGTCCTGTACTTTCCGTGGCATTGGTATAGGTATATAAATCAATTATATCTTTGGGTGCTCCTTCATTAATGAGTAAATCTTTAATGGACAGTTTATCCAATGCCAAAATGTCTTCCGGCAAATGGCTCCAATCAATTGGGTTTTCGATTACCGGCTGGCCACCATATTCATGACAACTAAAACAAGACACATCATTATCGACCACCCAATCGTCTACTTTTTCAATCCACGATTGAATGTAGGGTTCTTCCTGCCCAAATAACTGCCCCCCCTCTACACCATCGTAAGGCAACCTTTGATTTTGAGATTGGAAAGTTTCCATATTATACTTTTTACCTCTGACATAAATCCCGTCATACAACTTTGCATTCAGTATTTTGAGGCCAAATACTTTCGCATATTCTCGGGCATAGATATCTTCTGAGTTTACATACTCCGCACCCATTTCTGCATAAAGGTGATCTGCAAAAGGTTCGCGATATGTCCGTACACGTCCGCCGGGTCGTTTTCGGGCTTCCAGTACAATGACATTATAACCGGATTTTTTTAATTCATATGCACAGGATAAGCCCGCCAGTCCGGCACCAATAACAATGATGCGTTTATCATCTGATGGTCCTGAGAATAGCGTAGAAATCGCAAATGGAGATAGTGCTGTAGCAGAAGTAATTGCCCCTGCTTTTTTAAGGAATGACCGCCGAGTGATTTGTTTTTGTTTTGATGCTGATCTCACATTACCTCCCTATTTTGGTTTGGCAAATTAAATCAGCAAGGGGATAGACAAAAAGGAATTAGTCTAGGATCCTCGGTATTGTAATATATAAAATAGTGCCTGTTCGCAAGGCGAAGAATTCTTTGAATTAAATGGGCCAATATTCAATGGCATTATTACCGATCCCTGGAGCAAGGATAGAATTAAAAACATAATGCCAAAAGGTGAAAAATAAAGTCAAATTATTTTACCCATTATTCTCCTGCATGAGGGTTTCAATTTCTTCAATTGTTTTTGGGATGGGGGGGCCAAGAATCCGATATCCATCTTTGGTGATTACAATGTTATCTTCGATTCGAATGCCGCCAAAATTTCGATAATCCTCAAGTGCATCATAATTAATGAAATTGATATGTTTTTTATCCGCTTTCCATTGGTCAATTAAATGTGGAATAAAATATATTCCGGGCTCTACGGTTAGAACAAATCCAGGCTCAAGTTTTTTTGCCAAGCGCAAATAGGCTAATCCAAATTGGTCACTTCGATCTTTTTTATCATCGTAACCCACCAAATCTTCTCCCAATCCTTCCATATCATGGACATCCAAACCCAACATATGCCCAAGACCATGAGGGAAAAATAAGGCGTGGGCTCCAGCATCGACCGCATCCTTAACATTTCCTTTCATTAATCCTCTTGCTTTTAACCCTTCAACAGCAATTGAAGCTGCTTTTAAATGGGCATCTTTATATGATTTCCCTGGTTCACAATACTTAAATGCTTCCGATTGCATTTCATGAACAATATTGTAAATGGCTTTTTGGCGATTATTAAATTGTCCATCTACAGGAAATGTTCTTGTTATATCACTCGCATAATGAAGTGGCGACTCTGCACCGGAATCGTTCAAAACCAATTGCCCTGTTTTCATTGTATTAAAATAATCATTATTGTGTAAAATTTCGCCTCGAACTGAAAATATGACCGGATAGGCCATTCGGCGGCCATAAGACAATGCGAATCCTTCTATCTGGCCAACAACCGTTTGTTCTTTTGTTCCGGGACGAGTCAACATCATAGCCAATTTATGCATCTCAGCAGTGATGACTAACCCTTCTTCAATTTCAATAATTTCTTCTTCCGATTTAATTGATCTTTGTCGAATGACTGCTTGGATTAACTTCTTTGAAGATCCCCTTCCATTTCCATTGAAAAAGCGATTGATAAAGGATTTTTGATCCGCCCGATATTGAGGAAGATAATGAATGGATTCTTTTTTTGACTGGACAGAGTTTGGTAATTCTTTATTTTGAAGAAAATGATCTATACCCGCCATTTTTGCCAGTTCTTGAATAGAAGTACGTTCCCCTTCCCAAACAATATCACTGACAGTCAAGTCATCACCAAACAATGTAGATTCGCCTGAATCCGCATCAATGACTAAGTTTAGATTTGGGTAATCCAATCCGCAATAGTACAAAAAGCTACTATCTTGGCGAAATCTTAAATGGTTAGACGGATAATTCATGGGAACAGGCATATTGCCAGGTAATAAAACCATTCCCTTCTTTATGACCTTACAAAGGTCCTTTCGACGCTTTTGATATGTATTTGCTGAAAACATGGTTGCGAATCTATTACCTCGAGTTAACTATATTGAATCTTTTTTTAATTTGATAACCTAATCCATTCAATTAGGTGAATAGCTTTATACACATCATGTTGCGGTTTGTGTATATATTTAATATTGTTTCCATTATAGCGCAAATAAGAATTAAACAGAATTACCCTATTATTCTAAGAATAATCAGGCGGAAGAATTGTATTGATCCTATAGTAACGCAATAAACACTTAGTACACATTTATTGGATATTTGTTAAATGGTTAATAATCAAAAATTAATCCTATAAAATTTGGTTATCATTTTTTTTATTGGAACAATCATCATTCGCATTCCGTTAACACACTATTCCTTGGAGGGAGTGCCGTAAGGCATTCCCTCTTTTTTTTTACCAAAACGAAAGGGAGCACGCCATGCGCCTAAATAAAACAGACGGATTCACACTTGGATTCGTACTCATCGCAGCATTCGCTGTATTACTAAATGGATTCCTAAAACATCAACCGGAGGAACCGATTGTATTCACAGAATCCAACACCCTGGAAACAACGCCTCAATTTTCATTTAGTATTGAACCATCCAATATTGAAGAGTCTATTGAGAACGAACCTGAGATGATCGTTGTTCAACAAACAACGTCCATCTCTTTCGCTGAAGCTTTTGCTATTGCACGAAATTCAAGAGGACCTGGTGCCATTTTCGTATGGAATGGCCAATCATACACCACCAGCTTTGCTGAAGAAATTGTTAAACCAGGCGAAACCTTAGATTCTACTCGAATCAATCTTGTGCTCAATCAACCACCGGAGAAATAGGTAAACGACATGTAGAGGGGCAAATTATTGCCCCTCTAACTATTTGTTTTGTTGATTATGATATATATAATTATTTATGGTATTATATCATTATGTCATATATTCAATGATACTATCTGAAAGGTTTTTTATGAATTTAACAACAACATTGAGATTACCCGAAACTGAATTGAAAGCACTGCGTGTCATATCTGCGCTGGAAAATAAATCCATGAGTAAAATCATCCAGGGGCTCATTGAAGAATATCTTCAGGATTATAAAGATGTCATTGACGCAAAATCGGCCAAACAGGAAGACGGTGAAATTCCCTGGGAAGAAGTGAAGAAAATCTGGGATACGAAATAGAATAAAATGATATATAGAATCCTGTTCAAGCCTTCTGCGTTCAAACAGGGTAAAAAACTCCCCAAAAAAATACAAAGCAAAATTAGGGAAGCCATTGATAAACTCAAAACAGAGCCACGAAAAATTGGATGTAAAAAATTAAGAGGTACAAATAATCTTTACCGGGTTCGTGTAGGTGATTACCGAATCGTATATGAAATTGAGGATGATCGGTTGATTATTTTGGTCCTGAAAATTGCCCACAGGAAAGATATTTACCGATAATAAACCATCTTTTCGGAAGGTCGTGTCTCTCGATTTACCAATTCTTGTATCTAAAAACAATTGATTTATATGGTGAATATGCTAAATAACAAAAAGCCTAGGATTAATAGGATTTCGTGTATCATAACGGCCAAACCAGATAAATTTTCATGTGTTGAGATTGTGGAACAATGCCCACAATGGGAGAATCATTTTGTTTATAAACCTGTCCAAAACCTCGCCCAATGGCTGTTCCCAAAACTGCGCCAAATATTACATCACTCAAATAATGTTCATTATCATGAATTCGGCTCATACCCGTAATCCCCGCAAGAATATAGGCTGGAATTCCAATCTTTGGTCCAAATATCTCTTGGGCGATGGTTGCAGTTAAAAAACTATTGGATGTATGGCCCGAGGGGAAAGATCTATTGTTTTTTCCGTTGGGTCTATTCCGCCCCACACCAAATTTTAATCCGTATGTCAATAAGCCATTTGCCACAAAAGCCGTACTGGCATATTTAAATTTTTCATTTTTATTCTCGGATGTTAACAGGGCACCCCAAAGTAATAACTCCCCGCCGATTCCCCAATAATCCCCAAATTTCGCCATTTGATTTGGCATGAGCCCATTGGCTTGAGCATAATCGTTGAATCTATTATCATATTTAGATGCAATTCCGGTTCCGAGAATACCACCGATCAAAAGCCAGCGATTAGATTTATTCGATACTGTTTGGGCAAATCCGTCCGTAAAATATACGGTAGAACTGGTTTGGCCTGCCAAAATAGAGAACAAGATTAGAATAATTGATATAACCCGCATTGTTTGTTTATTTCTCTACAGAAATTAAACAAAATTGATGGCGTATTCCTCTACTTTCACTTATGACCTAAAACAAATAATGAATAAGTTTCGCCTTCAATTAACTTATGAAATTAGAATGAACACCCACCCACTTAGAGAATTAATCAAAGATTCAGAATTAATGTCATCTATTGCCCAATCTTACGGCACCCCTTCTTACATATATGAAAAAGGTCAAATTGAAAATAATGTAAAACGATTGAAAAACACCTTGGCGACTTATTTTGAAAAATCTCATATCTGTTATGCTGTCAAAGCAAATAGCAACCCTCACCTGTTGAGATTAATGAAATCGGCTCATCCGGAATTGGGAGGCGATTGCTCCAGCCCTGGAGAAATATATGCTGCAGGATTAGCCGGCATCGATCCAAAAGATTGCATTTATACAGGAAATTATGAATCTAATAGCGATATAGCTATGGCGCTCAAAAAAGGAGTGTATCTTAATTTAGATGATGAAACTTCTTTCGATCGTCTTTTAAAAATCGGAAAACCCAAACGCATTTCATTTCGATTGAATCCCGGTTTTGGCAAAGGAACCTTTTCACAAATCACCACTGCAGGAGAAAATGCAAAATTCGGAATTCCGGCAGAAAAAATAATTAATGCTTATAAAAAAGCACAGGATGCAGGCATTCGCCAATTTGGACTCCAATGCATGGCCGGTTCGGGAAATCTTGACGAAGATTACTGGGAGGAATTGCTCACGGCCATTTTGCACCACACAAAAAAGATAGAATCCAGTTTAGGAATAAATTTTGAATTTATCAGTATCGGCGGTGGATTGGGTATCCCATATAAAGATGAGGACACACCTTTAAATTATAATCGCCTCTTTGCCAAATTATCTAATATATTGTATCATAATTATCCAGAAAAAGCATCGGCACCTTCCCTGTGGGTTGAACCGGGGAAATCGTTTATTGGAGATGCTGGGTTTATCCTGACCCGCGTAACAGGACTCAAAGAAAGTTATAAAAATTTCGTCGGCATAGATGCGGGTATGGAAACGCTCATGCGGCCCGCTTTATATGGCGCATACCATCGGATGATCAAAGTAGGGGAGCATGGTGAGAACAATGGATCTTACGATTTTACCGGTCCCATTTGTGAAAACACAGATCGCATTGCCACCGCCAGGGAATTCCCGAAAGTGACAGAAGGTGATCTAATCGCTATACTGGATGCAGGTGCTTATGGCTATGCCATGTCTCATAATTTTAATACGCGTCCGCGCGCGGCAGAAGTTTTGCTGGACGGAGATACGCACCAATTAATTCGTAAACGTGAAACAATTGAAGATATTTTTTTTGGGTGTAATGTTTAAAACTTTTACCATTATCATCTCTATCCTGTCCATGGGTGTGGCTCAGGATATTCCTAAAAGTATTCACCAGATTGAACTTGAATACAATAATACATATTATCTTGAACCGGCATTTAAACCATCCACCGGACCGGCCAAACCCCTTCAACAAAGAAGCAAAACACTGACTAAAACTGTATTTGGATACCATCCTTATTGGCAAGGGACCAAATGGCAGAATTATAAATTTGATCTTCTTTCGACCATCGCCTATTTTTCTGCAGAAGCCAATGGATCCGGTGAACTGACTGATCTCCATGGGTGGCCAGCCACTGACTTGATTAACAAAGCACATGAAAATGGTGTGGAAGTTGTGTTGACTGTGACCATCTTCAATAAAACAGATTTAGAAACATTACTCAGTAGTGAAAGCAATAGAACCACTCTAATCAATAACCTTGTGAATCAGGTTAAAAGTGCCAACGGTGACGGTGTAAATATTGACTTTGAAGTTTTCCCTGCTTCACAAAAATCAAATCTGGTTACTTTTGTTAAAGATCTGAGAACTTCCTTACGAAATGAAATTTCTCACGCACAAGTTACATTAGCCACACCAGCTGTGGATTGGAGTAGCGCATGGGATTTTAATGCTTTGGCGAGGGAAAGCGACGGTCTATTTATTATGGGATATGATTATTATTGGAAAGGCAGTACGACCACTGGACCTGTTGCACCCTTAAAAGGAGGGACATACAATATAACCAACACAGTGAATACCTATCTTTCTGCCACGGGAAATAATGCTGAAAAAATCTTACTTGGTGTTCCCTATTATGGATACAAATGGGCAACCATTAACCAGAATATTGGTGCCAGTACAACTTCATCTGGCGAAGCAGTAATTTATGTAACGGCTGAATCCGAAGCTCAATCCTATGGCAAATTATGGCATAGCGAATCGGAAACACCCTGGTATCGTTATCAAAGTAATGGGTGGAATCAAACCTGGTATGATGATAGTCTTTCTTTATCCCACAAGTATGATTTAGCCATTTCAAAAAACTTAGGTGGTGTAGGCATGTGGGCTCTGGGTTATGATAGTGGGTATAATCAACTTTGGGATGCATTAAAAACAAAGTTAGCTGAAAAAACTGCTCCATCCACCCCTATCGATATATCAATAACCAATATGGGTATGGGTATTGTAGCCATAGATTTCTCCGGTTCCCAATCAGCTACGTCATTTCAAGTGCAGCGTGTTTTTCTTAATTCAACTCAAATGGAAGATTTGGGTACTTTCACTACTGCGCCCATTTTATTACAAGGTCTAAATGCAAATGAACCGTATTACATTAAGGTTCGGGCAATAAATAATTATGGGGATAGTGATTATTCAGAAGTCTTGGGCGTCGTCTCCTCAGCCAATTCGCCCAAAGTATTAATTGTGAATGGATTTGATCGGGTAACGGGTACAAATAACACTTTCGACTTTATTCATCAACATGGTAATGCAATTTATCAGAACAGCTATCTTTTTGATTCTGCTAATAATGAAGCTATCATAACTGGTAAAATAAATTTAACAGATTATTCAATCGTAGATTGGATTTTAGGAGAAGAAGGTAGCGCTACATCCGCTTTTTCGGACAAAGAACAGGGTATCCTTAAATCGTTTCTTAAAGGTGGCGGTCGACTCTTTGTATCCGGTTCAGAAATTGGCTATGATCTTTCTGAGAAAGGCAGTGTTTCTGATCAACTTTTTTATGAGAATTTTTTAAAGGCCGAATATTTAACCGATGCCGCTGGTGGTAAACAAGGCACCTATGGTGCCACGGGTGTATCTGGAACACTCATGGGAAACATTACATTTTCCTTCGATAATGGATCTCATGGTACCTATGATGTGGATTGGCCAGACGGAATTAAACCGGCAAGTAATGCTGAATCCATTTTAAAATTTGACAATGTAGATTATGTTGCAAATGGTGGGGCGGGGATTGCCTTTTTAGGTGCATTTGATGGAAGTCCAATCTCAGGCGGTATCGTTCATTTGAGCGTTGGATTTGAAACCATTTACCCTGAAGAAAAAAGAAATAATGCCATGGCAAGAATTTTAGATTATTTAGATGGACCCATTGCAGCAGTAGGAAATGAAGAAACTACAATTCCAAAAAAGCTAAATATTTCATCTCTTTATCCCAACCCATCAAACCGATCTATTTCCATAGAATTTCAGGTCTTCGATCATTCAACAACCGCTTTTTTAACCATTACAAATATTATGGGTAGAGAAATTGTCAAACAATCTATCCAACCGTTAGCAGCAAAAACTCAAAAGTTTAATTGGAATGGGTTGTTCGCCAATGGACTAGAAGCACCTTCCGGTATTTATATCGCAAAGCTTTCCCAGGGAGATCAACTCGTAACTAAAAAATTTACATTATTGAAATAATGAAAAAACCTTTGTGTTCCCCCATTGTGGGGGAACACAAACGGGATAAAATAATGAAAACTACTGCTCCCACGCCTCAACAAACAAACATGAAACGAAATCCTAAAACAAACCCGATACCCCTCATTTTACTATTTCTGATTGGATGTACCACAATCCCAAAATCTATTCATCCAGATGAGAATAAAAGTTTAGCATCACCCAATTTATCCAAAGTCAAAGTCGGATTAGATATTTTATTAAATAATAGATTTGAGTTAATTAAAAACAAATCTGTTGGCTTGGTAACCAATCAGACTGGTGTCGATAAAAACGGCATACCCAATTACAAACGATTTATGGCTTTAAACGATGTGGATTTAAAAATCATTTTCTCACCAGAACATGGCTTATTCGGCGAAGCAGCCGCTGGGGAAAAAGTGAAGTACAATGGTCAAATAAAAACATTACCAAAAGTGGCCAGTTTATATGGTAAAAACCGTAAACCCACCCAAGAACAATTGGCGGGTCTCGATATTATTATTTATGACATTCAGGATATAGGTGCACGGTTTTATACCTATATATCAACAATGGGGTTGGTGATGGAAGCGGCGGCCGATGCGGGTATCCAGGTCATTGTTTTGGATCGTCCAAATCCCATTACAAACAATCGTATTGAAGGGCCGATTCTAAGTTTGGATTATCAATCATTTGTAGGTTATTACCCTATTCCTATTCGCTATGGATTAACAGTCGGCGAACTGGCCAAAATGATCGTTGGTGAAAATTGGATTAATTCAATTCCCGATCTACTTGTTATTCCTGCTGAAAATATAAATAATAACCTATGGTTCGATGAAACTGCATTGCTCTGGATTAAACCATCTCCGAATATTCCTGATATAGAAACAGCCCTCATTTACCCCGGCATGTGTCTCCTGGAAGCCACAAATTTGAATGAAGGACGTGGGACCTATAAACCATTTAAACAGTTTGGGGCACCCTGGATTGATAAGCAAGCATTATCTATCGCCCTAAATAATTTAAATATTCCCGGCGTGGCTTTTAAACCGGTGAGTTATACACCTACCTCGATTCAGGGGATGTCAAATAATCCAAGGTATAAAGATGAAAATTGCCATGGAATTGAATTAATAATCACCGATCGAAATAATTATAATAGTGTAAATACAGGACTCGCCGTTATTAAAACTTTGACAAAACTTTATCCAAACCAACTTAACTTTAATGATAAATGGATGACTAAATTATGGGGGAAATCTGGCTTGCCCGAAAAATTAATAAACAATATGCCCATCCATTCAAATTCAGATCACTTCCAAAAAATAGCATCAAAATATCGATTATATGAATAAAATACTATTATCCATAATATTTGTATTTCTGCTGGGCTGTACCCACACACCTTCCATTTATAAGGAGCAGGGAACTCAATCCATAAAATCCAATATTCAACATATTATTGATTCTTCCGGATTATCTACCAATATGGGGATCAAAATTGTATCATTAAAGTCAAACAAAACACTCTATGAACTCAATGCCAAATCATTATTTAATCCTGCCAGTAATACAAAAATATATACCTGTATTGCGGCCATTTCATTTTTAGAACCAAATTATACTTTCAAGACTGAAGTGTATCAAGATCAAGATGTGATTTATCTTGTGGGTGGTGGCGATCCAGACCTTTCTTTAAATGAATTAGATTCTTTAGCAACAATCGTGTCTTCAAAAATTCAAGGTGCCAAAAAATTGGTTATTGATGATACACGATTGGACTCAACGCTTTATGGCGAGGGATGGATGTGGGATGAAGGCGCATGGTGGTATGCGGCAGAAATCAGCGCCTTATCTGTAAACGATAATTGTGTGGATTTTTATATTAATCCTGGGGGTATTGGTGAACCTGCTTCCGTTCTAACGAATCCGATTTCAGACTACTTCCAGATTGAGAATACTTCTCTCACTGTCAATGATACTTCTGGATTTAAAAAGTTCAAAATTGATCGCGACTGGAGAAATCAAGTGAATCAATTCACGATTGTTGGTAACATAATGGATACTACTTCAACAGATACCATTTATCGAAATATTCATAATCCATCTTATTATGTGGGCACTTTATTTAAAGAGTCGCTCCAACGCAATGGTATAATAATAAATCAGATAACTAGAGGAAATCGGCCATCCAATGCAAAATGGATTGGGCATCATGAATCAGAATCTTTAATTCATTCCTTACAAAACCTCATGGTCGAAAGTGATAATCTCACAGCTGAGCTTTTAGTGAAAACTATTGGCTTCGAATCAACAAAAACACAGGGAAATTGGGATAACGGATTATTGGCCGTTAAAACATTTTTGAATAATGATGTGGGAATTGATACAACTCAATTGGCATTGAAAGATGGTTCTGGCGTTTCTCGCTATAATTATTCAAGTGCCAACCATTTCATTCAACTTTTATCATGGGCTTACCATACACCATCCATTCGGGATCTATTTATTCATACACTCCCCATCGGTGGTCAAAACGGCACGATAGAAAATCGGATGTTACCCGCCAGTGTTCGTGCCAAAACTGGCTCTCTTTCTGGCGTGAGTGCCTTGTCAGGTTATGTGATTACTCAAAGTGGAGAACCCATTGTTTTCTCCATATTAATGAATGGTTTTACCGGTTCTACCAAACCATATCGAGACCTCCAAGACCACATCGTTCAATACCTCGAAGGATTATAATGGTTCGCAACTATCCCATTATTAAAGAAGAATCCGTGAAATATTATTCTTTAAAACCCCCATTGTCCCCCTATTACAGGGGGATTCAAAGGATACGTCAACCGGTTGAATTTGGTTATTTTTTCCCCTGTCATAGGGGAAATACAAAGGGGTCATAAATAACGGTTAAACCCGATGAAGAATATAAAAGAAATCAACAAACCCAAACTCAAACCCATAAGACGGTTACACAGAAATTCACCAACTCCATGGGAATGGAAATTATGGCAATTTTTAAAAGAGAGGCAAATATGTGGTCATAAATTCCGGAGACAAGTGAGCATTGATGATTATGTAGTAGATTTTTGTTGCTTGGAATTAAAACTGATTATTGAAGTTGACGGTAGTGGTCATTTAACTCCAAAACAACAAAAATTAGATAAAGAAAAAAGGAAAGCTTTAGAAAATTGGGGTTATTCAATTATTCGTTTCTTTAATAATCAAATTGATGATAATCTTAATGAAGTGTTAGAAATCATTTCTTCAAAATGTAAAGAGTTGGAAATTTAGTCGATGTATTCTCATTTTTTCAAACCCCTATTGTCCCCCTATTACAGGGGGATTCAAAGGATACGTCAACCGTTTGAATCTCTATATAATCTCTCCTGTCATAGAGAATTCCTACCCACCGCCTTTTTTATTTCAATTGTAACAGGCGGGAAAGAAGCGGCTATAAATTGGGGATTCATGTGAAAACCTTAGGAAATTTCAACCGATCCATTATTGGAATAATATTACTTTCGCTTTTTGCAGGATGTTCAAAACAACCAGAGATTAGCCCTTATGTTATTGTATTAGGGATTGCTCAAGATGGGGGGGTCCCCCATGCAGGATGCCAAAAGAATTGCTGTATCAATCGCTGGGGTGACCCAAATGAAAAGGTTATGGTTGTCTCTTTGGGGATTGTGGACCCCAATTCAAATGAAACTTGGATAATTGAGGCAACACCCGATTTTCCCAAACAGATGGAAATTCTTACGGGAAACGACATTGACAAACTTAAAGGGATTTTTCTAACCCATGCCCATATTGGCCACTATACTGGGTTGATACACTTGGGTCGAGAAGTAATGGGTACCAAATCTATTCCAGTTTATTCTATGCCAAAAATGACAAAATATTTAAAGGCCAATGGGCCATGGCGTCAGTTAGTAGAATTAGAAAATATAAAAATTGAACCAATGAAAAACAATCGGACAGTCAAGCTAAATGATCGATTATCTATAACACCTTTTATTGTTCCTCATCGTGATGAGTACTCCGAGACAGTTGGATATAAAATCGATGGTCCTAATTTATCACTCATTTTTATTCCGGATATTGACAAATGGGAAAAATGGGATAAAAATATTTTAGATATAGTAAAGAAGAACGACTACGCCCTTTTAGATGGATCTTTTTATAACAATGCTGAACTGCCCCATCGAGATTTATCTGAAATTCCCCACCCATTTATAATTGAAAGCATGACCAAATTCAAAACACTCTCAACAAATGATAAAGCTAAAATCCATTTTATACATTTGAACCATACAAATCCAGCTCTGATAGAAAATTCTAATGAAACAGTTCAATTAAAACAGAATGGATTTCAAGTGACAAGTCTAAAACAAGTATTTCTACTTTCAGATTAACGCATTAATAGGCCTACTTCTTTTTCATTAAGTCCTCGACGAAGAACAGCAAATATCCCCGGGTCCTTTTCTAATGGAAAAGCAGCTCGCCCGCCACCGCCGTGAACCACATTTACCTTTTCACCTTTTTCATTTTGTAATTCTGAGACATGTACAGACTCTTTCCCTTCCGGATAAAACAATTCAATATCTGTACCTACCTCTAATCGATTTTTAACATCAAACCAAAGTCGACCCGTAGATTGTTCCCATTGGCAATTCATCCCCAGTGCTTTATGGGATCTCTCCAAGGAACGATTGTCATGATAATTTTCTCCATATTCTTTAGGATTCCTTGCATAAAACCCCGTAGTGTATCCCCGGTTAGACAGTGCAGTTAAATCATTCAAATTGTTTAAATCAAATGGTTTTCCTTCAACCATATCATCTATAGCCTTTCGATATGAACGCGTGACCATTGCAGCATAATATTCTGATTTCGTTCTACCCTCTATTTTAAAACTCATGACGCCTGTATCTCGAATATCTTCTAAAAGTTCCACAGCACATAGATCTTTAGCATTAAATAAATAGGTGCCATTTTCATCTTCTTCCATGGGATATTCTTCCCCGGTTCGTTCCTTCTCTTCAACAAAAAACCCGTCGCCTGGAGAGGCATATTGCCCATTTGACGATATGGAATCCTGGTTTTTTTCTGACGCTACCAAAGATTCACCTTTTTGTTTTAAATCATATTCCCACCGGCAGGAATTCGTGCAGGTTCCTTGGTTTGCATCCCGATGATTCATATAATTACTAATTAAACAACGCCCGGAATAAGCAATACAAATGGCACCATGGACAAAGCATTCCAACTCTATTCCTGCAACTTTCTCATGAATTTCAGAAATTTCTTTTAGGCGAAGTTCCCGAGATAAAATAATTCGTTTAACCCCTAAATCTTTCCAAAAATCAACTGTTGTCCAGTTTGTAGCATTGGCTTGAGTGGACAAATGAACCGGTATGTGTGGAACCCGTTTTATTGCTTGATGAATCAAGCCCGGATCTGCCATAATTAAACCATCCGGTTTCCATTCTGCGATTTTTTCCAACTCACGAATAAATCCATCTACTTTTGTATTATGGGCATAAATATTTAAAGTAAGATATACTTTCTTTCCAAGCGCATGGGCGTATTGAATTCCCTCAATGAGACTTTCTTCTCTAAAATCATTCTCACGGGTTCGTAAGGAAAATCGCGGAACGCCTGCGTAAACGGCATCGGCACCATAGGCAAATGCATATTTTAATTTTGTCAGATTACCGGCGGGTGAAAGTAACTCAGGTCTTATTCCCTTTTTCATAGTCTGGAAATTATAAAAGAAATGGTGTATTTAAGATTTAAACCTGCCCTTCCATAGATTTCTCAAGCCGGCGAGCTTCATTCATAAATTCGCTGGCCGTTAGTTCTTTTAAGAAAACCAATCCATGGGTAGCCCTCAAGCGGGGATGATCATTTTGATACCAAAAATCTTTTCCCAATACCATTTCCATTTCTTGATGCTGTTCTACCCATATTTTCTGGGTTAAATCACAAAAGGGTCCATCCAATTTGTAACTTGGGAAACTGGCATTTTTCTGGCTTAAGTAACAGTTTAAAAATGTATCCCTAAGCATGGCCATTGAGTTGATAGAAACAGGGACAATAATATCTGCTTCTGCAGGGTCGAATCGATACCATACATTTCTATATCCCCATATCTTCAACTTGGATAAATCGGTTTCTTTTCCCCATTGCCGCACAGCTTCTGCGATTGCTTGAAGTACTTTATAATGGGTGTCCGGACCGCTCCCTTCCGGATCAAGGGCCAATGAAATCACCGTTGGTTCTAGTTCCCGCAATAAATTTAATATGGGTTCTACATCCCGTTTTTGTTCCGGTTCCTCAGTGAAAATATCACCTGAATAAAACCCTAATCGTAAATGCCGCACATCTTTAACTTGAACCCCATAATGCGCCCACACCAGTTCTTCTTCAAATTCGCGAATCATTCCCTTCAACTTTTGTATTTCAGGTATGTTTTTCTCTCCATCATAACACCTATCTAAATATGTTAAGATATCTTCAATTTTATGATTGAGTTCTGTTTTATTTTTAATCCCATAGATGTCTGTCAGCGCACGGACAACGCGATGACTGAGTCCTCTCGATTTCCCTTCTAAATTATTCGCTGCAATCCGATCCAGGTAATGATAAACATCTTTATCCATTTTTAATGCGAACCCCGTATCAAAAAAGTCGGGATATTCAATCATTTGGATTCTGTTATTTTTAATGAATGATTTCGTTTGAAGGATGACTTCTCTAATATATGCATTTGTTACGGATGTAAATCCAGATGTCATATTTGCGAAATAATGTTTATTCTTGGGAGAACGAATTAAATGAATAATGTATGGCAAAAACCCCAACATAATATCATCATGGTGCGGCCCTGTGTGGAGAAAGGTTTCATTCTCTATAACCGTTAATCCTTTTTCAATTTTTTGTTTAAAATCATCGATAACATTTTGAAGCGTATTTTTATCTAACCCGGGAATATTAAATCCATTCGCAGAAATATCAGGAACACGCAGACGAGGTCCAAATGTATTTAACTTTTGGGCTGTTTGAAGAAACAAGCGCTGGGTCTTTTCATTAGACCAATCTTCATCATTATATACTCGGGAAATAGAATCACTCAATTGACTGGCAGCCCCCCGTGTTAAATAAAATCGACTGCCTTTTAATCGATGAAGTACTGTGGCAGGATATTGGTTATCAGGTTCACATTCTAATGATGATTTAATAATTTTTGCTTTGGCTGCCCCTGCTGCAATGATGATTGCGGTCGCATCCTTGTTGGCGGTAATAGTGGATAGCCCAATCGTAATGACCAATCGATTTTTCGAAATCTCAATACCCCCCAAATCGGTGGCTGCGGCAGCTTGAGTTTCAAAATTAGTCCCCATTAATCTTGTAGTAGAATTATGGTCCGAACCTCGCACATTAAAGGCAATATGTCCATCGGGACCTACGCCTCCCAGGAAAAACCCAATGCCGCCTTTATCTTCTATATTGTTTTCATAGTCAGAACACCATTGATCAACCATATAGATCGTTTGTTGTTGATCTTCTTCTTCTTTTGATTCCGGAGCTCGAAACCGAAGGGATAAATCAACGCGGGATTCGGGAAATATTTTATCCAGTGGCTGGCTGTTTTCCGTTGGAATTTCATCACAATTAATAAATAAACCCCTATCATAATTCAGCCCGAAGCCCTTTATATAATATTCCTGCACATAGTTATAAAAACTATTATGCTGTTTTGGAGAAATAGGATAAAATTCATCAATTTGAACAAAATGAATGCCATTTAACTCAGGTTTTTTTTGAATAGTTAAACCATTATCTTTTCTGATTTTTTCTAATTTTTCATCATCCCAGTTATGAATGAAATGGTTGGTCCATTTAATAAAATGTTCAGGTGTTTTACCTGTAGGCAGACTAATAACTCCCTCGGGATTATCATTCACCCATTCTAAAAACCGAAGTGATGTTAACAATCCTAATTGTGGAAAATTATCAACAACGATATATGGGACTATTGTAGTCGGTGAAGATGTTACACTTCGCTTCAATAAAGTAGATTCAACGGCTGACATCTGGTCTCAATATCTCCAATATTTTTTCTGTTATAAATACAATAATCAAATTAAAAGAAACGGAAATACCGATAAACCACGTCCATGCAATACCATATTCTTTTAGAAGAAATACTATCCCCAAACTGGCAATAAGCCCCATAATTAGACTTGATGAACGAAATATTTTCTTCATACGGCTGAGAAGAAATAAGCCCAGTAAACCACCATAAGTAAACGAGGCAATTTGCAATCCAACAATGACAATGGCAGAATCACTTTCATCAAATAAAAGTGCAATGGCAATTAAAATCACTCCCCAAATCAAACTGACCCATTGTGATTTTTTAATGGTTTGACCGCCACCCAACCAATCTGTAACTGTAGAAGAAGCTAAGGAATTAATGGAAGAACTCAGTGTGGACATGGCAGCGGAAAGAACACCCGCTAATAATATACCTTTCAATCCAATCGGTAGATAGTTTACGATAAAAGAAGTGAATTCACGATCCCGTTCTATCTGTACACCGCCCATTAAAAGATAGATCAGCGACCCTGCCATTAAGAATACACTAAACTGTAGAAATACAAATAATCCACTGCCAATCATGGCCTTACGTGCAGCCGTTAAATTCTGAGTTCCTAAAACACGCTGAACCATCATATGATCCACGCCATGAGAAGAGAATGAAAGTAATGCACCACCTGCAATTGCGCTGATAAAATAATAAGGATCTTTAATTAAGTTGCCGTTCCAATTAAAAATAGCCAATTTACCTTCACCCTTTAAAGTTGATAACGCCTCAAATAAAGATTGATCCAAAAGGTTTATTACAATAATTATGGATGCAATTCCGCCAAATAAATAAAGAATGAATTGAATACTATCCACCCATACAACAGTTCGAATTCCACCATAAAGTGTATAAATAAGTGTAACAACGCCAATCATAATGACGGCCATTGGCAAGGACCATCCCGTGATAACTTGTACCACAACTGCCGTGGCCAAAAATCGCACACCATCAGCTAGTATGCGCGTGATTAAAAATACACCTGAAGCTACTTTTTGTATATCCGGGCCAAATTTTTGTCCAATAATTTCATAGATTGATGTGATTCCTGATTTGAAATATTGGGGCAATAAAATTAGACTCACTATAATTCGACCCAAGATATAGCCTATGGCGAGTTGAAGGAAAAACCAGTCACCTCTGTATGCTAACCCTGGGACACTGATAAAGGTAAGAACTGAAGTTTCCGTTGCCACAATAGAAAGCATGGCTACGGGCCAGGGCAGATTCCTGCCACCTAAAAAGTAATCTGCCGATGATTTGTTATATCGACTCTGCCAGATACCGTAGAGTGAAAAGCCCGCCAAGAAAATGAATATAATTGTTAAGTCAACCCAATGCATAAACCTACGCCTTCATTGGATGAAATGAATAAAATAATACACCATCGAACAAGGGTCCATTTTCTCTAAAATAATAATCCATAAAATCCATATTAACTGTTTTTTCATATTCAGACGAAGCATGAATAATATTTTTTTGATCAATAATCATCCCTTCGTGTGCCACGACTAATCCCATTTTAAAATAGGATTTTTTGACAAATGCAACTCCCGCAACATGGGGTAATTTTTGAAGGATTTCCTGAGTGATATTTTTACTGGGAATAAATTGAATTGACGTTGTTTTCTCCCATCCAAGATCGAGAAACTCTTTTCCATCTTCCTTTCGGTTCAATATAATTTCAACAGATTCCAGTTCTTCAACGCCAATCAACTCGTTCGTAATATTAACCGTAGAAGGATTTTCTTGAATCCGATCTGATGTATAATGCCACCTTGTTTTATAAGAAGGATTCTCATCCTTATAATGTATGGTAATCATGGATTCTTTTGCTTCATCCCATGATCTGCTTTGAGAAAAGGCCAGGCTTGTGAGAATGTGGGCCGTACAATCAGAAACATCCAGGCGAATGATTGGATCAGGATCTGGTGCGACTTCTTCACCCAATTTAAAAATTTCATATGGCTTTCCCACTTGCCAAAATGCAAATGCTTTGAGTCTATCATGAAAATCTGGATACTTTTTGTGGAATTTTGGTAAAATCTTGGTGATTTGATCTTGAGATAAGGTCCAAGGTTTTGGCAATGTGTTTACCCAATCGTTTGGTTTGCTACAACCCATAGAAAGGAATAAGGAAGAAGGAATAAGGAAGAAAACGATAAACTGATGAATAAATCTATTTTTCATTTTTTCTCGCCGTAATCCTCATTTTTAGCTAAAATCTTGGTAATTTCGTTTCCTTCATCCATTAGGGGTTTAACTTTATCTTCTTCCAGTCATTTATCCGCAATAATAAATTCCATCCACAATACAGATTCGTCAGCTTCCTCCAGTGAAATCCTGATTTTTGCTATAAATGTTTTATGGGATTGAGCCAATTGGGACGCACGGTAATTTGCAGCAACTGGAGTACTGCTTCTTATCAATTGCCCTCCAAAATGACGACCTTCGTAAGAATTTGGAAGTGCTTTAGATAACTTGATACAACGTAAGGCAAATTTCCACGTCCTTTTTTTCATATCATCTTTTTTCCCCATGAAAAGTCCCTATGCCTTCTTCCTTCTCAATCACCATTCCCGTCTCCATTCCAAATTCGGATTTCTATCCCTAATCCCAACTGCTTCGTAAACGGCAGAATGAATCCGCTGTCGCCAATCAAAATATTTTGGATTCTTGTAAGATCGATTGGGATGAACGGCATTGGTCAGCAAGACAACAAACATATCATTCTCAGGATCAATCCACAATGAGGTACCCGTATACCCGGTATGACCAAAGCTAATATTAGGTAAATAAACACCGCCGGAGGCTATTCCTGACGGACTGTCCCATCCAATACACCGAGAGCTACCTTCTACTACATTGGCCCGGGTTGTAAAATTTTTAACTGTTTCCTCTTTAATAATTCTTTTCCATCCATACTTACCGCCATTCAGTAGCATCTGAGAAAAAATAGCCACATCACTAGCGGTGGAAAATAATCCTGCATGGCCAGCTACTCCCCCAATGCTGTGGGCATTTTCATCATGCACTTCACCATGAATTTGTCCTGTTCTATATCCATCTACAACTTCTGTAGGGACAATTCTATGCATTTTTTCATTAGGTGGATTGAAAAATGTTGTATTCATTCCCAAAGGATTAAAAATGAGTGAATCCACCAACTTATCTAATGAGATGCCGCTTACTTTTTCCAACAGTTTCCCCAATGTAATTAATCCCACATCAGAGTAGACCGTTTTTTCAGCAATTCCAATTTCAGGTTCTGTATTAAATACAGAATCCAGACGAACTTCAGATGAACTATCAATCAAATAATACTGTTTAAATGGGGGTAATCCTGCTGTATGAGTCAACAAATTCTTGACGGTAATTTCGCTCTTCTGTTTATAATATTTTGGTTGTTTTCCTTTAAACTCCGGAAGATAGGTTACCACCTTTTCATCCAGAGATAGCTTTTTCTGGTCCACCAATTTCATGACGGCAGATGTTGTGGCGATGACTTTTGTGATAGATGCTAAATCAAAAATATCTGACTTTCGAGTGCTGCGCTTTTTATTGTAAGTATGATACCCCACTGCATCGTGTAAAAATATTTTTCCACCCTTCCCTGCGATTAATACACCACCGGGCCAGGCTGAATCAGCCACCGCTTGATTTAACAATAAGTTGACTGAATCTGTATTAACTGAAATTTCTGAAGGCCGAATGCGCTGTAGTGTGGTCCCCGGTTTCCATCTTGATGTTCCAATTGGCCATTTTTGTGCTTTAACAATAATGCCCGAACCATTTTTCGCAACACCCGGTATGGTCACGGGCAAAATCCCCGTAATATCAGCTTTCCCTTGTATGGCATTTGCCGCTGCGGTCTGGAGGATACCACTACTTTTGTAGGCACAAATATATACAGGTGCATTTGGGAAATCCTGAATGAGGTATGGACTGCCAAAACTGGTGATGATTACTTTTTCACACTTTTCAATGAGTTGATTGACAAACTGTGATTCAACTTCTGGTAGAAATATTTCATCTTTATGCTCAGTGGGATTTGCAAATGCATTGAGAAAAACCAATCCATCATTTGGGATTTGGTTCAAAATATGATTGGCCACAATTGCACTATCTGATTTATCAATCTGAAAAGAAACGACCTTTCGTCCATTAGATTTTAGTTTTTTTGTAAAACTGCTTTCTGAATGGTTATGCTCACCATCGTATAAATCCACAACATAAAGTACGTCGTTTACATCTGGGCTAAGTGGTAGAATATTCTCCTCATTTTTTACCAAAGTAATGGCACGCATTGCCATTTCATTGGCCATTTTAAAATTCGCAGACCGGCCCATTGATCGGTGGGTATCATCCATAGAAATCAATTTATTTTGATGTAATCCCAACCGTTCCTTCATTTTGAGTACTTTTAATGCAGATTCATTAATTCGGTTTTCAGAAATAATACCCTCCATCACCGCTTTTTCAATAGTATCTATAGATTTTTTCAAATCCATATTTTGAATAATTATATCTGATCCTGCTTTCACTGTTTCTATCAATGCATAGTCACTGGAGTAACTTTTTACTATACCGCCCATTCGCATGGCATCCGTAATAATAACACCTTTAAACCCCATGCGATTTCGAAGAATATCCTGCATCCAGAATGAGGATAAAGTTGCAGGATCTTCAGCATTGGGTTGATAGTCAGGGGCATTCACATGGGCAATCATTACGGCATCAACCCCTGCATCTATGGCTCGCTGAAATGGTGGCAACTCAACAGTCCATAACCTAGATGAATCACTGGGGATTTGAGCTAGAGAAGAATGGGAATCAGTCTCCGTATCTCCATGCCCAGGGAAGTGCTTTGCTGTGGCTAACATTCCATTATCATGAAGCCCTTGAATAAATTCAACAGAATATCGATTGACCGAATCGGGATTTTCGCCAAAAGATCGGGTGTTGATAATTGGATTCTTAGGATTATTATTCACATCCACGACTGGAGATAGATTGAAATGAATCCCCACTGCGCGAGATTCCTCTGCAGAAATTCGTCCCGCTTCATAGGCATATTTTGAATCTCCCGTGGCAGCGATCGCCATCATGGGCGGCAGCGTAACTGCTCCGGGATAGCGACGGCCCAACCCGGACTCAATATCTGCATCTACCAAAATCGGCACCTTAGATTTGGATTGCATTTCATTGAGCATAGTCAAAGCACTTCCTGCATCCCCAAACCAGATATGGAGCACACCAATACCATCTGTGGCAATATGCTTTTGTACTTCCCGCCACTTTGCACTTTCATAATTCATAAATCGCATATTCACACCAACCACCATCATTTGGGCAATTTTTTCACGAAGCGTGAGTTTTTTGAGGGTGGATTCTGCCCAGGGTTTTTTTGATGTAAACTGGCCCGGGCCTGCACAAGCAGAAAATAAGAGGGCGAAACAAATTATAATTTTTCGAATAATCATAGCATAAAAATTAACTGAACTTCGCCCATAAGTCTTTAACTTTTATTTCTATAAATGATGAATTTCTCAACCGAAGATATAAAAACAATGATCGGCCAAATGATTATGGTTGGACTCCGCGGTACTTCGACAGAAGATGCAAAATCCTTTTTTGATTCCATGACTGGATTTGCCATCGGCGGCGTTATACTTTATGATGAAAATGTAACGACTTCACCCTCGTCCCCTCATAATATTCGTTCACCGGAACAGGTGAAATCATTCAATGCATCTCTCCAATCATTCAGTCCCACGCCCCTGTTGATCGGTGTGGACCAAGAAGGTGGGCAGGTCAATCGGCTCAAAGGAGAATATGGATTTCCCCATTCAAAAAGCTGGGCCGAAATAGGCCAATTAAATGATGTGACGGAAACTCAATCCCATTCAAAATATATGGCCGCCACATTATCGGATCATGGATTCAATTTGAATTTTGCGCCTGTTCTGGATCTATCCATTAATCCAAAAAGTTTTATTGCAAAAAAGGATCGTTGTTTTTCAAGTGACCCTAAGAATGTTTCCGTCCACTCAGAAATTTTCATGAAAGCTCATTTGAATGAAAATGTGGTTCCCGTGTGTAAACATTTCCCCGGACAAGGTAGCGCCGGTGGAGATACCCATGAGGGGATTGTGGATGTGACAAAAACGTGGTCAGAAACAGAATTAATTCCCTATCAAACATTGATTAATCATGATTGCATTCCCGCCATTATGACCTCACATCTTTTTCATAAACAGATGGATTCTAAATTACCAGCAACACTTTCATCGAAAGTTTTAAATGGATTACTTCGGGATAAAATGGGTTTTAACGGTGCCATTATTAGTGACGATCCCCAGATGGGTGCTATCGCCAATCATTATGATTTAAAAACAATCGTCAGATTAATGATTCATGCCGGTGTGGATATTTTTTGTTTTGGGAACAACCTCGTTTATGATCCGGATATTGTACAAAAAGTTCATACAAATATATTAAACTTGTTGAATGAAGGTGCAATTGGGGTTCAACAAATCGAACAATCCTACAATCGTATCATGCAATTAAAAAAATCTATCGGGTTATTATGAGAATCATTGGCATAGATGGCGGTGCAACCAAAGTGTCTGGCGGTATTGTTGAAAAGATCAATTTAAATACGTTCAAATTGGTTGAGCCTGCCGTAGATATACAATATATTGAACATCCGAATTATAACACTGATTTTTTACCTCTCCCTCTATATTTACAATCTGAAAATCAAATAAGCCCTAGCGAGAAAAATCAAGGATCAGTATTTATTGATTGTGTTTTAGAAGTCATTCAATCATTAGCTGATTCTAATCCGATTCAACTTGCTATCGCCATGCCTGGAATAAAAAATAAAGAAGGTAGAGGAATTATAGCTATGGCCAACGGACCACGAATTCCAGACTATTGTGACCAAATCGAACATATTATTAATCTAAAACAACCCATACAAAAGTTAGAAAGTGATGCTGATATGTGCACGTGGGGTGAGGAGTTTGCTGAAGAGGGTGCCCTTCGGGATATAAATAATGGCTACTATATCGGTGGGGGTACTGGCGTGGCTGATGGACTAAAACTAAAAGGTGACCTCATTCCATTTGATGAAGCCTCTGATTGGATTGCGAAATCCATAGAATTAAAAATGCCAAGTAGCCAATCATTAGAAACATATGCATCCATGTCTGGAATTAATAAACACCGTTTATCAAAATCTGATTTTGAAATAGGAAAAGTTATAGGAAGCCTGCTTTTTGAACGAATTTCAACCATCCACTCTGGATGGAATAATGAATTCAAAGTTGGACGAATCCTTCAAGCTAATCATCCATATATAAATACGCTAATAGATCGAATTGTTATTGGTCAGCGCTTATCCCAATTTCTTCAATCTGAAGATGGTAGTTTGATTTATCAATCAATGGTGGGAGAATTAACGGATAAATGCTTAAATGCCGCCGATGCCATTTCCAATTATTATATAGTTGATGGAGAATTCAACAAAGATATAATTATCATGTCCAATCTAAGGGCCGCACCTATCATCGGTCTTGGCGCAAAAGTATGGATAAACCAATGCTGATACCTGGATTTATTCCCAATAAAGAACCCATGATTCGTGTCGGGTTAATTTTACCTGAGGATGGCATAAAATCTATTCAAATTTCATTTTCAGATTCCCAAAGTTATGAAATTGAAACGGGTGATCGGCTTCAACCTTCCTTTGAAAATACGAATCTACTCAATGTTAATTTAGTGGATGGAAAATTAATTATTCCTGAGATGGAATTTCGTGATACCTCTATAAAAATTATATCTTCCTTTTCAAACCAATACTCTTTTATTACGGTTGATGGAATTCCCGCTGGACGTGGCTTCCATTGGGAAAAAATAATAAGTGCTTCTTACTGGGGTATACTTGAGTTGACCATTATTAATGGCCAAATGATGGCGGTTAACGAATTGCCACTTGAACAATATTTAAAATGTGTAGCCACATCGGAAATGAGTGCCCAATGTCCGCCTGAATTTTTGAAAGCACAAACGATTGTAGCGCGCTCTTGGCTCTTAGCCAATATAGAACAAAAACACCGCCATCTTGGTTATGATATTTGCAACGATGACTGCTGCCAACGTTACCAAGGAATGGGGAATTGTTCCAAATCATCCATCAAAAGTGCCGATGATACATTTGGGCAGGTGATCATGCACAATGGTAAAATCTGTGATGCCCGTTATTCAAAATCCTGTGGTGGCACAACAGAAATTTTTGAACATGTTTGGGAAGGTGATCCTGTCCCCTATTTAATTTCTATTAAAGATGTGAATGACTCGGGCGTCCCATTTTGCAGTCCTGAAATTGTACCTGAAGACACACTGAAAACCTATATTGGGGATGTGGATGAAAAAGGTCACTATTATCGCTGGACCTACGAAGCCACTCAAGGCGACTTGATCCAATCCTTAAAAGAAAAATATAATATAAATGCTCAAAGTGTTCAGAACCTTGCGATAAACAACATAGGAGAATCAGGAAGAATAGTTGATTTAGAAATTGAATATTTAGATGACAATTCTCAGGCTGGAAAAATAATAATCCATTCTGAATATGATATAAGAGATATGATGTCTCCATCTTTTTTGTTTAGTTCTGCATTTACGGTTCAAAAAAATGATAAAGGGAACTTCAACCTTTATGGAAAAGGATGGGGACATGGGGTCGGACTATGTCAAATCGGTGCATTAGGGATGGCGTTTTCTAAACGTGCCACAGAAGAAATACTGAAACATTATTATCCCAACACGGAACTCAGAATAATATATTCCAAGATTGCCCCTTTGTAGATTATTTCAACAACACCATTTTCTTATTTTCTGTGAATATTTGGCCATTCTCGAGTGACTTGGCTGTTAATTTATAGATATAAATCCCCGCCGGTACCGCATTACCATTATGGTCTTTCCCATTCCAAGTGACCTGCTTGTAACCCGCATCTTCTCTATTGTTAGACCAACCAAAGATTTCACTCCCCAATAGGTCATAAATATCCAATGATACCGAACTGGCCTCAGGCAGACTGTATTTGATCATCGTTGTAGGATTGAACGGGTTGGGGTGGTTTTGATAAATGCTAAAAGTCTCGGGAATACCGCCTTTATGGTTTACGTTTGCCTGACGAAAAAACCCACCGCTGCCTGTACGCCATACATATAATGTATTTACAGCATGTTCCGTCCCTCGGTCAGCCTCTACTTTTATAGTAAACGACACACTGCCCATTGTCACAGATTTAGTTGTACCAGTACCAATGGACACCCATTGGCTTGAACCATCATTCCTTTTATCCCATTCATAGTTTAATGCACCAGTTTCAGAACCACCACTGACGCTTGCCGTCCAGGATCCCGTATACCCTTCCATAAGTTCACCGGGACCAACGATTGATACAGAAAACGGCGGAATACTGCGAAATCCCGCTACTATGGCCTTTCTCTCATTCAAGAGTCGACCATTGTCTTCATAGGTGGCCGTACCCATTGGGACACCGGCGTATATGATGTTGGGATTGGACCAGTATAATAAGCGAGGACAGTACCCATTTGAGCAATCTGTCGGATTATTTAATGACATAATCGTACGCCAATCATCCTTATAGTGGTCCGTGTAGACATATCCATGTCCATATTGTGCAGGGCTATTATTATTATCAAAATTTCTATCGTGACGAGTTCCATATAAATGACCAATTTCATGTCCAAATGAATAGTATCCTGTTGCACAATCATATCTTACAACACCAAATGCAGTACTTTCGGTTGCGGGTATATCATAAGCCATTCCGCAATAATTCGGGTCATAAGGAATAAGAAGCATGGCTATATCAGCCAAATATTGATCACGTAAACCGTGAATTTCATCCATATATCCATCGGATTCTCCTTTAAATCGGTTCAAATCAATTTCAACGTCATTAGCCCCTGTATAATTGACTTGCACCTTATGAACCAGATTTATTGTTATATCCACGTTACTGTTTATGTATCCCTGATTTGTCTCATCAACTGCAAGTTGAATAAGGGCATTTATATCCCCGGATAAATTTGCAACAGTTTGAGTATAGGCCACCATTACATCAATCACGACGTTTGTTGGGAACGATTTTTTAGCAGTCAATGGTGGAAATTTTGAATTTGTATCATATTCATTTCCAATTGAATTATTTTGGGGGGTTTTATTCTTTTTATTTAAAGGCTGATGCTCTGGAGGAAATTGACTTTGGTCAATATGAATAATGGCGTGAGCACCTGACCCTAATGGCTCAACTTGATATAATTCCATATCAACCCAAACGGAGCCGGTAATGCCCTTATCGGTAAAAACAATAATTGCATGCCCCTGTTTTCCAGGAATCTTGCCGTACCAAGAATACTGATTGTATCCCCTCATCTTAGTTTTATCATGGTTAACGGTGAATCGCTTGCCGGGAAATATGTTCAATTGAATTGATTCATTGTTTAAAAGCCGAGAAACATCCTGAATACGAACTATACGAACTTTTTTGGATGTTTCACGGTTTCGTATTTTTGCAAGATGTGCCGCCTGATTTGTAGAGAGAGAACTTTCGATGACTTGGACAAAGAAATCATCTCCTCTTTTTTGACCGATTGCCACTTGGCTTAGGGTAATTATAACCACTAATAATAGCTGTCCGATTTGCTTAATCATACCAGCCTCCTTTTTTGTTATTTTGGAAAGTGAACATCGCTATTTGTAAATCCATCGGTTAATCCAGGTGATAGTCATATAATACCTGTCTATATTTTAAAACGCCATTATCTTTTAATTCAGAGCCGACACGGCCTAAGCCGGGAACGTAATAAAGATAAATATCTGAAATAGTTAATACATCTTCCGCTTGTTTTTTTCTATAATGATACACGTAGCATGAAAAGGACCCAGCCGGTGTTTCAAAAGGCTCATTTGTAGCCATACATGTATAAGTAAGCGTATCTGTAAATAAAAATTCTTTAGTATGAAAATCGTAGGTGAGCAAAGGGAATTCCCACTTATCTCCTAATTGTGTTGGATATTTTAGATAAAGGTTTTTTCTAAAAAGAGTATCAACAGGAGCTATCCCGCCAACCCGAAACAGTCCATCTTTACAATTCGAATAGAGCCATTTATATGGCGTTGGATCGTGTGAAGGGGGATTGAACCAATTCCATATAGCAGTCTGGTGGGAATGACCATCAAAAGTGATTATTGTATCCCCAACAATTTCACCGTAGAATGTAACTGTTGATCCTTCAATAATAATATCTTCACCTAAATAGGCTTTCTGTTGGTAAGCCCAGTAATTCCCTACTGAAAGCGGTACTAAACCATCTTCAGCAAGCAGGCAACAGCCATCACATTGCTCATACTTTGGTGGCTTATCACAGCTAATAAATAGACACGCTAAAAGAATTAAGAACAGGAGGGGGCGTTTCATGACCTATTTCAACAACACCATTTTCCGATTTTCTGTGAAGACTTGGCCACTTTCATGGGATTTGGCTGTCAATTTATAAATGTAAATCCCAGCCGGTACGGAATTCCCCTTTTGGTCTTTTCCATTCCAGGTAATCCGTTTGTAGCCCGCATCTTCTCTATTATTAGACCAGCCAAAGATTTCACTCCCCAGTAGGTCATAAATATCCAATGATACCGAACTGGCCTCCGGCAGACTGTACTTGATCATTGTTAAAGGGTTAAACGGGTTTGGATAATTAGGCTCCAAAGCAAAAGCTTCGGGAATCGGATTACCGACATCCGCAATCTCATCCCGCCTCTTTATAAATGATTCACCCCAAGTAAATGCGGGCGATGATTTGGCAGACTCACCCACGCTGTTAACACCTGATACATAATAGGTAAACAAGTCTGTCGCGCCATCGTTAAAAGCAATCTCAACTTCTGGGTCAGTGAATAATGGAGAAGTTGTTGAACCAATTACCTGCAAAGAGCAATCAATATTGTACATGCCATATTTACATTTACGCCAAATCTTATAAGAAACCGCTCTTGAACTAGCAGTCCAACTTATACTAACAGGGTCTCCAATATTATAGGGATTTACAATATATAGTCCGGTCGGTGCTGACGGAATTAATGATAATATTGCCTCCTTTGCGTTGATACGACCAGAACCATATTCATAATTTCCAACCATCCATGAAAAAGTATCAGCAGTATGCTTTATAAAATAGATTATATCTGCACTTGATAGAGTCGGAACTGCAGAAAGCATCAAGGCCGCCAGTGCTGATACATGTGGTGCAGCGGCAGAAGTGCCATTGAAATTTAAATTATAACTGGTTGAAGTATTTCCTGCAGAACCAACGATATCTGTCGTGGGTATATGAATTCCCGGTGCAACTACATCCAGTTCAAACCCATATTTACTTCCCCAGCCTTCACCGGTAGCATCATTAAATGTTTTTCGATAATCACTTTCAATAGTGGCCCCCACTGTGAAAACATTTGACTTGTTTGCAGGCCAATGGATAGAAGTAGGAAAAGAAAGGCTGGTTCTATTACCTGAAGAAAAAACTACCAACACAGTATCGGTATTGACAGCATTATTAATAGCATTATCTAGAGAAACAACAATTGGACCATCCTTTTCTTTCCCAAAACTACAATTGATAATTCTGGCACCATTTAAAACCGCATAATCAATCGCTGCTGCCGCCGCCGCATCATCAATATCGCCATTAATATCTACCTTTAATGACATCAATTTAACTCCCGGAATGTCCCAACCACCCGCCATTCCAGAAACTCCTATTCCATTATTCAAATTAGCAGCAATTATCCCTGCAACTGCCGTACCATGATAATAATTTCCTGGGTTAGAATCACAATCATCAGTAAAACAATACCCTGTATTGGTCCATATATTATTATCTAAATCGGGATGATTAATCTCAATCCCCTGATCAATAACTGCAACGATTACATTGCTCGAACCCGTAGTAATATCCCAGGCCTCTGCCATTTTTATCTTATCCAAGTTCCAGTGTTCTCCTAGTAAGTATAACGAATCATCGGGGATCACAGTGGATATTTTAGAATATGTATTCATATAAACGTGATCGAATTCTCCAGAATTTAATAACTTTTTACCTACCTCAAATGGATTTAATTCATCAGGTATTTCTAATTCATAGAATCCGCCTGCAAATCGTCCCCTAACATCTCGCATCTTTCCAAGACCTTTACCGGGAAAATTAAACTCCTTTATATCTCTCCCCCTATTCAAGGTACACAACCAAATGTTTTATATCCACCTTACTGCCTTTTTCTCCATTAATACTTACATACCATTCATCTCCCCATTTTGCATATTTGTATTCACCGATAGATTTAATATCAGCCTGAGCATCGAGAATAATTGAAAAAGTTAAGGTTATAGCAAGCACTATTAGTTTTGGAAATTCCTTCATCATTTTACCTCTGTGATTTAAGCATAAACAAGTTTTAACGGATGCCCTCAATTGGAAATGTATAAATCCCCTCGTTTGCTCCAATAATTAAAAACTCGTCATTAATATCGAGATATACGCTGAAATTTTCATCCCCGTCCTCTCTGAATTTGCCAACAAATTGTATTGTCTCTAATCCATCATTGGAAAAAAATATGCTGTCATGTTTTGACAGAAAAAGACTGTTTGCGTATCGAGGATCAGCAATAAAATTGTAAAATAGAGTAGACTCTATATTATTACCGATCGAGAGCCAAGTAAAACCACCATCCGAAGATTTAAAGAATCCTTTTGTTGTATAAATATAGATGATTTCACCATTATTTGAATCAAAAGTCATATTAAAAACCCAATCCCCAGAAGAATCACCTAAAAGTTTACCCAAATCCACATTCACTTGTACTTGTGAACCATAATTCGATAAGCCTATTAACTTTGACGGCCATTCAGGGCCTCCTCCCGAACCAAAGGTCCAGACCTCGCTCGGTTTATGTGGATTCAACCTGATGTCCGACATATCGATTTGGCCAAAATCTTCATAGGCCAGTTTCCAGGTATAGCCAGTGTCTAATGAGGAAAACAATTTTCTATAAAAATCCACTGCATAAATAACATCCGGGGTTTTTGGTGATCGTTCGACAGTCAAGATGTATAAGTCTTCATCCTTTCTATATATGAAACCTGGTTCCGGCTTGAACCAGGTCTCACCATTATCCTGACTACACCATATTCGCTCTAAAGAGCGCGCCACCAGAACATCTCCCTTATTTGCTTCTACATCCCAAGCTCCATTACGTCCATCACTAATTGTTGTATCTAAAAAACCCAGGTATTCCCAATGACCATTATCCATTTTGAAGTTTTTTCTCCAAAGACCCTGATCAACAAGAGCAGCATAGATATAGGGATCATCTATGTCCATAGTATAGGGAAATTTCCATTCTGGTTCCTTATTAATGTGATCATCCTCCGATGGCTGATCACATCCACCAAAGTAAACAATCGCAATACAGATCATGAATATTTGTGGTATTTTCATAGCTTCAACGAAGCTACACTGCTTCTTCCTATTAAACAATAGGGTGAAGTACTCATTTTCTTCACAAATAAATTCATATTATTTAATTCAATTCTGTTGAACTAAATAATTGTCTTTGACTAGTAATTCTTATCAGGATATATTGAGGATCAAAGATTTCTATATTAATCTCAAAAAAATTTAACTAATAATGAATACATCTCAAAAGCACCCATGGTCCTGGGTGCCATCCCTTTATTTTGCAGAGGGGCTCCCCTATGCTTTTGTCATGCTGGTATCGGTTATCATGTACAAAAAACTGGGTTTGACCAATACCGAAATTGCACTTTACACCAGTTGGCTATATTTGCCATGGGTGATTAAACCACTCTGGAGCCCTATTGTAGATATTCTCCGTACCAAACGATTTTGGATTGTGACCATGCAGATATTGATCGGTGCGGGATTGGCTGGTGTTGCTTTCACCATTCCATCTTCCGATCCATTAAAATATACCATGGCATTTTTCTGGTTATTGGCTTTCAGTTCTGCCACTCATGATATTGCCGCCGATGGGTTTTATATGCATGCACTTTCGACTCATGATCAATCCTGGATGATCGGCATTCGAAATACATTTTACCGATTTGCCATTTTATTCGGGCAGGGTCTCTTGGTCATGTTTGCGGGAAAATTAGAAATATGGACAGGAAGTGTAACTACCGCATGGTCTGTCACTTTTGGCATTTTGGCTGGATTGTTTATCATCTTCTCCATTTACCATCGATGGATGCTCCCTCATCCTCCATCAGATCAAACACATCCAGATCCAATCTTGTCAGAGGCCGTTCAAAATTTTATCAATGTTTTTATATCTTTTTTCAAAAAACCTAAAATAGGTTTCATCATTATTTTTATTCTATTATACAGGTTTGGAGAAGCGCAACTGGTGAAAATTGCCCCTCTATTCATGTTGGATTCATTTGAAGCCGGTGGACTCGGCCTGACCACCACCGAATATGGATTTGCCTATGGCACATTAGGAATGATTATGCTCACGCTTGGTGGAATTGCAGGCGGTTTTGTTGTTGCCAAACATGGTTTAAAAACCTGGATAGTATGGATGGCGCTGGCTATGAAACTTCCGGATCTTATTTACGTATTTATGGCGGGAACCCAACCGGAAAGCTATCTCCTTATCAACATTTTTATTGCCATCGAGCAGTTTGGGTATGGGTTTGGATTTACGGCCTATCTACTTTATATGATGATGGTATCTGATGGGGAACATAAAACGGCCCACTATGCTATTTGCACTGGGTTTATGGCATTGGGAATGATGATCCCCGGTATGTTTAGCGGCGCGCTTCAGGAATCTATGGGATATTACCCTTTCTTTATTTGGGTAATGGTTGCTACAATTCCGGGGCTTATACTGATTAAATTTCTCCCTATTGATTCCAATTTTGGGAAAAAGCGATAATATATTATGATAGAAAAACAAGATAGACTTATTTCCCTCGATGCATTCCGCGGTGCCACCATCGCTTTAATGATCCTGGTGAACAACCCTGGAACCTGGGCTCATGTATATGCACCACTCCGTCATGCTAATTGGCATGGATGTACACTTACGGATTTGGTATTCCCATTTTTCCTATTTATCGTCGGTGTCTCCATGCGATTCTCATTTGAAAAGTATGAATTTTGTAAATGGGGACCTTTATTCAAAAAAGTTTTAGGACGATCCATCACCATATTTGCCATTGGATTATTACTCAATGCCTTTCCTTTTGTGCGACAGGATTGGGATTGGTCTCACTTCAGGTATTTGGGCGTCCTACAGCGGATCGCATTAGCATATTTAGGCGCTTCGTTTATTGTGGTTCGTGCAGATATTTCTGGTTTAGTCAAAATTTCCTTGGGATTATTAGTTGGATACTGGCTCCTCCTTATGGGATACGGTTGGTACTCCGGTCTTGATCCCTACGCCCTTAAAACGAACCTGGCCCTCATTGTTGATTCATACATCCTGGGTGACAATCATCTATATGGTGGCACGGGCATTCCATTTGACCCGGAAGGGTTGCTCAGTACGATCCCCTCTATAGTGACTATCATCATTGGCTTCCTGGTGGGTACCATGATTAAGACAACAAAAAATCATGAAGACAACGCCCAGCGGATGGCTGTGTTGGGTGCATTACTGATTATTTTGGGATGGATTTGGGGTTTTGTATTCCCTATCAATAAACAGTTATGGACCAGTTCTTATGTTCTCTTCACCGGCGGGATTGCCACCATCGTTTTAGCCGCCATGATTTGGATTGTTGATGTGAAGGGTATAAAAACATGGACAAAGCCATTTGTCATATTTGGCGCGAATGCCATTTTTCTCTATGCAGCATCCAGCATCTGGGCAAAGATATTGTTAAAGATCAGGTTTGATCTCAACTGCCAAATGATATCCGGGTATGGATATTTGTATAAAACTGTTTTCCAGCCCTTCGCCGGGGATTTGAATGGCTCCTTTTTATTCGCCCTGTTTCATGTCTCCATGTTCTGGCTTATCCTGGCCTGGATGTACCGCAAAAAAATATTTATAAAAATCTAACATAGAGGCCTATCATGTTTATCCGCAGGTAGGCGTGGCTACGTCTCTAAACAATATAATTAATTTCTGATTCGTTCGTATTTCGAATCGACTGTATAGATACGGCATACCGTGTCTATACCCGTTTTATTTAATTCTAATTTTATCTCCATAGCAAATTTGGTCTTTATCTATTTTCTTTTGTACCTTTGGTGCTAGTGATAAAAAAAACAAAGGAGATTACATATGTCTAATAGACCCGATTTTAAATCCCAATATGAAAACTTTATTGGTGGAGAGTGGGTAGCACCTGTGGATGGTGAATATTTCGAAAACACATCGCCCGTTGACGGAAGCCTCATTGCCAATGTACCAAAATCAAATAAAAACGATATTGATTTAGCGGTGAAAGCGGCGTGGAAAGCGGCGGCAACATGGAATAAATCTTCTGCAACAGAACGGAGTACATTACTTCTCAAAATTGCAGATCGGATTGAAGAAAATTTAGAACAGCTCGCATTAGTCGAAACCTGGGATAATGGCAAAGCAATCCGTGAAACAAATGCAGCAGATATTCCATTAACCATTGATCATTTCCGATATTTTGCCGGCGTTATCCGCGCTGAATCAGGCGAAGTTTCTGATCTGGATGGCAATACGGTATCCATGGAAATTCATGAGCCGCTCGGCGTGGTGGGACAAATTATTCCCTGGAATTTTCCCATATTGATGGCCGCATGGAAACTGGCACCTGCATTGGCTGCGGGAAACTGCGTTGTCTTAAAACCAGCCGAACAAACACCTGTTTCAATATTGTTTGTTATGGAAGCAATTGCTGACATTGTACCTCCCGGCGTTGTAAACATTGTAAATGGATTTGGACCGGAAGCGGGCAAACCATTGGCAACCCATCCTGATGTGAAGAAAATTGCCTTCACAGGTGAAACAACTACAGGTCGACTCATCATGCAATACGCATCAGAAAATATTATTCCATTCACATTGGAATTGGGTGGTAAATCTCCAAATGTTTTCTTTGACAGCGTTATGGCAGAAGATGACAATTTCCTCGATAAAGCGATTGAAGGGCTGGTCTTATTTGCTTTTAACCAAGGTGAAGTGTGCACATGTCCGTCCAGAGCATTGATTCAAGAAAACATCTATGATGCATTCATGGAACGATGCTTAAAACGGATTGAAGCCATTACCATGGGCGATACCCTTGACGGTGGAACTATGATGGGCGCCCAAGCATCTAATGATCAATATCAGAAGATTCTGAATTACCTGGATATTGGAAAGCAAGAAGGTGCAGAAGTGCTCATTGGTGGTGAAGCATATAAAAATGAAACCTACCCCGATGGATACTATATTCAACCCACCGTATTTAAAGGTAATAATAAAATGCGCATTTTCCAGGAAGAAATTTTTGGACCTGTATTAAGTGTAACGACCTTTAAAGATGAAGCAGAAGCATTGGAAATTGCTAATGATACGCTTTATGGACTGGGTGCCGGCGTATGGACGCGAGATATTCATCAAATGCAATTTATGTCTCGCGGTATAGAAGCGGGTCGTATTTGGTGTAACTGCTATCACGCCTATCCTGCCCATGCTTCATTCGGCGGATATAAAAAATCCGGAATTGGTAGAGAGACACATAAAATGATGCTCGATCATTATCGTCATACAAAGAACGTATTGACATCATATGACAAAAATCCATTAGGATTCTTTTAAACCAAGCAACCATAAACGGGCAGTTTATAACTGCCCGTTTATTTTTAATCAATAATGACTGAACGAATAAGCGTAACAGATAAAGCCAAAGAAGTAATTGATCAGTTGCGGGAGAAACATGGTGACCTCATGTTTCATCAAAGTGGTGGTTGCTGTGATGGATCCACGCCCATGTGTTTTGAGAAAGGTGAATTTTTGATTGGTTCCAGAGACTTATGCCTCGGCACGATTCATGGATGTGAATTTTATATGGCCGAAGATCAATTTGAATATTATAAAAATTCACATATTACCGTCGATGTTTCTGAAGGACGGGGATCAAGTTTCTCCTTAGAAATCCCCCTTGGACTCAGGTTTATGGCCGTGTCCCGAATCTTAACGGATCAAGAATGTGAATCCTTGAGACCGCCGGAATACCCATAACTCATTTTTTAACCTGAATACATTCCATCCAGCAAATCTTGATATCGCTGGGTCACCACTTTTCGTCGAACCTTCATTGTCGGCGTTAACTCATCTTTATTCTGATCAAAATCTTCTTCTAATATTTTAAATTTCTTAATGGTTTCATAGCTGGGAAGCTCTCGATTTAGCGTAGAAATCTCATGGTGGATCAGATCAATAATTTCTTTCTTTTTTGTTAAATCACCTAAATCCTGATACAGTATTTTTCGATCCCGGGCAAATTTGGCAAGTTCATCTTCGTCCATGGTAATCAACGCCGTTAAATAGGCTCGTTTATCCCCATAGACCATGGATTGGCTGATATATGGACTGGTCTTGAGTAAATTTTCAATATTTTGTGGAGCCACATTTTTTCCGCCTGCTGTAATGATTAAATCTTTCTTTCGATCCGTAATAAATAAATATCCCTCCTCATCAATATGGCCCACATCCCCCGTATGAAGCCACTTAACGCCATTGTTATCCTTAATAAGTAATTCTTCCGTCGCATCCGGATTATGATAATAGCCTTTAATATTTTGGGGGCCGAGACAACAGATTTCACCATCGGCTGCAATTCTCACTTCGGTGCCAGGGAATATTTTCCCTACAGATCCAATCTTAATTTCTCCGATTATATTCGTTGAAATCACACCGGTGGTCTCCGTCATGCCATAGACTTCATAAATATCCAATCCAACCTTATGAAAAAAGTGAATAATATTGGGAGAAATGGGTGCGGCTCCAGAAATCATAAATCGAATTTTCCCGCCAAATATATCATGTATTTTTTGGAAAATAAGGAAATGTGCAATTTTATGTTTTACCCATAATAGTATCGATAGCGATTCTTCTTTATCTTTCTTTTCAACAAAAGCTTCCCCAACTTGTATTGCCCAATGATATATAGTCTTTTGAATCCAGGATGCATCTTTAATTCCCGTAGAAATTTTGGCATAAAACTTTTCAAAAACTCTTGGCGTACCAAACATAACGGTAGGACCCGTTTGACGAAGATTCGCCGGCATATCTCCTAAACTTTCAGCGAATATCGTCTCATTCCCGATGTATAATTTCATAAAATGCCCTAAATCTCTTTCCGCAATATGGGCCAGAGGTAAATAAGCGATACCCAAATCTTTTCGCGTCATGTTAAACATTGGTTTCATATGCTGAACCACAGAGAATACATTTCGGCTATTAATCATGCCTGCCTTTGGATGACCTGTTGTGCCGGAGGTGTAAATAAAACTGATTAAATCTTTCGTATCTCCCGCTCCTAGCACCTCCGAATAATGATCAGGGTTTTCTTTCCCATATTGAATGCCTTCATTCCTGAAAGAAGAAAGGGATCTCACATTGGGAATATCTTTGGGTTGAAATTTGTCAAAAACGACCGCTTGTTTAATTTCTGGGAGTCTTTCCCAAATATCCAATAGTTTATCCAGTTGTTCCTGATCTTCTAAAATAATGAATTTAGACTCACTATGATCAGCTATATAATGAACTTGTTCCTCAGTATTGGAATGATAAATAGGTGCCGTCACACCTCCAATGGACATGATGGCTAAATCAACCACCACCCATTCAAACCGCGTTTGGCTGAGGATAGATACTTTATCTCCCCGTTGAACACCCGCCTTTAGTAATCCGTTACCAATATCTCGAACCCAGGCACCATATTGATTCCATGTAACCGATTCCCACATTCCTTTCTGCTTCCACCAAGTCGTAATATCCTCGCCATAATTATCCACATTATACCAAAATAGTTTTGGAACTGTATCGTGCACGGATAAGTCTGGATTGCTCAACTGCCGCTCCATAATTTTGCTCTGCGGACGTACTTTCCTTCACCTAAATACATTTCTCTCACTTTTTCTTCTTCGTATAATTCATCATAAGTACCGCTTAAGAATATTTTCCCCGATGTTAGCACATATCCATAATCTGCAATTTTCAGGGCATGGTTTACATTTTGTTCTACCAATAAAATAGTAACACCGGATCGATGAAGATATTTTATCGTTTTAAAAATATCCTGAACAAGCAATGGAGATAGTCCTAAAGACGGTTCATCTAATAAAAGTATTTTAGGTTTAATCATCAATGCACGGGAAATGGCAAGCATTTGCTGCTCTCCCCCACTCATGGTGCCGGCCCGTTGGTCTTTTCGTTTTTTCAATATCGGAAAATGTTGAAACGCTTCTTTCATTCTCTCCTGAAGTAAATCCTTTTCTTTAATTAAAAATCCACCCATGAGCAAATTTTCTTCTACCGATAATTCCGGGAAAATTCGCCTCCACTCCGGTACATGACTAATGCCCATTTTTACAATGTCCTCCGGATTCTTTCTGTCAATTCTTTTATCTTCAAAATGAATCGTTCCATACTCCGGCTCAACCAAGCCGCTGATCGTTTTCAAAATTGTACTTTTACCGGCACCATTTGCCCCTAAAATGGTTACCAGTTGCCCTTCTTTTACTTCCAGAGAAACGCCATGCAATGCCTTTACTTTTCCATAGTAGGTTTCGACACCAATCAGCTTAAGCATTTCCGGAATCCCCCAAAAATGCTTTAATAACTTCAGGATGATTTTTGACCTCTTCCGGTTCACCAATGGCCAATATAATTCCCGAATCCAATACACAAATCCGATCGGAAATACTCATGACTAAACTCATATCATGCTCTACAACCAGCACAGTGATATCTAAATCATCCCGGATTTCTGTTATTATTTTGCCTATTTCATATGTTTCCTGATCATTCATTCCCGCAGCAGGCTCATCCATGAGAATTAATTTTGGCTTGGCAACAAGAGCCCTGGCAATTTCAGTTAACTTTTGAATGCCATAGGGCTGGCCAATCATGTATTTACCCTCATAGTTAGCAATCCCCAAAAAGTCCAAAATTTCAAGCCCCATGGCTTCTTCTTCTTGGCGCTGCTTTCTACTCAACCAACGTTTAACCGTAGACCGATTATCTATTCTATGATGTGCGCCTAATAGAATATTATCCAAAATAGTCATAAAAGGTACATTTTGAATATTTTGAAATGTCCGGGAAATTCCAGCATCCATTATTTGGTGCGATTGCATTTTTAATAAGTTTTGACCATTAAAGTTGATGACCCCATTTTGAGGGTCATTAAATCGATTAATGCAATTAAATAATGTTGATTTTCCGGAACCGTTAGGACCAATCAATGAGAATATTTCGCCTTCATCCACATTAAACGATACATCATCCAGTGCCACGACACCGGAAAATTGCATGCGCACGTTTTTTAGATTTAATCCACTCATAATAAAAAAAGCCCCCGGTGAATTACCGAGGGCTTGGTATTATATAAATTTAATCAATCCAATCCGTAATAACCGTTTGAACGCCGTCTTTTACCTGGACCAAAATGACGGATTCGGTTCCTGCATGATCCTTTGAATTATATGTGAGGGGAGGGAATGCCCCAGATTCCCATTTATTTAAGGTTTCTAATCCATTGACTAAGCGTTTGCGAGTTGGATTTTTACCAGCGCGTTTTAGGCCTTCTACCAAAACTTTTGCGGTCATATATCCATAAAAATGGTACATGCCCATATAGGCTTTCGGCACTTCATATTGCTCACAGAGTTCCCTGTACTTCACAGCAGCAGGCGCGTCTGAAGTCCATAAATTTGCGAAATTAGCAGCAATAAATCCTTCTCCTGCAGGCCCCGCTGCTAAGGCAACCCGGTGATCCATGGTTGGACTTGTTCCAAAAAACTGGGGGGAATACCCCATGGCTGCGGCAGTTTTCATGACAATAATGGGTTCCTTTACCACCCCGGCAATAATCACATGGGTTGCGCCACCTTTTATCATATTGCCAACTTGGCCTGCAAAATCTGTTGCACCGCGCTGATATGCCTCTTTCTGGATTGATATCCCCTGGCTCGCTTCAGCTTCTGCAGCTCCCTTGAGTACATTTTCACCATAATCATCATCCTGATAGATGATTCCAATTTTTGCATTAGGATTATCTTTCAAAATATATTCCACCAGAATCACCGTTTGTCTATCATATCCTGTATCTGTATGAAAAATCAAGTTTCCGGCAGGACGAGATAAATCTGACATAGTCCCTGACTGAGTTGCCGGCGCAATGAGTGGTGTACCTGTTTCTGCTAAAATTGGGCGAATTGCTTCACAGGTTGAGGTGCCAATCACATGATAAAGACAAAATACCTGGTCTTTCTCAATCAATTTTTTTGCAGCAACCACCGACTTTTGAGGATTATATTGATGATCTTCAACAATCATTTTAATTTTACGACCATGGACACCACCCGCCTCATTGATATACCGAAAATATACATTTGATCCTGCAGGCAAAACAGCACCCAACTCTTTCATGGGACCGCTTAAGTCCTGAATATTTCCGATTAAGATTTCAGTATCTGTCACGCCTGGTGCCGGTGCTTGTTTGCCGCATCCGATAAATATCAATCCCAGAATGACCAATATTCCTATTACCTTTTTCATGATGATTCTCCTTTTTTGTTGATTAAGTAAATCGTTTCCGCGGGTTAAATGGAAAAATTTTCCAATAAATCCTTACTTTAAGCCACATACCGTATAATCCCATGGGTTGGAATATAATAAACAAAAACATTATGAGACCAAAAATGAGTAACTGAATATCACCTGCATTTGTATTTAAAAACGAATGAATCCAATCTTCCATCATGGGAACATATAAATTATCAAGCAATACGATAAATAATGTGCCCAAAACGGCTCCATAAATTGAACCGGCGCCTCCAACCAACACCATTATAATAAAATAAATGGACAATAACATATCAAAATGATCGGTTGAAATAAAGTGGTTGGTATGGGCGAATAAAACGCCTGCAAAACCGGCAAATAATCCTGATATAAAAAATGCAAGCATTTTATATTTAGCTAAATTAATACCAGATGCTTCTGCTGCTTGTTCTGAATCTCGGATAGCCATAAAGGCACGACCAATTTTTGATTTAGCCAATCGCCTTCCCAAAACCACTGCAATGATAACACATGTAAAAATCAAATAATAATTATCCCAATCCGATTTAATCGTGTAACCAAACAAAACAGGTGAAGAAACATCCAGACCGCCGGCACCATGAGTCCATTCGCGAAGTGAAATAATTAGGCGCTTCACGATAAATCCAAAGCCCATGGTTGTTAATCCTAAATACATTCCAGTTATACGAAGTGCCGGGAACCCAATGACGAATCCAAATAACCCAGCAATTAAGGGAGAAATAATTAATGACAGGAAGAATGGGATTCCTGCTTGGTCAACCAGAATGGCCGATGTATATGCACCAATTGCTAAAAATGCAGCATGCCCCAACGAAATTAAGCCCGTATAGCCACTTAACAAATCAAGGCCTACTGTTAGAATGATATAAATCCCGGCCATATTCAAAACAAATAAATAATATTTGTAGCTGTAAGTTGCAAATTGAAGAAAAAACGGGAGTAGGAAGACAAACCCAATTAACAGGGGTATCCAATTTAGGTTTTCATCTTCGTAACGACCCTTCATTATACCTTTTTCACTTTCTCTACACCAAATAGGCCATCGGGTTTTACCATTAGTACTGCAATAAGTACAATCCATACAATAATATCATTAATTTCTTTAATCCACTCAAAATGAAAGGATAATGTTCCCATGCTCACAGTTTCTATTATGCCTAGAATGATGCCGCCCACAATGGCGCCACCTATGGATCCAAACCCACCTAAGACTGCGGCAGGAAATGCTTTTAAACCCAAAAATCCCATAGAAGTATCTAACAAGGACATCCTCGGTGCAAGCAAAATTCCACTTATAGTTGCTACTATTGCTGAAAAAATCCATACCATTGCATGTACTTTATTTACCGGGATACCCATTAACTGTGCTGCAATTGGATCTTCAGATGTAGCTTGCATGGCAATACCCCAGCGTGTTTTATTAAAGAAATAATAAAAAATTATTACGAGAAGTATAGCGCTACCAATGATGAAAATATCCAGCATAGAAATTACAATGCCGCCTATTTTAATCACATTTTGACCAAAAGGTGAGATTGGCAATAAACTCATGGGACCAGCAATCATTGCAACAATTGCACGCAATATGATGGATAAGCTAATGGTGGCCATGATAACTGAGAATATAGGCTCATCCTTTAAGGGGCGGTTAATGACAAAATCTAGAATCCAACCAAAAGCTACCGCAAAAATAACACTACCAATTAATGCAATAAAAAATATCCAAAGAGATGGCTCACCTGCTGATGATATAAATTGAGTCACGAAGAAAAAATTGACATATGCACCAACCATCATCAATTCACCTTGAGCAAAGTTTACAACTTCAGTTGCTTTATAAATAAGCGTAAACCCCAAGGCAATGAGAGCGTATATACTTCCAAGTGCAATTCCACTAATGGCTTCTTGGCTGATATCCGTAATTATTGAACTCATTATGTATTATAAATGTACATTTATTTATTTGATTCAAACCTCGATTACTTATATCGACCCATTAAATATTTGCAATCGAATGGGGTGCCCATTTATCTTTCCACGGTCTGGATTCTTCCAATTGATATGCTAATTGTAATAATTCTGCCTCTGCACCAAATTTTGCTGAAAAATGGCTCCCTATGGGTAAACCATCTTTTGTCCAGTGTAATGGTACAGACATGGCTGGATTACCGGTTACATTCATTATAGGTGTATATCCAACAAGATCTATTGTTCTTTGCAATAATTTATCAAATGGAACTATGGGTGCTTGCATTCCAATTTTGGGCGGAGGCCCAGCGACAGTTGGTGTTAAGTAAAAATCATATTGTTCATGAAATTGATCCACCACATATCCAACTTCAACCAGGCGGCCGATTGCCTTCTCTAATGCAGTTACACCGCCCTGCTGATGAAACCAGTCTGCCATTCCCCATGTCCAGGGTTCGAAAGATTCTTTATCCGGTATTTTACCCGTCGTATTGGTAAGCATTGCAATTAAACCGGCTGGAATGCTTCCCCACACAGTAAGAAAATCTGAAATAAATTGTTCACCATTATAAATTGGTTTGTCTTCCACAAGATCATATCCCAGCGATTCACATAATTTCACAGTTTTATCCACCGCCTTGATACATTCTGGGTGAGGAGATTTCCCATGAATTGTATCGGTTGTAAATGCAATCTTTATCCCTTTATTGGTTTTTGGAGTTAATGCTAAAGGCACGGCATTTTTATTCCCAGGAAATTGAGGATTTAAAATCACATTGAGATAAACAGCACTATCCCGAACCGTTCGACTCACACAATTATCAACGCCAATCACCAATGGAAGGGGAGCCCGGCCCGTACTTACTTCTCTCCCTCGACTGATTTTTAATCCAAATAAGCCGCAAGAGGATGCAGGTATTCTAATGGATCCACCCCCATCACTGGCATGAGCAATCGGTAAAATCCCTGCTGCGACTGCCGCAGCTGACCCACCGCTGGACCCACCGGAACTATGGTTTAAATTCCATGGGTTGCGTGTGGGGCCAAACAATAACGGTTCAGTGGTGGCAAGTAAGCCAAATTCTGGTGTATTGGTTTTTCCAATAATAATTAAACCGGATGATTTCGTACTTTGAATAAATGGTGGATTTGTTTTTCCCATATTATTTTTAAAAAACCTACTCCCACTTGTGAGAGGTGCTCCTTCATATTCAACCAGATCTTTTATTAAAAAAGGTACGCCTTTAAAAGGTCCATTCGGGACAGCTTGGTTAGATATTTCAAATGCGCGTTCGAAGTCTTTGTAAATTACAGCATTGATTATTGGGTTGAGCATTTCAATCCGTTTTATGACCGCCTCAACTAATTCTATTGGTAGGACTTCTCCATTTTTAACTAATCCAGCCATACCCAATGCATCATAAGCAATAAATTCGTCAAAAGCCGGTTTTGCGCATGCCAACTTTGTCAGCATGGACCCGGAAAAGGCTGCTAAAGCTGATGTCTTAATAAAATCTCTTCGATTAATCATTGAATGGATTCCTTTTTAAATTGATAAAAATTATTAATCATAAATTAATTCAAGATAATGACCAAGGGCATTAATACGGAGTGAAGGACTCGAGAAATTCAAATATCGTACACATGGTTAATCCATAGATGAAATCAAATAATATTCAGAGTGAGTAATATACTGATTATAAAAGCTTGGTACTTTTTTGACTTTCCGCCCCATTCTACTGAAAAGCATCAAATAAATAACTGTATTTCAACACAAACGATTTGGTGCTGGATTCAATGGGAATCCCGTCATAATCCTGAGTTTGGTTATAAACCAAGTATAATCCAGTGGCCGCAGATTGCTGCCAAATAAAACGCCAATTCATGGACCATTCATCCGACTGATTATTGTATTGAAGCAGGGATTGAATATACATAGAAGGGGAAAATGCATAGGTCAGGCGTGCACGAATAAGATGAGCAACAAATTGTCCATTCATTAATTTTACATCATTATAATTTGACACTAGTTCAGAAGTAAACCTGTTTCCGAAGCGATATTTAATGGAAGTATTAAAATTCTTTTTTCTGCCACCAAAATATCCCCCAATGCGGCTCATAACGCTTAAACTTAAGGTACTAGCCTGATTTGTGGTTACAAATATCTGAACTTCAGAATGATTGTAGGTATCTGCAGAAATAGTAATATCTGATAAATCAAATGCTTCCTGGACACCCTCTTTCGTAAAATTCATTCCAGTATGAAATTCAAACCCAGAACGAAATTCCCAATGGTTATCAATATGCCAACGTCCCGATTCCTGGAATCCATCCAATTTCCAATAGCCATCAAAATTGATATGAGGCCTGATTTCTAACAAACCAAACTTATTTTCTGGACGAAATCTTGTAAATATCCGGCCAGACCATTTTTTATAATTCTCCCGTTTTAGGTAACCCATTTCCGGATTAAAGTTTTCGCCTACTTCAGTATAAGATGCGGAAGTTGAAATTTGTTTTGTGTCCCGTACAATCTCCATTCTGTAAGCATGGGCATTGTCATTATCCCTCCCTGGTGTATCGGTTAACCCTGCAAATGCAACGATTTTACTTAACTCCCCAATTCCCATTTGTGCATCAAAGGCATAGGATTGATTCATGTAGCCATCTTTACCCATATGATCCAGTGCTGTATACATGGCACCGATATGGGTCCGATTCGGCAACTCTTTTTTCAACCGAAGTACTGAATATTGATTGGCATCTGTAATATCTTTCACTTTATCAGTTCTCATACTCAGCATACCCACTTTCATTCCTGAAAAAGTCCCTGTAAGTCTTCCCCCGCCAACAATGGGTACTGGGGTCCCGTCTGGACCGACACCGATGCGACGGCTAAAAAACATTTCTATATCCGGACCAAAAAACCCGCCACCGGTTCCCACGGAGAAAAGGCCTGCATTCTCTAAGAAGAATGCCCGTTTTTCAGGAAAGAATAAACTGAACCGATCAAGGTTGATTTGTTGGTCATCCGCTTCCACTTGGGCGAAATCGGTATTATAGGTTAGATCCAGGGACATGGATGACCCCACACTGATCTTCCCATCTAACCCAAAGTTGCGGTCGCTGGTCTTGGACGATGATTCCCCTTTTATCTCATTATTTTGTCCAAGTATGTAAGGCATTATCTTAATATTCCGAGAAGTGGGAACATTCATTTGGGTAAGAGACCCTGCGGATACGAGTCGGTTCATGGTAAATTGCCTTGAAATCGGCGCCCAATGAGCTTCCTCTTTTTTCCTTGCAATGACGCGTTCAAAATTGATCCCCCATGATTGATCCTTTTCTTCTTTGTATCGCAACGTTTTAAAGGGAATCGCAAATTCAGCACTCCAACCGTAATCACCCCTTTGGGTTTTTACTTCCCAGACTGCGTCCCAATTCACATTGAATCCACCGCCGGTACCCATACTAAATCGTCGCATCATACTACCACCTTCACCTCCACCTGTAATCTGAGCGTCATATTCAATTCCTGCTGGATTCGTACCAAAGAGATACCCTGTTTGAAAATCTTTGAATGTATCAATGATAAATGAAAAACTGTCTGAATTATTGAGTGGCGAATCCCTTCGGTTATCAGAAATAACTATTTCACTAGGTTTTGAGTCAAAACATACCACTGATACATAAAATGTCTTTTCTGAATATATTACCTTTACCACGGTGTTTTCGGAAATTGGCTGACCTTCATCAGGCGTCTTTTGGGTGAATGTAGTTACCGCTGTTACATTGGCCCAGGCCGGGTCATTGAGCACATCTCCATCCATCACCGGATTGGATGTCGCCTTTAGGGCTGACGTGGTATGTTGACCCAAAGAAATCGCTGGGCATAATAGTCCAAATATTAATATTACTTTCATATACTGTACTTTTACTGTCATTGTTAATTGTCTAATATTTTCTCAACTGTTTGAGCCATACGAATACATTGATCTGTCACGCCACCTTGATCATGAGAAGTAAATAAAACGTCAACTTTACACCAACCCACCTTCAAATCTGGATGATGATTCATTGATTCTGCAATTTCAGCCAGTTTATTCACAAACTGAATTCCGTCCATATACGTCTTAAAAGATATTGTTTTAACAATTGTATTCTTAGATAAAGACCATCCATCCATTTGGTTTAAGGCAGATTGTATTTCATCTTGGGAAAGTAATGCCATGAAACTTCCTTATTTGGGGGGGGGTACCTGAACTAATTTAATATATTCACCATTTACAAATCAAAGGCGTGTTACCTCAACATTTCGAATATGTAAATCCGCATTCCCGGTTACAGGATCAATCGCAAATTCATCTCCCAATGCATTCAAATTTCCACCCCTGTTTTTCAATGCTGTTTGCTGTTGCGTTCCTTCCGACTCATGACCCCAGCCATGGGGAATACTAATCACTCCCGGCATCATTTCTTCTGTCAATTTCGCATCAAGTTCAACTACAAAATTGTTTGATTCAATCTTTACTTTTTGTCCGTCATTAATTAATCTTGATTGGCCATCTTTCGGATTCATGAGAACCAAAAATCGATTACTACCCGACATAAGCGATGGACAATTATGCATCCAAGAATTATTGCTGCGGAGTTGTCGACGTCCGATTAATGTGAGGCTGCTATTTTGATTAGTCTGATTCAAATTAGAATTCACACGTTTTAAATCCTCAATAAAAATGGGTGGTGCCAAATCGATTTTTTTATCCGAAGTAAATAATCGATTTGGAAATCTGGGCTTTAATGGTCCCAAATCAACCCCATTTAACTGTGTCTTAACTTTGGATAAGGTCAGACCACTCCAATTAAATATAGATTTTAAACTTCCATATTCTCCAAGGCGAATTCCTAAATCCAACAGCCATTCAGGTCCAAATACCTTGGTTAGATAATGATTCAGTATGGGATATTTATTCCCCTTCTTTTTGGCAATCCTTTGTGTGAGTTCCATAAAAATTTCCCAATCATATTTTGTACCCCGTTCTTTGGGAAACACAGCCTTAGAATATTTTACAATATTTCGTACTGAAAAAATATTGAACACAATATCAAAATGACCCCCATTTAAATTAAATGCCGGAGGAAGAATAATATCAGCATAGCGTGTGGTTTCATTAATATAAAAATCAATTGACACCATAAAATCTAATGCTAAAAACGCTTTCTCTAATTTTTTCCCACCCGGAACAGACAGGACCGGATTTCCGGCTGAAGTGACCATGGCCCGAATTTTTCCATCACCTGAAACCAACATCTCATCTGCCATGGTTACGGCTGGATATTCCCCCGCAAATTCCGGAAGGTTTCGTACGCGACTCTGACCTTTATTATAATGACCTCGGGTCGCCCCACTGGCTAATGTATCCAATGCCGGCGATGTAAACATGGCACCACCAATGGCATCCATATTTCCTGTAATAATATTTAAACCATTTATTAGCCAATGAACTGTGCCACCAAATTTTTGTGTACAGGCACCCATTCGTCCATAACAAACTGCCGACTTTGCATGGCAAAAGTCTTTTGCCGTCTCTTGAATCTTATTTTTTGGAATGCCCGTTATTTTTGAAATGGCATCTAAACTAATTTTAGGAATTGCATTTATAAAAATATCCAAATTCTTAATGGTTTTTTCTAAGTGCCCCTCTTTAATCCACCCTTGATTGATTACTTCCTGAATGAGTCCAATCATAAAATAAACATCGGTACCAGGTTGTATAAACAAATGTTCATCAGCCAGTTTGGCTGTTTCTGTTTTACGAGGGTCAACCACGATAAATTGCCCACCCCTGCTTTGAATTGATTTTAAGCGATTTTTCACATCTGGGGCCGTCATTAGACTGCCATTGGATACAAGCGGATTTCCCCCGATTATCATCATATAACCTGTGTGATCAATATCGGGGATTGGCACCAATAACTGATGGCCAAACATTTGATAAGCAGCAAATTGATGTGGAATCTGATCAACCGTGGACGCTGAATAATTATTCCGGGTTCCCAAAGATCGCGTCAATGATGGCGCATAAAGTAACGTCCCAAAATTATGCACTGATGGATTCCCCTGATAAATGCCCACTGCATTATTTCCATATTGATCTTGTGTTTCAACCAGTCGAGTGGCCACAGTTTCAAATGCTTCTTCCCACGTAATTTTTTTCCACCCTGAATCGGTTTTTTTCACGGGAAATTTTAAGCGATCCGGATCTTCATGGAGGTCCCTGTATGCCAACGCTTTTGGACAAATATGACCTCGGCTCAGGGGATCTCTATCATCGCCAATAATTGTTTTTATTTGGTTATTTTCAGTCGTGATAACCAACCCGCACATGGCTTCACATAGGTTACAGGTTCGATAATGTGTTTTTAAATTCTTCATATCTTGGGTTGGATTTTACTCATAGCACGTTCTGTGAGGGCTGTAATAGTTAAGGAGGGGTTAACACCGGGGTTTGCAGATATCATAGCTCCGTCACACACCATCATATTCTTATACCCAAATATATGGTTATCTTTATCAATCACACCTTCTGATGAATCTTTTCCCATACATGCACCACCGAGAATATGTGCTGTAGACGGAATACCAAACAACGATTCATTCCAAAGTGCAGTCGCTTTTCCATTGATAAGTTTGGCATAATGATCAGCGACCTGTTTTGCTTGTGGAATAAATGCCGTGGGTGCGTCACCTTTTCCTAAGCCGGATTTTAACCCAATGTTTAATAATCCTTCTGAAAAATTCAAAGTGCTGTCAATAGTTTGCATGAATAATAAAACTTGAGTCCGTTTCGCCCAGTCATCCACAAACATTATTTTCAAATTATTTATCGGATGCCTGATTAAATCATAGACAAGTTTTGTAAAGCGGGAAAGTATATTATTTCCCTCAATTCTGGGCAATACCAGCAATCGCCAGAATCCGGAACCTTCACTATATCTCACAGGCTCTACGTGGGTATTTTCATCCGTATTTAAAATGGAACCAATAGCAATTCCATCAGAAAATACTGATTTGCGATCCATAGAAGTGATAGGCATTAATGCTTCTGAATTGGTGCGAACCATACTGCCTAATTTATCCGACAAGCTTGGAAGTGAAGATCTTTTTAATTTTAGCAATAATTTTACTGATCCCAATACACCGCCAGCGAAAATAACACCTTTTGTTTTGAAGGATCCTTTTTTCTTAAAAAACTTCGATGTAGAATTTTCCCAAAATACTTGATACCCATCTTCCCCATCATTTTTGTTGATCGGACTCACATCCACCACCAATGATTCTGCCTGAACCTTTGCACCCTTTTTCTGTGCTAAATACAGATAATTCTTATCCAATGTATTTTTTGCCTTATACCGACATCCTACCATACATCCACCGCAAAAAGTACAGCCGGATCGTTCAGGTCCATCGCCGTCAAAATAGGGATCTTGTGAAGGTTCACCCGGTTTCCCAAAATAGATTGACACATTTGTTTTGTGAAAATGGTCAGATCGACCTATATCATCTGCCATCTGTTTTAATGCCAAATCTCCAACCTCCAATCGAGGACTGGGGGCTGCACCGAGCATTCGAAGTGCCAGAGGATAGTAATCTTTTAGTTCGGCTTCCCAATCAGCCAGATGTGACCAACTGTCCGAAGTATAGAATTTTTCTTTGGGTACAGGCAAGGTATTGGCATAAACCAGTGAACCACCGCCGACCCCAACACCTGATAAAATATAAACATGTCGAAGCATGGTAATTCTCATAATACCATAAAATTTGAATAAAGGAGCCCAAAGCCACTTCTTTAAATTCCATATTGTTTTGGGGAAGTCTTCTTTTTTCCACCACTTCCCTTTTTCTATTACCAATACATTATACCCCTTTTCCGATAATCGCAGGGCCGATACAGATCCGCCAAAACCAGATCCAATGATGATATAGTCGTAATCATAATTCATGGTGTCACCAAATTGAATTTCCCTGTGGGATTATCAAACAACCCAAAAAACTGAACCAAATCCAACACACTTCCATCAACCTCTAAATCATCTGAAAAAAGGGTTTCTTTGATACTCACTTGTTTCATAACCATTCGTAAAAATAGCTCATGCGTAATTTTGAGCGTTGCATTTGCACTTGAGATTGGACTGGCTTGTCTATGATGTAATACAGCGTTTTCTATCGTGAGCGTATAGCTTTCATTTATATCTGAAAAAATGACATTAACTATCACCTTCTTTCCTTCCGCCTTGGGACCATTTAATCTAACAGCCATCGAATTGAAAAATTCAGAAACAGGTGTATGTTTAAATATTCCAGCCATATCAGCTATATCAAACCCCTTCTCTATTGAACCATGGCGTAACTCGAAAGCACCCGACAAATAATTATCTCGCCATGGACCGGCTTCAGCTTGATACCCAAGTTGGTCATACGATTTTGCCAATAATTCACGGGCATTTTTATTATTAGGATTAGCAAAAACCAAATGATTTAGCACTTCCGCAACCCACCGGTATTCACCGTCATCGTATGATACTTTAGCTTTAGTCATTAAGGACGACTCCCCTCCCATAAAATCTACATATTTCTTAGCAATATGTACGGGTGGCAGTGGATCTAATTGAGCTGGGTTGCCATCATACCAGCCGAAATAATATTGATAAACAGCTTTTGCATTTTGTTTAATATTTCCATAATAACCTCGATTAAAAAATTTAGATTCAAGGGATTTGGGAAGTTTAATATTTTCAGCAATTTCACTTGGTGTCGAACCATTGTTGGCCATTCGAATCGTCTGATCATGTATGTATTTATACGTATCTCTTTGGTTTTGCATAAACTCAAGTATTCTTTCATTTCCCCACATTGGCCAATGATGACTCCCAAAATATACTTTCATATCTCCAAATAAAGTCATGGCTTCATCTATATATTGACTCCATTTGGATGCATCACGAACTTTTGCACCTCTCAATGTATATAAATTATGCATGGTTCTGGATAAAATTTCTGCTCCGCAAAATGCCTTTTTCTCTGGGAGATAAAAAGTGAGTTCTGACGGTGCTTCTGAATCCAATGCCAATTGAAAAACAAACTGCACACCGTCAATATCCATTTGTTGACCTGTCTTCGAAATAAATTCGGTGGGCTCGAGGATACTAAACGTACCAAATGCCGGATTTTTACCTAGACCTGACCCAATATGCCCTCGGTCAGAACGAGGCAATAATTCACCAAACATATATAATGATCGACGCCACATACTCATCCCAGTCATGATATTTTCACTTGTGGCCTCTTGCATAAATCCCTGGGGTGCAATAATCGGTATATTTAATGAATCACCTAATCCCAAAACGCCACCAAAATGGTCGATGTGGCTGTGGGTAAAAATAATGGCTGTAATGGGTTTGTCGCCTAAATGCTTTTGGAAGAATGCCATCGCTTTTTCAGCTGTCTCAATAGAGGTTAATGGATCAACAATAATCCAGCCCTTATTACCTTCGATAATTGTCATATTGGAAAGGTCATACCCCCGTAACTGATATATTCCTTCAGTTACCTTAAATATACCGTGAATATTGTTAAGCTTCTCTTGCCTCCACAAACTTGGATTTACACTGGAGGGTGCGTCCCCATTTATAAAATTATATTCCGGCAAATCCCACACCACTCTTTGTGCATTTTTATGATGAACCTGCATTTCAGAACTTTTTGCAATAAACCCCCTATTCGCATCTAAAAAGTCTTGTTTATCTTCAAAAGAAAGTTGCTTTAAAATGTTTTTATTTTTTTGAATTGTTTGAGCCGTCGGACTTGTAAAGCCCAATGTATTTGAATCTTTTTTTTCTTCTTTATTGCAAGAAATGAATAAAAGAGTAATAAAAAAATAGATAAGTTTTTTGTTTTTCCCAAATAGGGTTATTACAAACATAAAAAATATTCCTTCATCACATTTTTGCACAGCGAATCAAAAGTGATTTAGTTATAGCTTCCTCCCGCAAATTTCTAATAGCTTCATAATCTGGATCATTTGCAAAGTTCATAAAAGTTGGCCAGTCAGGCCATTCGATAAAAAAGATCATATCTGCATCAAATTCTCCTATAATAGCATCCTGAGGCACGTATAGATCAGAATGCATACGCCCACCATATTTTTTTAGTAATGGGCTAACCGATTTCATATATTGCTTATATTTATCGTGGCCACCGTTTGCCTTGAACCATAATGCATTCAGCATATAAATAGAGTCTTTATTGTTCATTTTATTTTTACTCCTTTTGGCCTTTACCATCAATAATTTTAATAATATTGCTCTTTTTATTTTTCCCATTTGTTGTCTTAATGGTTTAATTGTATTAGAATTTGATATAGAATTAAACAAATTATTATTGAAACACAAATAAATAATAGAGAGAATTGAATTCTCAAAATAAGAAAGGAATATAAAATATGGAAGTACCTCAATCGTTAAGGAAATGGCTCGTTTTTCATTTTTATGTGGATTATGCTTTTGCAATACCATTTTTCTTTTTCCCAGAATATTTATCATCGTTGGTGGGTTATGAACCGCTCGATCCATTGGCGGCACGAATGTCAGCAGCCGCATTGTTTGGCATTGGGTATAGCTCTCTTATTGCGGCCAAATTTGATTTAGAAAAAATGCGGCTAAAATTACGGTGGGCCGTGATATGGGCTGGATCCGCTACTGTTGGTTTATTTTGGGGAGCCTTCTCAGTAGATCATTTGTGGGGTTGGATATTTGGAATCATTTTTCTACTCTTTTTTATACTATGGTCTACATATGCTATAAAACTAAAGGCGTTTACACGCACTTGAAGCTCATGCTAAACAGACAAACTTTTCTACCCATTCTATTGGGGATTGTTATTGGAATCGCTTCCTTTTACCCCTTCACTTATACCAACCCCATTTCGATGAGTTTAATCGGTGGCATAAAACGAAATCAATGGATGACTCATTTTGATCCATCCATGAAAAGTCAAAATCTGTGGTTGCGGAATTATGTTGCATTTGTGGGACTATTAGGAAGCGTGCGACCGGAAATTATTTATCTGGAATCCATTCGGGATGATGAAAATGAAAAATTTATAGGAGATCATGATTATATCTTAAAAGGAAATTCGCCCAATTGCCGATACTGGAGTTTTGTGATTTATGATATTGAAAACCGCCGAATAGAACCCTTCGAAGAAACAGTGGTCAGTTCTTACAGAATTCCAATACAGGATGATGGAACTTATGAAATTATATTAACCGCTCATCCTGAAAGTTATCCCGGAAAACAAATCATCAATCATAGTGGTAAAAAGTTCACCCTGACAATGCGTATTTATGGGCCGGACCTTGGATATTATAAAGATAAAGAATCCATACCTGTTGCCAGTATTAAAAAGGTAAGACCTCATGGGTAAATGGATTTTAAAATTATTTGGTGCGGCTATTTCCACACATGTGTTGTTAATCTCCATTGGACCTGAAATAGTTATGCGTAAACTGGATAGAGATATTGAAGCGTCTAAAACATATATTGAGAGGTGTGGTGACCGATGGGTTGATGGTATCGTTTATACAAATCCAGACTGCATGTCAAATAAGCAATCTGCTCGAAAACCAAACCCTGATTTTTTATATTTCCTTATTCCCTACAATCTCAGTAATGGCGATTTATATGTGTCTACCCCGGTGCCGCCTGATGATCGATATTGGTCAATCCACGCCCATAACAGGAATACAGATGCATTTTATCGAATTACGAATACAGAAATTAACAATGACCGATTTGAATTTTTAATCACGAGAGATAAAAATAAAACCGTAGATATCCCAATCGCCTATGCTTCCACTAAAAAGGGGGTTGTTTTAAACCGGATTGTAATGAAAGATTTTTCTGAATACGAAAAGTTAGATACTTTTCGCAGATCCACATTCCGGGAATATCGTTGATTTAATCTTTTACCAATTGATTGAAAGCAGTTTTCAACCAAATGAAGGAAATGGAAACAGCTACTATTGTGGAAATGATCATGGCATACCATACCCATTCAATTGGTTTATTTAATACCATTGTGAAATACAAAGCCAAAGGTGCCGAAACCCCTAAAACTCGAATGGACGTAATCACCAGCATAGGGAGCCCTTTCCCCAACCCCTGCAGAATCCTGCCAACGGTCATACCTATAGCAATAAGTGGATAAATGAGACAAATGTATCTCAGGTAAATAACGGCAATGGATTGAATTTCAATTTCCTGAGTAAAATTTTTCACAACAAACGGTGCAAAAATATATAATATAATTGACAAAACGCTTGTGACCATTATGGAACGAATAATACCATATTTTGTAATAAATTTTATTTTCCCAATTTCTTTAGCACCATAAAACATTCCGACTAATGTAGTCAATGCGGATGCAATGGCCATAATAGGCAGAAAAATAACCATATCCATTCGACCGCCTACCTGATAGGCCGCCACTGCATCCGTGGAAAATCGAACCAAAATTCGGTTAAATATCAATTGACCAAATGCCATAATTATCATAGACATAGATGCGGGTAAACCGACGCGAATAATATCTTTTACAATAAACATAGATGGTGAAAAATCGCGCATTCGAAACCGAATATATGCGTGTTCTTTTATGAATAACATATAAACAAAAATAAGGAAAACTATCAATTGACTAATGGCTGAAGCCATGGCAGCTCCACCAACACCATATCCCAAAGTAAAAATAAATATAGGGTCTAAAATAATGTTTAATATTGTACCCAAACCTGCCACGGCCATAGGCAGTCTCATATCCCCTTCACCGGATAATATGGAACGAAAAAACGTAGAAAAAACCATGAAAGGAAGCCCAATTAAACTAATCTTTAAATAGGACCAACTTAATGGAAGAACGGATTCAGTCGCACCCAATCGACTTAATAAATCCTCACCATAAATCAAACCAAGTGTAGTTAAAATTGTACTGATTATCAAACCCAGCGCCACCGCATGTTCTGCTGTATTATCCGCACTGACCTTATCTTTTGCACCAATAAATCTTGCAATGGAAGCCGTTACACCACTCCCCACACCAAATGATAATCCAAGGACAAGGAAAAATAATGGCATATTGAATGCCACTGCTGCGATGGCTTCGCCTCCGAGACGTCCAATAAATATCATATCTACTATGGTATATAAGGTATGGATTCCCATGCCCGCCATAATCGGGAATGCCAGCGTCCACAAGGCTTTGGATGGATTATCTACAAAACCTTCTAAACGGGAAGTCTTATTTTCCGGCAATTTCATAGGCGCCGAATTTAGAGGAGATTAATGTGTGATTAGGTAAATTATATTTAAATTTTTGGGAATGAAATCGTCCACGGGTCAGTTATGGTTAAATCATCTATATGGCCCGAAAGCATCTCCGACTCAAACCAAATATGCAAGTGAGTAAAACGGGTATGATGGGTAAATATTGCTTGATGTTTTTCTGAGTAAAACCCTAAAATTTTTCCGTCAATATCTGAATTTACCCTTTTCCAGGATTTCGCCAAATGATCATCATGACTGCCATCTTTGTCTTGAGGAGATATAATATGCCAAGCTAATTGATTCAACTGCCCCTCGATTATAAAGGGAAATGGTTTATCTATATTGACCCCAGCTTTTTCTGCTTCTTTTTTAATGATAGCATCTATTGAATTATAATTGGTCTTTGAATGAACTGAAATCTTATTCCATGATGGTACAGAAGTACTTACTAAAAGCAATGCTTTGGTTTCAGATGTCGCAACAGTTTGATGCGTTGGAGATTCTCCTGATTTCGCTCGATTAATCAACAGATTTCCATCCATAATGAGTATTTCGCCATCAAGGTTTTCCATGGAACCAAGACCATAGATGTGATCTTTGGCCATCACATCAGGTAATGCAACCACACCATTCCGGGCTCCTCCATGCATTATTTCTGATAATGCACCATAAATCTGAACATCATTTTGTGTATTGTTGGAACATGATGCTAAAAATGCAATTAGGATAATTAAAGTATATTTTTTCATATTATTTTTTTTTCTGCAACCTACAGGATTAATTAGCTCAACCAAACCCGGAACCAGCCGTTGCACCACACGCCGGCGATGTCGGTGATGAACCAATAGTGGATCCAACCGAAACGGCCGGTGCCGATAACTGTCGACTGGATTGAAAAGCCTCACACTTTGGACATTGGATATCTTTGTCTGGGGTTGAACTGGACATAATAAGTTCTTCAAAATGATAACCACATTTTCTACATGAATAGTCAAACATTGGCATTATTTATTTCCCCTCTTCTTCAACATGAATTTCCTCAGCCTGAGGATGGGGGTTCGCTCATGTAGGCACACCTAATTTGGGTAAAATGATCCGATTGATTATCCACCACGCACCCAAAATGACTGCAAATTGAAATACTTCTTCCATCATATCGCATCAATAGCAGCGCGAAGCAAGCCATTCACCTGTGTAGATAATTCTTCCAAGTCATCACGCCCTGTTATGGATAACATTTTTTTTGCATCAATGGCTGATACATTAACAGTTCCATCCTCATTATCCCATATAACAACATTACAAGGCAGAAGTAATCCAATTGCCAATTCCTCGCTTAATGCTTGATGTGCTATATTTGGATTGCATGCACCTAAAATTTTATAGGGCCTAAAATCAACATCTATTTTTGTTTTTAATGTTGATTTCACATCTATTTCAGTTAGAACCCCAAACCCCTGGGCTTTTAAAGTTCCACGGACCTTTTCTTCCGCTTCCTTCATACTGACATTCAATTGTCTTTCATATCCGTAATTCATGATTTTTCCTTTTTGTTTTTGACAGGCCATAACATGATTAACCCCATTAATGATCCATACATCATACTATTGACTGGATCAGATGTGATGGCGCAAGTTCCAGAGTTACACCCAATAAAATAATAATAGGCATAACCAATACTACTCCCCATACCAATACCCAAGGGCAATCGAACCAGTGTTTTAGTAAAATATTTTTTTATTTTGTTAAATTCCATCTAATCATTCCCCCAACCATATTCTTGGCATTAAAGCCATTATTTATTAAAAGTTTTGTTGCTTTTCCAGACCGATTCCCGGATCGACAAACCATAATAATTTCTTCAGATTTGTAATCCTCCAGTTCATTTAATCGTTGGGGCAATTCGTTCAAGGGAATCAAAATAGCCCCGTCTATATGTCCTAATTTACCGTCATATTCTCCCGGAGTCCTCACATCAACCATGATCAACTTTTCAGTTCTTAGACGGTCTCTTAATGTTTCTACGGTAATAATATCATCTGCAAATTTTTCATCTATAGATGTATTACTTTGCCATTTTTTCACGGCAAAAAATGTAATAAAAATAATTCCGACAATAATGGTTATTTTCAAGATGGGTTCCTGTGCAATTTTAATGTTTTAAATAATCGTTCTGATACATCTTCCGGGACTAATTTTTCCGTTTCTGTCACCCGGTAAATTTTCACTGTTTGCTGCACACTATCCACATAAATTTTACAATCGGGACATTCTTTCATGTGTCGGGAAACATCTTCAAGAATTTCTGCATCAATATCTTTACCGAATTGTTTTTGAAGTTTCTCTAACAAATCTTTATTGTGATGGTGAACGGTCATTCTAATTTTTTTCTACACACTTGAGTTTTTTAGCTAATTGATCTCTTAAGAATAATCGAGCCCGCATGAGACGAACTTTCACATTGGATACTGAAATATTTAAAATTTCAGCCGTTTTATTTGTGGAAACTCCTTCCAAATCCCTCAAAACAAATACAATTCGATAATCCTCAGAAAGTTCCTTCAGTGCTTTTTTAAGGCAGGAATGAAAAGACTCTGGATCTAACTCATTTTCAGGATGATCCGGCCAATTTCTAATTTCATATCCTTTTAACGATTCAAATCCTGGGTCATGAATGGAAATATCCCGATCAATATAATCTTTTGCACGCAATTTCCCCAATGCCACATTAGTTCCAATACGGTATAACCATGTTCCGATTGAGGATGCACCCTTAAACGTTTGGATTTTATCTATAAAAATCAAAAATGTTTCCTGCAGGACATCTTCTGCATCTTCTTGATTTTGCATCAACCGTAAGGCAAGATTATAGATGTGGTGTGATTGTTGTTCCACAATAGAAGCAATCGCCCATTCGTCCCCCGCTTTCGCTTTTTCAACCAAATGGGTTTCATCATATTCTGGGGTTTTCAATCGTTTAATAAACTGCCAATTCTGAGGCTAAATGGTAATCAATCTTTTCTTTAAGTACCTGTTTAGGCACAGCACCCACAACGCGATCTACTTCTTGACTATCACGTATAAATAAGATAGTGGGAATTCCCGATACACCTAACTCTTGGGATTTACTATTTTCATCCGCGTTTAGTTTGCCAATAACGGCTTGACCGGAATACTCATCTGCCAATTCATCAATGATGGGTCCAACTATTCTGCAGGGACCACACCAGGGTGCCCATACATCAACAAGGACTAATCCTTCTGTATTTGAAACTTCAGTTTCCCAGTTTTGATCTGTAAATGATTTTATATTTTCTGACATTATAGACTCCTTTTCTCAATTAGATGCAAAAAGAGTATTTTGGTTACATATTCATTTTAAAATGGCCAAAAAACCGGGATAAAAATAATGGCAATGACAAAAAGGGTTAATGCCAAAGGCAGTCCAACCTTGATATAATCAGAAAATTTATACCCACCAGGACCATAAACCATGAGGTTGGTTTGATATCCGACCGGCGTAATAAATGATGCAGATGCTGCAAAACAAACTGCAAAAATAAAGGGCCGCGCATCCATTCCTAATTGGGCTGTCACCACCATTACAATCGGTGTCATAATAATGGCTGTGGCCGCATTGGAAGACACTTCTGTCAACACCATTGTGATAAAATAAACAAGCGCTAACAATACATAAGGCTGCCACTCTACTGATGATGATAATACGACATTTGAGATGGATGATCCAATCCAGGCGGCCGTTCCGGTTGACCGGATGACTAATCCAAGGGGAATGAGAGCGGCAATCAATATAATAACCTGCCAATTGATAGATTGATAGACTTCGTTTGGTTTAAGCACTTTTAGTACCAACAACACAACGGTTCCGATTAACGCTCCTTTTAAAATAGGAAAAATTCCCAGCGCTGCTAAAAGAATCGCCATAGCCAATACAATTATACTCATCCACCAAAAGCGTACTTTTTCCAGTTTTTGATCTACTTCTCCCAATAAAATAAATTTTCCCCTTGTGGCTAGTTCATTCAGTTTCTCCCGGGAACCGTAAACCAAAAGAGTATCATATGATCGGAGTATAACATGGGCAATTTTTTTCCTGATAATAGATCCTTCTCGACGAATTGCCAAGATAAAAGCACCAAACCGTTGCCGGAAATTTGATTCCATTAACGTCTGTCCCACCAAATCTGATTTATCAGAAATCATACATTCCATTAATATATTGTCTTGTTTTTCCAATTCTTTCTGGGTCAATTTTTCATCTGTAAGCAGGGTGACTTTTTCCACTTCTTTTATTCTTAAAAAACTTTCAACCGATCCCTTTACAAAAAGAATATCACCTTCTTTTAAAATTCGGCTCCCGATATTTTGAGAAATCAACTGGCCATCTCGTTGAATATCTAAAATCATTACATCATAATTCTGGTTAATCTGGCGATCTTTACATGTGGAACCAACTAAAGGAGATTCCGCTGTTATTTTAATCTCTGTCAAATATCCTGCCAGATGATAACTCTGAGTTAAACTTGATGTTACCGTCCGCGAGGGAAGTAATCGAGGCGCAATCCACAAAATGTAGATTAATCCAATTACCATGCTAATGGATCCATATTTAGCGAATTCAAACATGCCCAAAGAAACGGTTCCGCCATTTTGTAAATAAATGGAATTCACCAATAAGTTTGTAGAAGTACCGACCAACGTCAGTGAACCGCCTAATATGGCAGCATAGCTTAATGGTATTAATACCTTAGAGGGACTCATGTGGTATTGGTGAGCCAATCGCATAGTTACGGGCATAAAAATGGCTACAATGGCTGTATTATTCACCAGGGCACTGGCGATTCCGATTGTGAGTAAATAAACACCCAAACCCAATGTGCGCGATTTGGATGCAAGTCGATTTATCTTCACAACCAAATATTCAAGAACACGCGTTTTCTGAAGCGCATGGCTCAATGTAAACAAAAGGGCAATCGTAATGACAGCTGGATTTGATAATCCGGATATAGCTTCTTCTGGTGTTAAAAAACCAAACCCAAAGAGGATACTCAGTATGAGTAAGGCAGTGATATCCAGACTGAAAGTTTCTGTAACAAACAGGATAAAAGCCAATCCAATGACCGCAAGGACAAATGCAATTTCAAATGTCATATAATTTTGATTAATTAAATTGGATCAAATCCAAAAACTAAATTTGGACGTCATCAATCTGTTCTGGATCCAGATATTCTTCAGCATATTTAAGGTATATTTTTTCTTTTACAAAAATATCAAATAAATCTACATCTATATGGGCATCATTTTTCATAAACCCTAATATGCGCATTGCCTGGCTCAGGGTTTTTCCTTTTTTATACGGACGATCCCTGGCCGTCAATGCTTCAAAAATATCCGCAATGGCCATAATGCGGGCCTGTACAGTCATTTCATTTTTCACCAATCCTTTTGGGTATCCAGTTCCATCTAGTTTCTCATGATGACCACCGGCAAACTCCGGGACATTTTGCAAATGTTTCGGATAGGGCAATTCTTCCAGCATATTGATGGTCACCACAATATGATCATTAATCACTTTTCGTTCTTCCGGCGTTAGCGTCCCCCTTGGAATCGTTAAATTATATATTTCATCTTCTGATAAAAAATTTTCCATCTTTCCATTGGGTTTCCACCGATAATTCGCAATTTGATAAACTCGATTCTTTTTTTCTCCAGACATGTATTCACCACCCACATTGGATTCTTGGACAAATTCCAAATCACTTTTCAATATTCGCAATGTTTTACGGTACTCTGTTTTAAGATTCTTAATTTTCTCGAATTTTTCGTCTGATGAAAGCGATTCATTCCGCTCAATTTTTAATTCTTTTTTCAGGCGTTTTATTTCTGCATCTCGTTTTATGACTCCAAATCGCGTTTCTACTTCATAGACGCGATCATAAATAGTTTCAAGCTTTGTACTTTTATCCACCACAAATTCCGGCGTGGCGACTTTACCGCAATCATGGAGCCAAGCGGCGATTTTCAACTCATACATTTCTTTTTCAGTAAATGATACATCTGCAAATGGACCCTCTTTTGTTTCCTGAACTGCGTTTGCTAAAAGCATGGTAATCTCCGGTACACGTTCACAATGTCCGCCGGTGTAGGGCGATTTTGCATCAATAGCAGATGCAATAAGTTTAATAAAGGATTCGAATAAATTTTCTAGATCTTGAATAAGGTTTTTATTAGTAATTGCCACAGCAGCTTGACTTGCTAATGCTTCCACCATATCTTGAACATCGGATGTAAATGGGATTATTTTTTTGGATTTTGCATCCTGTGCATTTAAAAGCTGAAGCACACCAATAATTTCATCTTCATGATTTTTGAGTGGAACAGTTAAAAATGATTTAGATCGATATCCGGTTTTTTCATCAAACATTTTTGTTCCGGTAAAATCAAATCCTTTAGCCTTGTAGGCATCCTTAATATTGACTGTTTCCCCTGTAAGTCCTACAAAAGCCGCAATCATAGATTTATTGGGTTTACCTTCATCTGTATAAAGTTTTACCGGATAAAATGGAATTTCTTTCCCAGAGGTACCACCCATATGAAAATCTAGGGAATCCGTCATCAAGATTTCAAATCTTAATCGCTCATCATTTGTCATCATGTATAAAGTACCCCCATCCGAATTTGCGATTCGCTTGGCCTCTAAGAGAATCATTTCCAGAAGTTTATTCATATCCTTCTCTTTAGATAGAGCCAAACCAATGCTCGCTAAATTACTGATTTGCTTTTCTAAATCAGTAATATATGCATGAACAGCAGAAGGAGCTTCCGATAAATACTTGGCCACTTGTGTTTTTGAGTATTGGGGTTGTTTTGCCATGAAACTTTGTTGTTTAGTAACGAGTGAAAACTTACAGAAATCCATGACATTGAGCAACCATATAGATGAGGGATATATTTATTGAATTCTCTAATTTTATGGATGGCAAAACAAACCAAAACGATCCAACACGCCTTCAATAGCCAATATAACGTGGATGACTTGTTTGCAACTGTCCATTCATTATTAGATTCAAATAATGATAAGGATATCCATGAATTTTTAGAAATTGGTCATCTTCCTTCTGTCAATCAATTAATTTATACAGAAAGCAAAGTGGGAGAGTGGTTCCGCCTCCTTCATAAACTTATATTAAAATCAAATTTTAATGTCTATGCCCTGCTCAGCCAGCGGGTGGAACGATATGGAGATAAATCATTATTCCAGACCATTTCAGCGAATAATATTGCATCTACTTCTTTTAATGATGTTTGGAAATTAGTCCAATCCATTGGTTCATATTTTCAGACAACCCTGGGAAAAAATGATACCATCGGAATCCTTACGCCCAATCATCTTAATGGTATTATAATTGATTTAGCCTGCCTTGCTTATAATATTCGCATTGTTCCCGTCCCCATGAATTTATCCTCGGACCATTTGGATTATGTGTTGGATCATGCAGAAATATCCCACTTATTTATTGGAGGCGGAAAGGCGCGAGAATCACTAAAGGATACCAGACGTAGTCCGTCGGAATTCAATGCCGTCCAAATTGATGACAATGCGGAATGGAATGGATTTGTAGCGAAGTGCAGCCAATCCAAAATTGTTAATCCAATATCCAAAGGTCTTCAATCTTTGGCAACAATTATGTACACCTCAGGCACTACAGATAATCCAAAAGGTATTATTTTTAATCAGGAAAATATCATTACAAAACGGTTTGCCCGGGCCTTGGCCCTGCCTGAAATTGGCCCCAACGATTCATTTCTTTGCTACCTCCCCCTATATCATACATTTGGTCGATGGTTTGAAATGATGGGATCTATCTTCTGGGGCACCACTTATACATTCACCCAATCCACATCTTTTAAAAACTTACTCCATGATTTGAAAGTGACAAAACCATCTGTATTTATATCAATCCCCAAACGGTGGATTCAAATCCAGGAGCATGTGGCTGCTTCAATCCCAATTGAAAAATCGGATGATAAAGCTATTCAAAAGATGACCCGGACCATTACAGGTGGAAACTTAAAATGGGGACTCTCAGCCGCAGGATTCCTCGATCCGGATATATTCAAATTCTTCCATGAAAACAATATTGCTTTATTAAGCGGTTATGGTATGACCGAGGGAACCGGTGGAATAACCATGACACCCCCAGAGGATTATGTGCCTAATTCCGTTGGGAAATCACTACCTGGAATTGACCTGAAATTGGCAGACGATAATGAATTACTTTTGCGGGGCCCATATGTTTCTCCCGGTTATTATAAGGATGAAATAAAAGGATCATATACGGATGGATGGTTTCATACAGGCGATATTTTCAATTATAAAAAGGGTCATTACTTTATAGTTGATCGAAAAAAAGAAATTTATAAAAACAGCCGTGGACAAACTATATCTCCCCAAAAAATAGAAAACCTATTCCAGGATTTTGAAGCGATCCGATCCGTCTTTTTAGTAGGTGATGGAAAAGAATTCAATACAATTCTCCTGTATCCGGAAGCGGAAAATGATGCAGTAGATCTAAAAACAATGTCTCCTGATGAGATTCGAATCTATTTTAGTTCTTTGGTTTTTTCTGTAAATACATTTTTACCCCCCTATGAGCGAATCGTGAATTATGCCATCATCCCCAGAGACTTCGACCATGATAACAATGAACTCACATTGAAGAATACCTTTAAACGAAAAAATGTATTAGAAAATTTTGCTGATATTATTGAACCCATGTATAAAAAGAATTATATCAGCCTCATTCGTGGAGATTATGAAATACAAATTCCGAACTGGCTTCTCCGGGAAAAACGTCTGACAGGGGGAGATATTCGTTGGGATGGAAAAACGATCCGCGAATATGGATTAGAAGAAGGCTTACCGCTTAAATGGACCAAATCAGCATTAATAATTGGAGATTATGTTTATCATGCAAATGACACGACGATTAGTTTTGAAAAGCTTCTCAGAGACCCCACTTTATGGCTGGGAAACCAGGCATTGATTGACTTCATGGGAGAAGTGGGGTTTCGGGTAGTTTCGTTTGAACCATACCTTACCCTGTCAGTGAATCACCTCCGTATACCTTTTCAAAAATTCAATATTTTACTGGAAGATACGCCCGAATATTCCGATGGAGAATTATCCTTACCTCCCCTCCATTTAGCTGCACACAACCTTTTACAAAAAGATCGCCAACACGTTAAATCTGCCTTGGCATATTTTCAACAAGGATTGGATTCTCCAAAATATCAAGCCATTATACAGGATCAATTATTACGACTTCAAACCCACCCCGATTCTGACATTTGGGCACGATCTTTTGAAATGCTCATGCCCCATCTAACAGGAGAAATGTTTATAAACCTATATCGGAAATCCATACATTCAGATCAATCTGATTCCTTCACTACTTTGAATCCGGGACTGATACAGGAAAACCATTTTCTATCAATATTAGAATTATTGACTGAATTCAGGCATTCAAAAAAAATACGGATAAAAGATGAAAAAGTGGGAAAAATGTTAATCCGTTTGATTACGAAATTAGGCATTAATCTCCCGAAATATTTTACAAAATCACGGGGAGAATTAACCCTCTGGATGCTGGTCTCTCAAAATGAATCTCTGGCAAAACTGGCTCGAGAGAATCGATCCAAGTTGGAGGATGGATTTCGCGAATGGATCCATTCACATTCATCAGCCAAAGAATTTAACTGGCAAAATATTCTTCAATTTGATGAAAATGTTTCGAAAGAATTAAAGACCCGGATTAATCATGTTTTCATTAATTCAACAATAATTTGTGAATCTACTTTTATTTTTTCCCATGGTCGCCTAATACAATTAAATGAAATTATGCCTCAAGGAATTTGGGTTTCTCATCTAGGACACGGGCATGGAAAACATGTCGTAAGGGTATTGGTCCAGTTAAAAGATGGACAAGCATATAATTTTGTCATCAACATGAATGAATCATTAAAACCAGCCCAATTTACCCAAGAAACAAATTGGCTCATTTCTATGGGGGCCACCATTCAAGATAAGCAATTAGTGGAAAAATTTGGGTCTTTCTGGCTCGAGCATCAAGTTTATACTGAAGAATATATTTTGGGTGAAACTGTTTTGCAATATCTCTACCGCAATGAAAATGAAATAATTTCTGGTATGGTACCGGATCGATGGCAAATGCGATGGCTCCACTTTATTTGGAACGGCGCAACGGCCTATTTAGAATTCTGGAAACGAACCGGGTGTACACGTATCATTAAAAACGCCTCCCCGAAAAATGTTATTATTCCGGAATTTGATTATTATACAGGTACAAGACTTGTATCAATCTCTGGACGTAAAAAGACTCATAATATTGAAGATGTCTTTTCGTCTTTTTATCAACATTTTATTTTAGAAACAGAAGCATTATTCCCCGGCTTGAAAAAAATGGCAGATTGGGAAATATTATATACAGTTGTGTTAGAGGTTTTTGGAATAAAAACAGGATCAAAAATTCTTAAAACCATAAAAAGGATGGATAAACATTCCCAAAAACGTGTGAAACTATTCTTAGAGGAAGTCAACTCAACTGGCTTGCTGAGGAAACAGGTTGTTTTCGCTTCTTTACGGTATCAACGTTGGCTGGATTTGAATCCCAGTGCCACTCATAAGGCTCGGGGTATTATTATTCAGGATTTATATAAAGATTATAAACTACAGTTAATGATAGAAAAATATCCTGAAACACGAATTCGATTTTTCCTTATGACAGCCTTCCAGGATGCCAATCCAGATTTAATCAAACGATTAACTGACTTGATGGTGCATATGCGTACTGGTTCCGTATCAGAAGAAAGTCTCGAATCATACCTTCATACAATTCACGATGAAATAGATTTGACGGAAGCAGAAAAATATTTCTTAACGCGCCTCGTCTTTGAACATGTGGATGCGGCAGATTATGCAGAACTTATCTCACGAGATATGGGATCAAAAGGTCAATTGGATTTAGCCGTAATCATTGAAGGAAAATCAGGTCAATCATTTAAAATTCGTCCACCATTTCATCCGAAAGAAGTGGCGCGATTCCATCGCCTTCTACTAGAAGCTAAATTAGAAGTTCAGTTTGAAACACAACATGAGTTTCTATTTGTGAATGATAAAAAAGACACATTGGCCGGTGGTTTATTTTGGAAACAAACTGGCCCGAGTATAGTGCATTTAGAAAAAATTGTTATCGCACCCCATTACCGGAATAGTCACTTAAGTCTTCGATTGGCAGAAGAATTTTTCAATCGGTTACGATTAAAAAAATATAAATATTTAACGGTAGGATTTTTTCAGGCTGGCTTTTTCTATCGATTAGGATTCGAAATTGATCAAAAGTTCGGTGGGTTGGTTAAACGCCTTTAATAAAGCATCAGATAGATCATCACCCCAGTTACGGAAACATAGAGCCAAATCGGTAATGTAAATCTGGCAATTTTTCGGTGCTTACCAATGTTATCCGTCCATCCGCGGTAAAGGGTCACCAATGCCATGGGAATGATGATAACCGCCAACACGATATGGGTGAGGAGGATAAAATAATAAATTTCAGAAAATTCACCTATATACTGTTTTGGCCCTGCCTTAAACCAGTGATAAATCACATAACTTACCAAAAAGGCGCTGGAAGTACCAAAAGCGGTGAGCATTATATTCTTATGCTGTTTCCGTTTTTTCTGCCGAATTAAAATATATCCATAGATAAGAATAATTGCTGTAATCCCATTAAGGGTTGCATGGAAAATCGGCAACTGGGATACATCTATTGAACCCTCTATACCCTCAGGCCTGGGCCCTAAAAACAAAAATGCAACAGCTAAGGAAATAATGATGGAAACAATGTAGATGATCCGGAGCCAGAAATTGTCTTTGCTCACTATTATTTTTCTCCCAATAATAAATTCATGTCTTTTTTCAGGTTTTTCATATCACTCGTTTGCATACCGTTATAATATCCTCGGATTTGACCTTTTTGGTCCACCAGTGCAAATCGCTCACTGTGAAAAATAATATCCTCAAAGTCTCCCATTTTAAATCCATTTTTAATCAATTCTTTCACATTTTCTTCCGGTCCGGTTAAAAAATGCCATCGATCCGTATTGGCATCATAGCGGGAAGCATATTCCGTCAACACCTCTGGTGTATCATATTCCGGGTAAACTGATATTGACACAATTCTAACATCATCATTATTCCGGAATTCCTTATGAATAAGATCCATATTTCCTGTCATCACTGGACAAGCCATGGTACAGGTTGTGAAGATAAAATCAGCCACCCAAACTTTGTCGTCTAAATCCTTTCGAAAAATTGTTTTACCTCGGCTATCTGTAAATTGAAATTCCGGTATGGACCCTAAAACCGGTAATAAAGGTTGTGGTGTCGAATTTTTCATAAAATAGGTAAAGGCTAAAATAATGGCCATAATTCCATATAAAATAAATCGTGTTTTTTGTGACATTGTTATACCCCTAAATCAACAATAATAATGATAAGTAAGGCCGGTAAATAAAATACCGATGCTTTGAGTAATAAGAGTGCGCTCTTTCTGGATTTATCTTTTGCCAAAGGAATTGCTGAAAGAAAAAATGCACTTGAAATAATGATGGTACCCACTAAATAAATATTCCCCAATGATCCCTCAATGACCGGAAGTATTGATAAGGGAATCATCAATAATAGATGCCAAAATATCTGCCGAATTGTTCGAACGCCATCCGGTTCAATCACAGGCAGCATTTTAAAATCTGCACGCGCATAATCATCTTTGCACATCCAGGCAATCGCATAAAAATGCGGATGCTGCCATAGATACATAATGCCAAACAATATCCACGCCATGGTACCAATTTCTCCTGTGGCAGCCGCCCAGCCACCCATAATGGGTAAGGCACCGGGGATAGAGCCGATGGACGTATTCAGCCAGGTAACCTTTTTCAGCGGGGTGTAAACTGTAATATATAGAAAAGCGGTGAGTAATGACAAAAATCCTGTTAATAGATTCACTTTCCATACCAATAATAATATTCCTGAAACTGCCAGAATGACCCCAAAGAAAAGGACATGAATGGGAGAAATCAACTGGGCCGGTAATGGTCTATTTTTTGTCCGCTCCATGAGACCATCCGGTTCTCTTTCTATAAAATGATTTAATGCACCAGAACCTGCCGATGTGAGTGATGTTCCCAATAATGTGAAAAATAATAATTCCCAAGAACCCCATCCCATATTCCCAAGAAAATATCCCAATAAAGTGGCAACCAAAACCAGGGAAAGTATATTGAATTTGCTTAATTCCATATATATACGAATCAGTGATTTTGCTTTTTGTTTTTGAAATTTCAATTGGATCTCCATTCCGACCATTTAATTGGATTCACCCTAAGCGCAAATAAGGTGCAAATCCCTAATAGGGCGGCACCGGTTGCAACGTGATAACTGGCAATATAAGGTGACCTTTCTGTTAGCACAGTGACCGCACCCAAAGTGAATTGTGTCAGAACAATAGCAACAATTCCCCAAAAAGTAAAATAAACTAATTTGTCTTTTTGAATGATTGAATAATATCGAAATAAATAATAAGCAATGGTCCCTGTAACAATCACGGCACCTAATCGATGAATAAAGTGAATAATAACCTGACCTATGGTCACCATATCACGATCCATATCAAAAAGAGTGACATTAATATTATTCAGCATCGTTGATGAAAAGGTGGGTATCCACAACCCTCCCATCATGGGAAAATCAGGGATAGCCATCCCAGATGCAGTATGGCGCATGAGGGCCCCCAATATCAGTTGAATGTATACAAATCCGCCCATGATAATCGCACCTCTTTTAATTTTAGAGGACCAAGATATTTCGATACGATTAAACCTCTCAATGGATAATCCATAAGCAATCACAATTGTGGTCATAAAAAATGTCTGAGCTAAAATTCCATGAATGATTGATACAGGTGGTGGGAGAAAAAACAACACAGTTATTCCGCCAAAAAGTCCTTGAAGAATAACTGTACCTAATGCCAAGTAGCCTAATTTTTTCAACCATGGGGGTTCTTGAGAAAAGCCAAGCCATATGGCTTGAACCATGGTAAAAAAACCTACAATTGTGGCAATCATTCGATGCCCATGCTCATAAAAAATGCCACCAACCATTTCTGATATTGGATAAGCAAACATTTGTTTCCCATAGGTGGTTGGCCAATCAGGAACTGATAAACCAACTTCATGGCTTTTAACCAATGCACCGGCGAAAATAAGGAATAATGTAGAGAAGACGGTTAGCTTTGATAAACGGCGGAGCCAGGGTTGAGTTTGTGATTTCATGTATTAATATTTTCTATAGATTCGAGTTAGAAATTTACGATTTGATTAATGATATTTCCTGAACTAATCCCATTAAAAAACCCCTATCAATTCAATTGAATCAATAGGGGTATCAACAAATATTATTCAGATTGAACTTTATTTAAAAATCGTCATCCCAATCATCATCCTCTCCCTCTTCTTCAAGGTATTCTGCCTGTTCATCGAGCCAGGCTGCATAGCCTTCATCATCATGAACGGTTAAGAATCCTTTCATACGGTAGTGACCTAAACCGCATAACTGAGCACAGGCGATTTCAAAGCCTTGGCCTTCCCGGGCAGATCCAACTGTGGTTTTAAGGAATTCTTCAGTGGTCATGGTCGCTTCAAACCATACAGGAATCGTCATCCCCGGAACTGCATCTTGTTTGACTCTAAACTCTGGTAGAAAAAAGCTATGAATTACATCCTTAGATGAAAGGTCTATCCGTATTGGTTTGTTGACGGGTATGTGAAGTTGATTCACCGTGACAAAATCATCCTTAGCATTTGGATCAGATCGATCAAGCCCAATTGGATTTAATGCTTCATCCACTAAATAAATATCGCGATTACCAAATATTCCATCCGCACCGGGATAATGGATGTTCCAGGCAAACTGCTGTCCAATTACTCTGATTTCCTCTGCTCCTGTTCCACTATTTGGAACATCATTTATTCGCGTAGCCCAAATTGGAATAGCAAACCCGATTAAAATTATAAATTCAATTACGGCTACGGCTACTTCCAATCCAGAAGATAGATGACTTTTAACGCCAACATAATCAGCTTTTGGATTTCTCGATGCTCTAAAGCGAACTAAAGTATAAATAAAAAAGAGCCCCCAGCCTACAAAGAGAAATAACATCAGCCAGTGAAACAACACCATGACTTCATCTATTGCGCCTCCATGGGATGATGCATTTATGGGTAATCCATAATTTTTTAAAAAATCTAACACAGGTTATTCCTCCTAAGTATCTTTCGTCAGGGATTTAAATTTCTTTGCCCTGTTTTTCAATCGAATCATGACAGTGGCAACACTTCCGAGCATTGTACCCGTCACACCTAACAATGTCATTATTGCCCAGTTCATTCCAATGGTTGCTGGTGCATCCGATGCACCATAACATGTTGCACAGGCATAAGATATATTTGGGATTAAATACAGGCCGGCGATTATAATAAAACGAATCATATTTGTCGATTTAAATCGTTTTGAATTTCTTAATTACTTTTTGTAGATAGAGAATAAGGCCAGTACCTATTACTATTCCAAGTACACCAAAAACTGTAGAAAAACTTGCATAAATGGACGGATTTTGAAACTGCCATATTCCGTACCCGAATGTCACAATTATTGAGATTAAAATAAAAAAAATATGAAATGATTTAATACTTAACATCTTTAAACCGCAGGATGATCTGTTAATGCCATATAAGGTAGAAACATTATGGTTAGTAAAAAGATAAATGTTAAACCCAGAACAGCCAAAATTGCTGTTCGTTCAGAAAATAAATGCATGAAATAACCTGCCACTAACGTTCCTTTGACGGAGGCAATAATTATGGCCAGGAAAAAGGATTCTCCGGAAGTCAAATCAAGATAGGATGCTGCAACAGTAACCACGGTTAGCACGGCCAAGGCTGCAAACACACCTATATAAACTTTAACACTTTTTTTAATGTCTTCTACACTATGTCCACTCATTTTTATCTCCTATAGCAAGTAAAGTACGGGGAAAAGAAAAATCCAGACTAAATCAACAAAATGCCAATATAGTCCAACCGTTTCAATTCTATTGGTAAATCGTTCAGATTCTAATTTCATCATTTTAGCCCCTGGAACCAGAAAATAAAAAATAACAATCATGCCTCCTATAATATGAAGCATATGAAGTCCTGTCAATGTGAAATAGATTGCAAAAAAGGTGGATGTCTCCGGGAAAATCCCATGATGAAATTTGGCTGAATATTCAAAATATTTTACCACCAAAAACACACCTGCCAATACCAGCGTGGATCCTAAATAAGTTTTGAATTTCTTCTGCTCACCCAATTTGAGTGAGACCCATGACATAATCATCGTCACACTGGATGAGATTAAAACGAGTGTATTAAATGTAGCTAATGGCACATTTAATTGGTTAGACCCACTCATAAATGCGCCTGTCACATCTCCCATTCTCAGAAAAACATAAGCAGAAAACAATCCACCGAACAACATGACTTCTGAGGCCAAAAAAAGCCAAATACCCAGTTTGGCATTATACATACCCGTATCTTGTCTTTCTTCTACATTATATGGAATTTCCATAAAAATCCTTTCTTACGCTTCTGATTGTGGGGTAAAATCTTTATCAGCACCCGGAACACTGTATTCATAGGGCCCACGATGAACTTCAGGAATAACTTCAAAATTTCGATGAGGTAATGGCGGTGAGGGTGCATCGGTCCATTCCAGCGTTGTGGCTTCCCAGTGATTGCTTTCTGCTTTTTCGCCGGACTTCATACTTTTAATTAAATTATATATAAATGGTAATTGGGCTAACCCCAGTAACCATGCGGATGCTGACATGACTTCATTCAGCCACAAGGTATCTGCTGCATGAGCGTAAGTTGTACCACCATCCCATAATCTCCGTGATATGCCGGCTAATCCCTGAACAAACATAGGCATAAAAATACCATTAATAAATAACATCGAGAGCCAAAAGTGCACTTTCCCTAATGTTTCATTCATGAGTTTTCCCGTCATTTTTGGAAACCAGTAATACACACCTGCAAACAAGGCAAAAATTGTTCCCGGTGCAACTACGTAGTGGAAGTGACCAATCACATAATAAGTATCATGAAGATGAATATCTGATGCTGCAATTCCTAAGGGTAATCCTGTCAAACCGCCAATGCCAAACATGGGTATAAAGCCAAGTGCAAAAAGCATGGCTGAATTATATCGAATGGATGCTCCCCAAAGAGAAATAAACATGGCAGTCAAAATAACAACAGAAGGAACGGATATAATCATTGTTGTGGCCTGAAAAAATGCACTGATTGTGGTACCCATTCCTGTCATGAACATATGATGTGCCCAGACAATAAATGACATGAATCCCAAAAAGGTCGAAGCATAAACAATAGACTTATATCCCCAAAGTGGTTTCCGCGTATTGTTTGCTAAAACCTCGGCCACAATTCCCATTGCAGGCAGAATAAGTACATACACTTCCGGATGAGCCAAAAACCAAAACATATGCTGCCATAATAATGGACTTCCTCCGCCACTTACATTTAATATTTCACCCGATACGACTAATCCGGATGGTAGAAAAAAGCTAGTGTCCAATAGGCGATCCATTAATTGAAGTACGCCGGCGGCTTCTAAAGGCGGAAAAGCTAAAAGTAAAAGAAAACCCGTGACAAACTGGGCCCAAACAAAAAATGGTAATCTCATCCATGTGAGGCCTTTTGTACGAAGTTGAACAATGGTGGTTATTGTATTAACGGATCCTAGCAGAGATGAAGTTATAAGTAATACCATACCTATAAGCCAAACGGTTTGTCCAGTCGTTGCAATATCAGCCAGAGGTGGATAAGACGTCCAACCGGAGTTCGCTGCCCCACCCGGTACAAAAAAACCGACTATCATGACGATACCACCTGCGAAATAACACCAATAACTTGTCATATTCAACTTGGGGAAGGCCATATCCGGCGCCCCAATTTGAAGGGGAACAAAATAGTTCCCAAAGGCGCCTACAGCTAAAGGAACGACGCCCAAAAAAATCATGATGGTGCCGTGCATCGCACCCAATGAATTATACATTTCAGGCAACATGACACCATTTTCACCAAATAGCCAGCCAAGCATGGGCATGGGTTCCTCAGGATAAGCCAATTGCCATCTCATCATCATCATAAGGCAAAATCCAAAAAACAAGAATATTAATGCCGTAATACCGTACTGTAATCCAATAATTTTATGGTCAACAGAGAATATATATTTTCTCCAAAATGACTCTTCGTGATGCGTATCTGGTTGTCCGCTCATAAAATTCCTTTTAATGGTTTTTTGTGATTATTTTATTGTTCGTACAGAAATTTTGTTGATGGCGATTCGCCACCATATTCATAATTCCTGATTGTATAGTTTTGGTTGCCTAATCAGTGATTGAGTGAAATAATTCACCCAAAAAGTGGTGGCGAATATATATCGATATAATGCTATAAATGAAAATAAATATTTTGAATAATCTTAAAAAAGTTTATTCAAAATATATAAAACAAAATTTGAAAAATAAAAAGTTTGAATAATTAACAAGACCCATCGGGTACTTTTTTCTTCTTTTTTCTTCTTTTAATTATTGGCTTCTTGGACTTGCTTACCTTTGAAGATGATTGAGCATTGGCTGAACCACCGAAATATTGACTGGCACCTTTTCTAAATTCATACTTAGCTATTTCATCATCTGGCGATGTGGATTCTGGTTTATTGGGGTTTAATATTGTTTCTGTCCAATAATTTAACCCTCCCATCAAAACAGTATTATTTTCATATCCAAGTTGACGGGATATCATCCAAGCTTCATGCGCAAGCGTTGTGCCATTGGAATATAGAATATTCATTTTAATATCTTGATCTAAATAATCCGCCCACTCATCATCCAATATTTGATTTATCGGAATATTAATGGCACCAATTAAATGGAATTTTTCGAATTCATCTGAAGACCGTATATCAATCAATTGAATAGATGGATCCTTGTCTATTAACCATTCAGCAAGTTCATCCGGATGAATAAGTTCAGATCCGTATTGTACCTCATCCAGCATTTCTGATGCTGTTAACCGATATGGTTTTGTTGTATTTTCTGGAACAAAAGCAATAATAAGTCCCAACCCTAAGAATATAACCGTCAATTTAATTCGAGATATCATGGTTAATACTCCTCTCTTGGAAATTTTTTCTCAGCAATTTCAGCTATCCAAAACATAATTAAAGCTGCAATAATTACAAAAAAAGTAAGAGCACCTTGAGAAATACCAAATATTTTAGACAATTTAACCTGCCCAAGATATTCTGCCATATAGAGTGATTTGATCATAGGATATAATTCACCAAATGAAAAAATGCCGATGGCAATTCCACCCACAAACACCATGGCATCAATTTTACCAATGGCAGCTGCACATACACTTGTGCCCGGGCAAAAACCACCTATGATGAACCCGGCGCCCATAATAATACCGCCAATTATCGCGGACCACAAGTAGGTGGGGTTGACCCAAATCATACTTAAATCAATCCAGCCAAATAAACTAAAATAGAGTAACCCAAGCATGCCAGTAACTGCAGCAGTAAAAAATACTTTTAAAACAACCACATCATATCCGTAAAAAACACCTGCAAGTTTTCGGCTTGAGGAAAATCCAGCTTGTTCTAAAACAAAACCAAATCCGATTCCTACTGCAAAGGCAATAAAAAAGTTCCATCCTTCACCGATCACTTCTTGGGGTATTAATGGTCCCATAATAATCCTCCTAAATCCAATTTTTTCTAAAAAAGTATGCCAATGCAAAAGAAGTGCCAAATATAGCCATCATCGTCACAAACCCTGCTAAAGACAGGACGGCCATCCCAGTAAGCGCAGAGCCACTTGTGCATCCTCGACCCAATTGACTTCCGAAGCCAAAAAGAATACCCCCTATGCCAGCTAACATAAGACGCTTATTCGATGTGATTTTTGGGCTATGCTCTACTTTCAGCTTCAACCTTCCAGCCAGAGCACCTGATAAGAACCCACCTACAATTACACCCAACATTTCAAAAACCAGCCAGGAGTTGAGTGGTTTTTTTCCTTCACCCGCATATTTACTGTAAAACTCTGAACTA
>JACKQG010000050.1_pt1 | contig 154564 bp, 131 predicted proteins | sample 8237621 | NCBI WGS metagenome assembly JACKQG01 (sample SAMN15677084, study PRJNA649215) | marine metagenome | biome: marine; feature: Black Sea; material: saline water; isolation source: suspended particulate matter (SPM) from the Black Sea western gyre | collected 2013-06-09/2013-06-10...
ATGCACGCGCGGCAATGATGCAGCTCATCGGCATGTTCGCTAACTATGTTTCGCACCAAGTCATCCTCGTCAAGCGGTTGCCCGATGGCTTGTTAGTGGACAACCGCGCTACCGAAGGCGGCTTGATGGCCGGTGGCGGAGGAGGTGCCGGCACCGTGGCCACGTTGGGCATTCTCTCCAGCATGCTGCTCCCCGCGTTGGCCAAGGCTAAGGCTAAGGCCAATGCCATCAAGAGTGTGAATAATACTAAGTCTCTGGGCAGGGCGCTCATATGGACCGCAGAGGTTAATGATGGAAAACTTCCTGTAGCCAATCGCTGGTGCGACGCCATTATGCCGGAGGCACAGACGCGCAAGATTTTCATCTCGCCTCAGGATCCGTTGGCCAATGCGCACATGGAAAGAAATAAGGCATTCAGCTCCTACGCGATGAATGCCGCTGTGGCGGGCAAAAACTTGGATGAATTGTCGCCTGATACGGTGATGGTTTTCGAGTGCCCGTTGGGCTGGAACGGCTCGGGCGGCTTGGTGGACATTCAGCGTGCCCGCGCCCGTCCGGGCAATTATGGCAGTTTGTCGACCATCGCCGTGACGATGGCTGACGGCTCCAGCCGTCAGGCGCGCTTCGTGGAATTGGGCCGGTTTAACTGGACCGGCCAACGGCGCTAGTTTTTTGTTCCCACACCGCCAGCGGGATTTTTTCCCGCTGGCTTTTTTTGTGTCCTTTTGTCAGAGTGATCACCTCCACCGATGGAAATTTATGTCAAACGTGATGACGGGCAGTTTGGGCCATTTTCGCCCGAGCAAATTGAGGAATGCCTTGCGAGCGGGGCGTTGATCGAGACAGACATCGCTTGGCACGCAGCCTTGCCGGATTGGGTGCCGGTGACGGAAATTCTGGGCACGTTGGATGGCGGTGACGCATCGGTTCCATCAAAGAAGGACGCACCCGCCAAAGCATCACCCGCTAAAACGTCACCTGTCAAAAAGGGTGGAAGTAAAAAATTACTGGTTGCCGGCGTGGCAGCAGTCGTGGTGCTGGGTGCGGCGGCGGCGGTATTGATTCCTAAATTTCTTGGCGATCAAGAGGGGAACCCCCCTTCGGAGAATCAGCCGGGAAAGATTGCCGGTACTCCTAAAACCAACGCGCCGTCAGTGGGCGTTCCTGATCGGGTTGGAAACACAAATTCGCTCTCCGTGCCGCTCGCGCCCAACGGACCTTCGAGCACTTCCTTTGAAGCGGTCACCCAACACCTCGATACCGGCGGCAGTTTTTATTTTTACCTCAGCACCGATGAAGCGCAGGGCTGGGTACGGACGGGTTTTGATGAAGGCGGAAAATTGCTGGAGCAGTTTGGCCCGATGCTCGGCGAGGACGGCGCGGGGCAGGCGGCAACGGGATTGGCTGCCGCCAAGGCATTGTACACGGGCATCGGATTGGACGCCATTGACGGCATCGGCGCAAGCACGCGCAGCCTCGGCGGCGGTCTCAAGCGAAACGTGGCCATGCTCCATCGCGATCCCGCCAAGGGCGAGGGCATTTTGTGGAAAGCCCTCGGCGCCGCGTCGCACGATTTGGACGGACTGAATCTGATGCCCGCAGATACCGTGTACGCCTATCACGGCGATCTTGATGTGGCAGCCATACTCGCTTGGGCGAAAACGATGGTAGCCACCCATCTGCCCGTTGAGGTTACGGAGCAATTCGATGCGATACTCGCCCATCCTCCGGCACAACAAGCCCTCGGCACATACGACGGCGAAGTGGGGGTGTATTTCACGTTGGACTCAGAGAAGATGTTGAAACTGCCCAATCGAGTTGTCGGCGCCACATTGCCCGGCGATGCGCCTGCAATTCCCGGCGGCGTGCCCGCCGTGCCTGGCGAAGGTGGAAAGGAACTCGAAATCCCCGAACCGGGATTGGTGCTCACTCTTAAAGTGAACAACGGTGATTTGATCGCTATGCTCCAGGGCATTACCGAATCGATGGGAATGCCTTTGGTGGAGGTTGATCTCGGTGGAGTGAAAGCATTTCAATTTCCCCAACCCATGCCGTTGCCAGCGCCGGGGATGATCGTGCAGCCGGTGGCATTTCAATCGGGCGGCTACTTGGTGCTGGCAAGCAGCCCCGCACTGGCGGCCAAAGTGATCGCCGCCCAAGCCAATCCGGATGCCGGCCTGCGCGGGACAGCTGAGTTCAAAAAACTTACCAAAGGTATGGAGTTAAAAGGTAACCAGTTCACCTTCATGAGCAGTCGCGTCAAAGGATTGTACAGCGGCATGATTAAACAGGCTCTGGCGGCCGAGGCTGCAATGTTGCCGGAGTCCGTGAAAAATCTGGCGGTGCGCTTAATGACCCTTGGCATGAGCGGGCAAGTATCCATCCTGAAAATATTACCCGAAGGATTCCTCATTCATTCGCACACCGAAGGCATGGGGTACGATTCGGCAGTGCTCGGGGTGGGCGCCGTGGTGCCCGTCGCCGTGGTGGCGGCATTGGTACTGCCAGCGATTCAGAATGGCCGTTCCCAGGCGCGGGAAATTCATAGTATGAACAACCTCAAACAACTCGGCGTTGCGATTCACGCTTTCCATGCCGACCACGATCAACTGCCCGACGCCGCCAAGTGGAGCGATGCCCTGTTGCCAATCGTGGGCAATGAAAGAGCGGTGTTCAATTCGCCCGCCGATCCCGGTGCTGAAGGGAGTTCGTATGCATTCAACAAAAACCTCAGCGGCATCAAGCTCGAGACCCTTCGCGAGGCTGCGCGCACCGTGGTGTTTTTCGAAAGCGACCTTGGCTGGAACGGTGCCGGTGGCATCGAAGACGTGTTTACTCTAAATGATAATTACCTCATCGGCTTCGCCGACGGCCATGTGGAACGGGTGTCGTTTGATGCTCTCGAAAAATTAAACTGGACCCCATGATTCGAAGCGCTCTGATCGCGTTTATGTGTGTCGTGCCATTCTTGGTCACAGCGGCAACCCCCAACATTATTCTCGTCATGTGCGACGACCTCGGCTGGGGTGATGTGGGGTTTAACGGAAACAAAATAATCCAAACGCCGCACCTCGATGCGATGGCGAAAAACAGCCTACGTTTCGAGCGGTTTTATGCGGCGGCACCCGTGTGCAGTCCCACGCGCGGCAGTTGCCTCACCGGACGCCATCCCTTCCGGTACGGTATTTATTTTGCCAATACCGGCCACATGAAAACGGAAGAGCTGACTTTGGCCGAGTTGCTGCAAAAACATCATTACGCCACCGGCCACTTTGGTAAATGGCATCTCGGCACGCTTACCCAAATCGAAAAGGACGCCAACCGCGGCGGCCCGCGCGGCGCGAAAAATTTTTCGCCGCCACAGGTCAACGGGTTTGATGTGTGTTTTTCCACTGAATCCAAAGTGCCCACGTGGGATCCGATGCTCCGCCCCGAAACCAGCAATAGCCGCACGTGGTGGGATCCGGCCAAACACAACGTACCGTACGGCACCGCGTATTGGAACGAGAAGGGCGTGCGCATCACAGAGAATCTGCGCGGTGACGACTCACGCGTGATCATGGATCGCGCCGTTCCGTTCATCCGCGCAGCGGCAAAAAAAGAGCAACCTTTTTTCACCATCGTGTGGTTTCACGCGCCGCATCTTCCTGTGGTTGCCGGACCGGAACACACCAAGCTCTACGCCAAACACAAAAAATTCGAGCAACATTATTTTGGCTGCATCACCGCGATGGACGAACAAATCGGTCGGTTGCGAAAAGAACTTCGCACGCTCGGCATCGCCGATAACACACTCGTGGCCTTTTGCAGCGACAACGGCCCCGAAGGGCAGGCCGGCAAAAACCCCGGCAGTGCCGGTCACCTAAGCGGCCGCAAACGCTCGCTGCTCGAAGGCGGCATTCGCGTGCCCGGCCTCATCGAATGGCCCGCCAAAATTAAACCCGGCAAAACCGATATCCCCGCCGTCACCAGCGATTATTTACCGACAATCTTGGAAATCATAAGCGCGAAGCGCGCCGATAAACGCCCGCTCGATGGAATAAGTTTGCTGCCACTCTTCGAGGGCAAAATGAACGAACGCAGCCAGCCCATTGGATTCCAATCTGGAAACCAAGCGGCGCTCATCAGCGATCGCTACAAAATATACAGGAACGGCGACCGGAAAAAAGAATCGGGTAATGCTTCGAAAATAAAATTATTTGATCTCAAAAGAGATCCATCAGAGAAAAACGACATAGCCCATCAACACCCGGACCTCATCAAAAAAATGATCGCGACTCTCGAGCAATGGCGCAAATCCTGCCGCCACAGCGACGTCGGCGGGGATTACAAAAATTGAGCTGGAGAAATTGAACACAGATACTCACGATGTGCAGGATAACACCCCATCCTGTATATCCTGCACATCAGTTAAAATCAAACCGCTTCCCCGGCCGCGTGGCCGCTGGCCCAGGCCCATTGGAAGTTGTAGCCGCCGAGCCAGCCGGTGACGTCCACCACTTCGCCGATGAAATACAGCCCCGGTACCGAGCGACATTCCATTGTTTTGGAGGACAACGTATCGGTGTCCACGCCGCCCACGGTGACTTCCGCTTTGGCGTAGCCTTCGGTTTTGGAGGCCAACAATTTCCATTCGCACAAATGTTGCACGAGTCGCTGGCGGTCGGTTTGTTTCATTTGGGCCATTGGTTTGTACGGCGAAAATTGTTTTGCAAATTCATATGCGAAGCGTTTGGGAAACCATTGTTCCAGCCAGCGATCGGGCGTTTGGCGAAAATGCCGCGCGGCTTCCATTAGCGATCCGGTGTTTTCATCCGGCAATAAATTCAGCGTGAATGATTCCCCATCCGCGCAGTAATTGGACACCTGCAAAATCGCCGGGCCACTCAGGCCGCGATGGGTGAAGAGCAGGTTTTCGCGAAAGGACTGCCCGCCCGCGGTGGCAATGCAGTCAGCCGAAATGCCGGTGAGTTTGATGAATGGCCATGGCGCGCCATCTTCGAGCCGCGGAATGATGGGCACCAAACCCGGGCGCGGATCAATGATGGGCACGTTGAATTGCTCCGCAACTCGATACCCGAAATCCGTGGCGCCCAACGCGGGAAACGAAAGTGCGCCAGTGGCGATCACCAGCGATTTGCATTCAACATCGCCCTGTGAAGTTTGCAGCCGGAATCCGTTGTTCGCTTCGAGCGAATCCACCTCGCAACCCGAGAAAATTTTAACGCCCGCATCGCGACATTCGTGATTGAGCAATCCCACAATTTCCTTTGATGAGAATTTGCAAAAAAGTTGGCCCAACGTTTTCTCGTAAAACTCAATACCGTGTTTGCGAACTAACTTAATAAATTCACTCGATGGATAACGCGACAGCGCCGAGCGACAAAAATTCGGGTTATTGGAAATATAATTATCCGGCCCCGCATCGAGGTTGGTAAAGTTGCAACGGCCTCCGCCGGAGATCAGAATTTTTTTACCAATCCGTGCGTTATGTTCCAACACCGCCACCGAGCGCCCGCGGTGCCCGGCGGTCATCGCGCACAACAGCCCCGCGCCTCCCGCGCCAATGATGATGGCATCGAATCGTTGGTTCATTTTAAATCAAGTGGACTCACAATCACGGAATCAGTCATACGCCGTCACCTTTTCGGCGCATGGAGAAAGCGTCAAGCGCGGAGGATGAAATTTTAGCCTTTTGACCGCGCCTCCAGCCCACTAAATTTGGGCCGCTTATGAAAAGTTTTTTCTTCACATTCATCGCGTGGATGGCTTTGGGCACAATTGCTTTCGCTGCCAAGCCACCCAACATTGTCTTTTATTTCATCGATGACCTCGGCTGGACGGATGTGTCGTTTATGGGGTCGAAATATTATGAGACGCCGCACGTGGATCGGTTGGCGCGGGAGGGGATGAAGTTTATGAGTGCGTATTCCAATGCACCTAATTGCGCTCCGAGCCGCGCGTGCCTGATGAGCGGCCAGTACGGCCCGCGGCACGGGGTTTACACGGTGGCCAATTCCGATCGCGGCAAGGCAGAGTTTCGCAAGTTGATCCCCATCAAAAACAAAACTGTGCTCGAGGATAAATTCGTAACTCTCGCCGAATCGTTGAAAGCTGCGGGCTATGTGACCGCCACGATGGGTAAATGGCATCTCGGCACGGATCCCACCACGCAGGGTTTCGATGTGAACATCGCCGGCAAACAATGGGGCAGCCCCAGCGGCGGCGGTTATCATAGTCCGTACCATTACCCGAACCTCGTTAATCGCGAAAAGGGCGAGTATCTCACCGACCGCCTTGGCGCGGAGGCGTGCAAATTCATCGAGGCCAATAAGGACATACCATTCTTTTTGTACCTCACGCATTATGCCGTTCACACGCCCATTCAGGCAAAGGCGGAACTCACGGCGAAATACAAAAAAAAGAAACCCATCGGCGGCCACAACAATCCGGCATACGCGGCAATGGTTGAAAGTATGGACGACAGCATCGGCGCGGTGCAGGCAACGCTCAAGCGATTGAAGCTCGATGACAACACGATTGTGATTTTCTTTGCCGACAACGGCGGGCACGGCGGCGTGACGTCAAATGCTCCGCTGCGTGGTTCCAAAGGAATGCTTTACGAAGGCGGCATCCGCGAACCGCTCGCGGTGAAATGGCCGGGCGTCACCCAACCCGGCAGCACCTGCCACGTGCCGGTCATCGCCGTGGATTTTTATCCCACGCTGCTGGAAATCGCCGGAGCCAAGCGGCCAAAGAATTATCAACTCGATGGAGTCAGCCTAACGCCGTTGCTGCGTGATGCCTCCGGATCACTTGGGCGGGACGCGTTGCACTGGCATTTTCCGTGTTACCTTCAGGGCTACACTCCCCGCCACGGTCCGTTTCGTACCACACCTGCTGCGGCCATCCGTATGGGCGATTGGAAACTTATCGAGTTTTTTGAAGACGGCAAACTGGAGTTGTATAATTTGAAAAACGACCTCAGTGAAAAAACCGATCTTGCCAAAGAGATGCCTGCGAAAATCAAAGAACTACACACCGCAATGTTGAAATGGCGCAAAGCCACAAACGCCCCTGTGCCCACGGAGAAAAATCCGTTATTTGATCCGCAGGCCGTTTCTAAAATTCACGGACGTAAATAAGTTTGCTCGCCCGGGTGGATTGCGCGAGCATTGCGCATCCATGAAACATTCTGTGATTCACTTATTGGGCCGGCTGTTGTTGGCGATTCTATTGGCCGCGCCATTGCTTTCCCGCGCGGCGGGCAAGCCGAATGTGCTGTTCATCTTCGCCGATGATATGTGCTACGAAGCGGTTGGCGCGATGGGGCTCACGGATATTGACACGCCCAATCTCGACCGGTTGATGAAGCGCGGCACCACGTTCACGCGCGCGTATAATATGGGTTCGTGGAGCGGCGCGGTGTGTGTGGCCAGTCGGCATATGCTCATCACGGGTCGTTACATTTGGCGCGCGCAGGCGGCTTCCAATCTCTTCGCCGGCAAGGCAGATGCGGCGAAGCTTAAGGCGCGGCAAACGGAATTTGACGGTCTTTGGCCGCAAACAATGAAGCGGCAGGGTTACCAAACTTTTTTCACGGGCAAATGGCACATCCGCGCCAAGGCCGATGATGCCTTTGAGGTGGCACGAAATATTCGACCCGGGATGCCGAACCAAACGCCCGCCGGTTACAATCGACCCTTACCCGGCAAGCCCGATCCGTGGAGTCCGTTTGACAAAAAATTCGAGGGCTTTTGGAAAGGCGGAAAGCACTGGAGCGAGATTGTCGCCGATGACGCCATTGATTACCTCGGCATTGCAAAGAAGGACAAGCGCCCATTTTTTATGTACATCGCCTTCAACGCGCCGCACGATCCGCGCCAGGCGCCGAAGGAGTACATCGACAAGTATCCGCTCAAGCGCATCGAGTTGCCGAAAAATTTCCTGCCGCAGTATCCGTACAAAGATCAAATCGGCAACCCGCATAGCTTGCGCGATGAACGCCTCGGACCGATGCCGCGCACGGAGCATTCGGTGAAAGTTCATCGCCAAGAATACTACGCTATCATCGAGCACCTCGACGCGCAAATCGGGCGCGTCCTCGACACGCTCGACAAAAGCGGCCAGGCCGACAACACCTACGTTTTCTTCAGCGCCGACCACGGGCTCGCCGTCGGTCATCACGGTTTGTTTGGTAAACAAAATTTGTACGAGCACAGCACCCGCGTGCCCTTCATCGCCGTCGGCCCGGGCATCAACGCGGGCACGAAAATTGATGCCCCCATCTATTTGCAGGACGTCCATCCCACTTCGCTCGAAATCGCCGGCGCCAAGCCCGCCGATAAAGTGGAATTCCACAGCCTCCTCCCGATGCTCAAGGGCAAGTCAACGAAGCACGCCTACAATGCCATCCACGGTGCTTATCTCGGTGTGCAACGCAGCGTGACGGTTGATGACTGGAAGCTCATCCTCTACCCCGCCGTCAACAAGGCCCGCCTTTACAACATCAAAGCTGACCCGCTGGAAATGAACGACCTTGCCCACGACGCCAAACAGGAAAAGCGTATCTCTCAACTCTTCGCGCGGATGCTGAAGCTCCAAAAAGAAATGGACGATAAGCTCGACCTAAAAAAATCGTTCCCGAAATTGTAGCGGCATGTTTGAACCGCGCATCAGCATCATTACGCTGGGAGTCGCCGATATGGCGCGGGCCATCGCCTTCTACCGCGACGGCCTTGGCTTCTCCACCGACATCACCGAAGCCACCGCAGACTGGGCCATCTTCCGCACCGCCGGAACGCGTTTCGCATTGTATCCGAAAAAATTGCTTGCGAAAGACATCGCCGCCGATCATCCACAAACCGGCACCGGCTTTGGCGGCATCACCCTCGCGCACAATGTCCGCACCGAGGCAGAAGTTGCCGAGGTGCTCGCCTTTGCCAAATCGGCTGGCGGAAAAATATTGAAGCCCGCTCAAACAGCAGAGTGGGGCGGCCATAGTGGTTACTTTGCTGATCCCGATGGATACCCGTGGGAAATCGCTTTTAATCCGAATAACATTTTTTCCGATGACGGCACAATTTGGGGCGGTTCTCTTGGCCCGATGCCTAAATGAAATCAACTCTGAGAATGGCTCAACTGGAAATCCGGTGGCAAAGAAAAATAAACCAAACAAAAACAACAACCCAAAGAAAACAATGAAACTAAACATCATCATCACCCTCGCCCTGATGCTGGGCGCATTCGATGCGTCCGCCCAACAACAATCGAAAAAAGAGGCCAAACTTTTGGCGCTGCTCGACAAATCGTTTGATAAGGAACAGACGCGCATTTTTAATGGACGCGACAAAAACAAAGACGGCGCAATGTCACTCGGCGAATTCAACAGCCTTTACGGCGAAGGTGGTGCCAAAAAGTGGTTGGCCATCTTCAAAAAGCACAGTGGCAAAGACAACGCTTTGAGCGTGACTGAATTTCAGGCCGTGCGACGCGACATTCATCTTGGCGGAGGTAATGGCGAACGCGGCCCCTCATTGGAGGCAAGGATTCGCGGCGACAAACGAGCGCGGTTGTTTAGCACATACGACAAAAGCAGCGACGGTAAAGTGACCGAGGCCGAATGGGGCCGGATGTTCGAAGGCGGCGCCAATGCCGGACGGAAGGCACAATTCCGTGGAGGCGACAAAAACAGCGACGGCTCGTTGGATATGATCGAGTGGCTTGAAATGCTACTTTCCCCGCCAGGCCGTGAGTAATTAATCCTCGGAAAAATGTTCACCGTCTCCCGGCGATGTCGGGAGACGTTTTTTTTGTCTTGGAGGCGGTGTCAAAAAATCATGATTCTTTTCTCTGTGCTCTCTGTGCCTCAGTGGTTAAAATCCCCGCGTGAAAATCCTGATATTCCTAGCAACACTGTGCGCGGTTTCCAGCCAAGCGGTTGCCGCAAATCGCAACATCATTTCGCGTGGCAACTTGACCAATTCACAGTTGCAGTTTGCGAGCGGCACGGGGCGCGTGGCCTTTATGGGGGGGTCAATCACACAGATGAACGGATATCGGCCGATGGTGATGGCTTGGCTGCAAAAGCGATTTCCGAAGACAAAGTTTGAATTTATCAATGCGGGAATTTCGTCGACGTGCTCTACGACAGGCGCGTTTCGGTTGCGATCGCAAGTGCTGGCGGAGGGGCGGGTGGATTTATTTTTTATCGAGTTCGCCGTGAACGATGATCAGGACGCGGCCCACGCGCGGCGCGATTGCATCCGGGGATTGGAAGGCATCATCCGCCAAGCGCGAAAAGCGCAGCCGAATATGGACATCGTGGTCACACATTTTGTGAATCCCGGAATGCTCGCCCAACTGCGTGCCGGCAAAGTGCCGCTCGCCATTGCGGCGCACGAGACGGTTCTGAAGCGGTACAACGTCTCCACGATTTTCCTCGCGCGCGAAGTGGCCGATCGCATTGACGCGGGCACGCTCACGTGGAAGGAATTCGGCGGAACGCATCCCAAGCCTCCGGGCAACGCGATTGCGGCCGCGATGATTGGGCAGCTTCTCGATTCTACGTGGGCCAAAAAATTAGACAAGAAACCTGTCGCTCACGTTCTGCCCGCGAAGCCGCTGGATGAGGGGAGTTATTTTGACGGCCATTTTCGTTCGCCTGCCGAATCTGCAAATGCGGCGTGGACGTGGCACGTGCCGGATTGGAAAAAGATTCCCGGCAGTTTTCGCAGCAACCCTTTTGGCGGGATGAAATTGCTGACGTCAACGGAGCCCGGAAAAGGGACCACGGTGAAATTCAAAGGCCGTGCCCTCGGCGCGTATGTTTTAGCGGGGCCGGATGCGGGTGTGCTGGAAGTGAGCGTCGACGGCGGCGAATGGAAGCGCGTGGATTTATATCATCATCACAGCCGTGGTCTGCATTACCCGCGCACGGTGATGTTCGCCGCCGATTTAAATGCCGGCACCCACACGGCCAAGCTTCAATTGAGCTCCAAATCCAACCCGCTTAGCAAAGGCACGGCGGCCCGGATTTTGCAGTTTGTTGTGAATTGACCACAAAGCACAGCGAACACAGAGAATTTTAAAAAGTATTTCACTGTGTTCTCTGAGCCTCTATGGTGAAAAATGAAAGCCACCATTTCAAATTCGATAATTGATCACCCTGGTCTCTGGCGGGGCGAGGAATTGTGGCGGCGGGATGACTGGGAGGTGCGGCTTTCGGACGATGAATTGCGGCAGCTTGAATCGGCCGCGGCCAACTGCGCCAACATAGAGGTGGAGGCGATCGGGCCGGATGATTTTGTGCTCAGCGATTTGACTGGCCGATTGGAGGCGATGCAACGGCGGCTGGAGGACGGGGCGGGGTTTGCCTTTGTGCGTGGTCTGCCGGCGAACTGGCTTGATGAAGGGCAGTTGCGGCGAATGTTCTGGGGCATTGCGTTGCACTTGGGCTCGGCGGTTTCGCAAAGCGCGGAGGGCGATCGCCTCTTCAGTGTGGCGGATGCAGGTTACGCGCCGGAGGACGCCCGCAGCCGCGGGCCGAACACCAGCCGCAAGCTCAGCTTCCACACGGATCGATGTGATGTAATTGGCTTTTGCTGCCACCGGCAGGCGAAGAGCGGCGGCGAAAATTACGTGGTGAATTCGATGGCGATTTACAACGCCATCCTCAAGCAACGGCCGGACTTGCTCGCCGTGTTGCGCGAGCCGTTTTATTACCTGCGCCACACTGTGGATGGCGGCAACGACCGGTCGTGGTGCCGGCAGCCGATCTTCTCTTTTTGCGAAGGGCACTTTGCGGCGAACCTGTTGAGGGTGTTGATCGATCGTGCCCATACGCATCCGGATTTGCCGGACCTCACGCCCGAACAAACCGAGGCGCTCGATCTTGTTGAGTCGCTGGCGAGCGATCCGGCATTACACGCCACCTTTCGGCAGGAACCCGGGGATATGGTGTTCCTGAACAACTGGGTGACGTTACACAAACGTTCGGCCTTCGAGGATTGGCCGGAGCCCGAGCGGCGTCGCCACATTCTGCGCATCTGGCTGAGCATGCCCAACAGCCGCCCGCTTGACCCGATGTTTGCCGACAACTACGGTTCGGTAGAGGCCGGTGCCTTGCGTGGGGGTATGAAGGCAAAGATGGAGAATTGATTTTATGAAGCTACTTGCAACCGGATTAATGCTGATCTTGGCCGGCGTGTTGGCCGCGCAGGATGCGCCCAAGGAGGTGCGGCACGCCACCTTCAGGAGCCCTTCGATGGGAGTGGAGGTGGGTTACTGCATTTATCTGCCGACACAGTATGCGGCGAACAAAAAAAATCGGTTTCCGGTGGTCTACTATTTGCATGGGGGTAGGCCTGGTAGCGAGATCAAGAGCGTGAAACTGGTGTCTTGGATTCATGCCGCCATGAAAGCAGGCAAGGTGGCACCGGCACTTTATGTTTTTGTTAATGGAGGCCCGGTGAGTCACTACAATATGGGGAAGAAAGGCCAGATGGGCGAAGACGTCTTCATCAAGGAGCTCATCCCGCACGTGGACGCAACCTGCCGCACCATCCCGAGGCGCGAAGGACGGGGGGTGGAGGGCTTCTCGCAGGGTGGGCGCGGCACCGCTCGAATTATGTTTCGCCATCCGCACCTTTTTGTTTCAGCAGCACCCGGTGGGGGCGGTCATGCGACTGAGAAAAGGATCTCTGAGGAAGGAGGTCGCGAGAGTGACAAGCTTATCTTTGCCAAGGGTGACAATACGTGGGACTTGGCCCGGAAATATGCACGCAACCCCAAACCCAAACTCAATATTTTGGTTCATGTGGGTAGCAAGGGATTTAATTACCAGAACAACCTCGAATGGATGGAACACCTGAAGCAACTCAAGATTCCCTTTGAGCATCTTATTATTCCCGATGCTCCGCATAGTGCCACAAAGATTTATGAGAAAAATGGACTGGAAATCATGCGTTTTCATGCCGCACATTTTAAAAAGGCACTCTCCAGCAAGTAGTCCGCTCATCTCTTCTCCCCCCAACAGCATTTACACCCGTGTTGGTGAGGCGTAGGGTGGCGGTGGTGGGGTTTGACTTCGATCTTCAAGCGAAGGAAAGGCCAACAAACGTTGAGTGACTGAATAATTATGATGCAATGGAGTTTAATACTAGCAGGATGTCTGGCGTTGCTGTTGCCCGCAGCGGAACGGCCGAATGTCGTGCTCATCTTCACTGATGACCAGGGGATGAATGATGTGGGGGCGTATGGCAGTGAGATCGCCACGCCGCATATCGATTCACTGGCGCGGGATGGGGTGAAGTTTTCGCAGTGGTATGTGGCGTCCTCGATTTGCACACCGTCGCGGTTTGGGTTGTTGACGGGACAGTTTCCCACGCGGTCGCGTGACGGGCTGTTAAGTGCGCTGATGTTTCTCGGGGATAAAAAACGGGGGATTCAAAAAGGCGAGGTGACGTTTCCGACGTTGTTGCGCAAGGGAGGCTATCATACGGCGCTGATTGGCAAGTGGCATCTCGGCCACGGCGCGAATGCGTTTCTGCCCACGCGGCATGGGTTCGCGGAATTCATTGGGCACACGGGCGGGTGCATTGATTTTTACACCATGCGGTACGGCATTCAGCGGGACTGGTATCACGGCGAGAAACACGTGGACGAATACGGCTACGCGACGGAATTAATCACCGATGAGGCGGTGGCGTTTTTGAAGCGGCAGAATAAGGGCCAGCCGTTTTTCCTGCACCTCGCTTATAACGCGCCGCACTTCGGCAAGGGCTGGGATCCGACGAAGAAACTGGCGGTGAATATCATGCAGCCGCACCCGAAGGATTTGTCTCGCGTCGGGCACATCACCGATCCCATCCGGCGGGCGTTCGCGGCGAAGGTGGTGAATTTGGACGACGGCATCGGCCGCGTGTTGGCGGCGCTGAAAGCCAACGGGCAGGAGCGTGACACGCTGGTGATTTTCATGACCGACCACGGTGGTGATTATGAATTCGGCGGGAGCAACAAGCCCTTCCGCGGCGAGAAGGCGACGCTCTTCGAGGGCGGCATTCGCGTGCCCTGCCTGATGCGTTGGCCGGGAAAAATCAAGGCCGGCAGCATGAGTGATGCGGTGTTGAGCGCGCTGGATTTGTTCCCGACGCTCTGCGCGCTTGGGAAAGTAAATCTCGGTGACCGGCCGGTGGATGGCCGAAATATCACCGGTATTTTATCGGGCGTGCAGAAGACTTTGCCCGCTCGCGAGCTCCTCTGGCACACCGGCTCCCACGCCGAGTTGAAGCGCGGCGAGTGGACGGCATTGCGACAGGGGGACTGGAAATTTTTGGAGACGGCGGAGGGGGAACAGTTTCTCTTCAATCTCGCGCAGGATCCGCATGAGAAGGCGAATCTCAAGGCGCAGCATCCGAAGCTCTTCAACGATTTGCGTAAGCGGAGAGATGCGTTGTTGAAGGAGTGCTTGCCGAAATAATTATACTGTCCCGGCGATGGATTTGCCGGTGCTCTCAAGATCGTCACAGGCTTCCACAAGGCGAGCGGCCATCGCTTCCTCGCCCTTCTTCAGGTAGGAGCGCGGGTCATAAACCTTTTTGCTGCCGACTTCTCCGTCGATTTTCAGCACGCCTTCGTAATTCGTCATCACGTGGTCGGCAATGGGGCGGGTGAAACTGTATTGCGTGTCGGTGTCGATGTTCATTTTGATGACACCGTATTCGAGGGTCTCTTTAATTTGATGTTTCTCGGAGCCGCTGCCGCCGTGGAAAACCAAATCGAACTTCGCGGTCTCGCCGTGTTTACCGATGACGGCGTCCTGCCCTTGCTTGAGAATCTCGGGGCTGAGCTTCACCGCGCCGGGTTTGTACGCGCCGTGCACATTACCGAAGGTGGCGGCGAACATGTACCGGCCAAGGCCGTTGAGGCTTTCGTACACGGTGAGCATATCCTCGGGCGTGGTGTAAAGTTTTTCGGCGGGCGTGTCGTCGCTGCCGGCGGAGCCATCTTCTTCGCCGCCGACGACGCCGGCTTCGACTTCGAGAATGATCTCATTGGCGGCGCACAGCTCGAGGTATTCCTTCGAGATCGCCATATTTTCTTCTAATGGCAAAATCGAGGCATCGAGCATATGGCTTTGGAAAAGATTTCCATTTCCGGCAGCGCGGCGCTTGGCGGTTTCGGCGATGAGCGGTTTGAGAAAATCAGCGGCTACTTCCGGTTGGCAATGATCGGTGTGCAGACCGATGAGCACGTCATATTTTTCCGCGAGCCGATGGGCTGCCTCGGCGAGGACGATGCAGCCAAAGGTGGCGTCCTTCACATTGAGGCCCGAAGCGAACTGGCCGCCGCCGGTGGAGAACTGAATGATGCCATCGGATTTCGCGTCGGCAAAGGCCTTGAGCGCGGCGTTGATGGTGGTGATGGAGGTGACGTTAACGGCGGGATAAGCGTAGTCGCCCGCTTGGGCGGCATCGAGCATCGCAGCGTATTGCGTGGGTGTGGCAATGGGCATAATGGGTTCCGCGCCATTCGAGGGCGGAAAGCGCCGGAAAGTAGGGGGTTAGCGGAGAAAAGGGAATCAAAAAATCCGCGGTCAATTTTTAGAACGGTGGATATTCGCTAGGGAACCGCACGAGCAGGGACTTTTTCTCGTGGGCTTGCCATTCAGTCCAGCCGATTTTACCGAGGAGTTCGGCACGTTTTTCGTAATGAGCCCGGGATTCGGGGGATTTGGAAATCTTGGCGGCGAGAATTTTTACGGCGTTTCCGAGGCGTTCGTGGAGCAGTTCGCTTTCGAGCAAGAGCTCCGCATTGGCGGCATCGGTGGCGGGGCTCCAGCGGATGAGTTTTTTCCAAGCGGCTTCAAATGCGGCGATGGTTTTCTTGTCGGCTTTGGCTTGGGCGAGTCTCACCCGGGCTTGGGCGCGGAGGGCGGTGATGAGCGCTGCTTTGTGAGCATCCCATTTCTTCTTCAAAGCATCTTTGTCGGCAGCAGTTTCATCGGCGGGGGTGCCGAGATATTGCTGGAGTCCGTCAAGGTCGAGAAGTTTGAGGACGGCATCGGTGGCCTTCAGGATCGCATCGGCGTCCTTGACGGGGTCAAGCGGTTTGAGTTTGGCCAGTGCGAGTTCGAGATTTTTTTCTGCGAGCTTTTCTTCGTCGGTGAGTTTTTTGGGTTCCGGTTTTTTGGCGGGCACGACTTTGGGTTGGGTGGAGGGGAACGAATTGCGCGCGGCGGGCACGATGTATTGCACGGGGAAACCACCCGGCTTTTGGCCGACACCGTTGAGGCCGTCGGTGTTGCCGCCGTACTGAATTTCGCCGCGCAATATGTCGCCGGGCTTTACACCGGAAGACAGTTGCGCGTGTTTTGGGATGGCGAAGTGAAGACGAATTGAATCGCCGCGCCGGAGTGTGCGTGCGGCAAAGCGCGCCGTGCCGCGGATCGCTCCTTCGGCGTGTTCGTGGAAGGCCAGTGAAACGGCGCGCGAGGCGGGTTGATCGAGCATCAAAAGCGAATGTTGAAAACGCTCGAGTAATTTTTTGTCCGGATGACGCACGTGATAGCGCAGCACGTGTTTGCCTTTGGCGAGGCTCACAGGATCATTGTGTGAGCCGCTGCCGAGGCGGCGCTTTTGTGCATCGAATAACTGCCATACGCCGGACTCAAAAAAATAATCCGAGCCATCATTGTAATCCACCGTGAGCACGGGCGTCACTCGCGCAGGATTGGCTTGGTCGAAGTTGTATGTGATCATCATTTCGTGGATTTGCTCCTCGTCATCCAAGCGATCGCGCACGGGATCCAGCGGCCGGATTACCGCATTCGTCGGACGCACCGAGCGGCGCCACGTTTTGAATGAGCCCGAAGGTGAGACTCGTTCATCGCGCAGCGGTGCGGTGACCACCACGCTGTCGGTCAAATCATTTCCATCCATCGAAACCACTTCGCTGGCGGGAACGAGCCCGTGAAATTGCAGCGTGAATTCCGCTTCCGCCTCGCCGAGGCTGGACCAATATTGCGCGAGGCAAAGTTCCAACGTACGGCCGCCGGTAACGGCGAAACTCTCCACGCGCTCTGCACCTTCGCGCAGTGTGATGTAGCGTTCCGCTTCGCCAGCGCGGAAAGACAACCCCGGCAACAACTGCACCGCGTGCATTGTGATCCGCTGATCCGTGCCGGCCCTGATCGTGCGCACGTGGAGATCGGCCCACGTGGCCCCCGTCGGCACAGCGAGAAACCGGCGCGTGGTATCGCCGCCTTTGAACGTAAGCGTTGCTTTCCATTTTGCGCCCTCAACTTGTTCAGGAATGATGACCGTGACCGGCACGCGCACGAGCGCGCCGCCTTGGGGCGCATCGGCGTCGGTACCCACCACTTCGGTATAATGCACGCCGGGCGCGAGGCCGGTGGGGTCGACTTCTACCGTGATCCGTTCGGAATCATTGGCGAGCAGGATTTGGCTGGCGTGTTCCACCCAGTCGGCTTCGCAATGGAGCAGTAAACGTTTTTCAAAATTGATTTTCTCCGTGGGCTTTGTGTCCCGATGAAACACCGGTTTTAATGTTACTGAAACAGAATGAACACGTTTCACCTCAAAAGGCTCGCGCAAATAAATTCCACGGGCATTGCCGCGTGACCGAATGCTGACGTCAAATTTGAAATCACTGTCCGTCACGGCCGGATTATTTTTCAGCCAATCATACGCCTTGTGAATTTGGATCATTCCGCGCCCTTGTTCGTGCGGCGACAAACCGCCAATCGGCTTGGCCGTGTTTTCCAGCGCGCGGCGCACGCGATGGGGCGTGCAATTGGCTTTTTCAGATTTCAGCGCGGAGAGCAGCAGCGCGATGTTGCCGCAGGCATTGGGGGAGGACATCGAGGTGCCGTTCATTTGCGTATTGCGGCGCAGCAACCAATTGGGCACGGGGGCGATGGCACCGCCGGGCGCGGTGAGATCTACGCCGAGGTCGCCATCGAGCGCGGGCCCGCGCGAGCTCCAGGTGTATTGCATATCTTTGCGTGTGGCGCGCATGCCGTATTGGTCGAGCATCATTTGTGGGGTGACACTCGCCCCAATGCCGAGCAGCGCGCTGGTGGTGCCGCCGGGGGAACCGACGGTGGACAACGCCGGGCCGTTGTTGCCCGCGCTGGCGCAAAAGATGACGCCGTGGCGGTTTACGATGTTCGCGTATTCGGTGTAAATGCGGCCGACATTCGGGCGCGATGACGGGCCACCGTAGCTCATATTGATAAGGTCACATTTGTTTTGCAACACGGAAATGATCCCGCGCATTTGGCCGGTAGCGGTGGAGCTGGAGCCAAGACGGGTGTCGCCGATTTTCACAGAAACAATCTGCGCGCCGGGCGCGAGGCCGTTGAGCTCGGGTTGCTTGGGAAAATGCGCCGCCACAATGCCGGCCACGTGGGTGCCGTGCGCGCCGCAATCGACCACGATCGAAAGTAAATCGCCATCGCGATAAATGTTGGTGGCAAAATTCATCTGCGCCTCGCCGCCGAAGGTGCCGTAATCGCGGTTCACGCGGAAATTGGTCATTTGTTTTTCGTTGGAGAAATCGCCGTCCTCATCAGTGTCCACGCTGGCGTTCCACTGTTTGCCGTCGTGGAAAACAAGGCAGTCGTAAATGGGGCCGGGATCGCGGTACTTGGCTTGCAGCGATTTGAGCTGGACGAGTCTGGCGTTCAGGTCATCGCGTTGGAGCATTTGTTCTTGGGTGGGCTTCGGGTTGGCTTTGTCCCAATTAGCGATGGTGCGCTCAATCCCCTCGGTGCGTTTGCGTTGTTGGATGTCCCACGCTTCGCGGCGTTTGGTTTTGAGGCGGCTGACGAGATCGCGCGGGAAAATGCGCCACGCTTCCACCATGCCGACGCGGTATGTTTTATCGCGACTCTTCCACGCTTTGGGCAGCGTGAGCGTGCGGCCGGTGAGGCCGGTGAGTTTGCCGTTTTTGAGTTCGCGCACGGTGGTGGTGCGCACGTCGCCACTGCCGGAACCATCAATGACGTCCACAATCTTGGGCCGGCCGTCGGGAGTGGTTTGCAGTCCGGGCGCGCCGGGATCCACGCCGGTATCGAAGATGGCCACCACCACGCCGCGGCCATCGTACTGCGGATGTTCCTTGAGAAACTGCGCTGCGCCGGTGGCCTTTTTGGGGATGAGTGCGGTGAAGGGCAGGTTGCCTTCCTTGCCGGGGGCAGCGTGGGAAATGTATTTGGCGTACGCGCTAACGTTGGCCGGATCGGGCGTGTGACAGCCGACCAGCAGCACGGCAAACACTGGGATGAATCGTTTCATTTTCGAGATAGGGTAATGATGGACGTCGGCTTTGCCAACATTGTTCGTTGAATTTGTGCGGGGTTTGCTTTACTCATCAGTCAGTTTTTGTATGGAACGTACTTGGGAAATTATTCGGGATATTCTGACTTATCCGCTCATTAAAATGGGCGACGGCAGTCTCACGCTGCAAAGTTTGCTGATTTTAGGGCTGCTGTTTGCGGTGGTGTTGGTGATGGAAAAAGTGGTGCGCGAGCGGGTGATTATGCGCATTTTTGAGAAGACGGATTTTCCTGAGGCGCTCGAATACGGCATCGCGCGCATTCTTGGTTACGTGTTCATTGTCATCGGCTGGTACATGTCGATGCAGTTTGTAGGGATCGACCTCAGCTCGCTGGCGCTCATCGCCGGCGGCATCAGTGTGGGTGTGGGCTTCGGCCTGCAAAATATCATCAACAATTTTGTGAGCGGCATCATTATTTTTGCCGAGCGGCCCATCACCATTGGCGATCGGGTGGAGGTGAGTGGCATCGCCGGGCGCGTGGTAAAAATCAGCCTTCGTAGCACGACGGTGATTACCAATGACAACATCACGATGATCGTGCCCAACGCGGATTTTATTTCGCAAACGGTCACCAACTGGAGTCACGGTGATCCGAAAGTGCGTATTCGCGTGCCGGTGGGCGTGGCGTATGGGTCGGACATCGAGTTGCTGAAAAAACTGTTGCTGGAAATTGCCGATGAAAATCCGAAGACGTTGAAAGATCCGAAGCCGTCGGTGCTGTTTTCCGAATTCGGCGACAATTCGCTGAATTTTGAATTGGCGCTGTGGACGGCTTCGATGACCACGCGACCGCGGCGATTTATCAGCACCATCAATTTCGCCATCGAGAAAAAATTGCGCGAAAATGATATCGAGATTCCCTTCCCGCAACGTGATTTGCATATTCGTTCGAGTGATGTGAGCAATGTGGGCGCGGTGGAAATAAAAAGACCGGAGGAAGCGGAACCTCCCACCGGCCTTGGTGATCGTCCGGAGAAAGATTCCCGCTAGACAGATCGGGATTATTAATTACGCATCCGAGCGCGGTTTCTTTGGCGCTTGCTTTGGCGCAGGTTTGAACGGTTCGATTTTGAAATCAAAATTTTTGTCGAACTTGAAATTGCCGCCATTCAGGTTCAGCCCGTTCAGCCGGATGCCGCCTTTGCCGGCGCCCATGCCCTCGAGTTGCTCGAGTTTTTTGAAGAGATCGCGGTCGAGCGAGTCGCGTTGTTTCTTCGTATCCACCGGGCCGGTGAATGATTCCGCGCCGTCGGGATCCTTTGCGCTGAAGGTTTTTTTGCCGTTCTTCGTGGTGAGCGTGTACGAGCCGGTGTTATCGCTGATGGTGACGCTGGTCATCACTTGTTTGCGGACGTTGACGTTCGGGTCTTTGGGGTCGAGGTCGCCCTTATTTCCTCCACCAGGAAAGTTGAAGTGGAACTTGAATTCTCTGGCGCCATTTCCGTTTGGCCCGTTCGGGATAGCGGGACCGAATTGCAGGCCTTGAGCTTCGAGCATTTTTTTCAAATCCGCCGGATTCACGCCGGGGATGTTTTTCAACTGCTCGTTCAACTGATTGAGATTTTGCGGGTTCAGTTTGAACATTCTCATTTGCCCCTGGCCCAGTCCGTTGGGAAAATTGAATTGTTTCCACTGGCCTTCTGCGCCGTTGGGCAGATTGAAGGGCCTCAACTGGCCGTTCTGCAAACGCAAGGCTTGCGGCGTACGCGCGGCGAGTGACCCCTTGGCGAGCTTGGCTTTGGCCTTGTGCTCTTTGCCTTTGCGCAAAAAAGTGAGCGTCACTTCGTCGCCGGGTTTCTTGGTGTGGATGAGCGTCTGTAATTGCTGACTATTGATAATGAGCTGATCTTCAAGCTGGGTGATGATGTCATTCACCTTGAGGCCGGCTTTTTCTGCCGGGCTTCCTTTGGCCACGTGTCCTACGGATACGCCAATGCCTTCGGGCAGGCCGAGCTGCGCGCGGGTGAGAGGCGGAATTTCGCCCATCGCAACCCCAAGGTAGGTGCCGGAGGCTTCTTTGGCGGAGGGTTCCTGAATCTTATTTTTGTCAGCTGCCAAGGCGGGCAACGCGATGGCTGCAGCGATTATTGGGAAAAGCAGTTGTTTCATTTGCGCGATTTTAAGTCTGTTTTGTTGCTTAATGCAAGTGGAAAGCGGTCGGGAGCAAATTATTTTTTAAAAAAATTGCAGAACCATTGCAGCTCGGCCCATAATCATATATGCGCACGTTTTCACTGATTCTAGCCAGTATTTTTGTTTTCCACCTTCAGGCGGCTCCAAAGGAGTTTCTGGTTTATATCGGCACCTACACCAAGACAGAGGAGCAGGGCATTCATTGGCTAAAGCTGGAATTGGCAACGGGCAAACTTGCGGCGGTTGGCAAATTGGCCGGGCAAAAGAACCCTTCATTCCTCGCCATCCATCCCAATAAAAAATTTCTCTATGCGGTTAATGAGATTGGCAATTACAAGGGTGAGAAAGCCGGAGGAGTGAGTGCGTATTCAATTGATCCAAAATCCGGTGCGTTAACGTTCCTCAACCAACAATCCTCCAAGGGTGGGGCACCATGTCATCTGGTGGTTGATGCCACCGGCCGAAACGTTCTCGTGGCCAACTATACCGGCGGCAGTGTGGCTAGTTTGCCGATCTCACGAAAAGGGCGGTTACTTAAAGCTTCCTCGTTTGTCCAGCATAAGGGTTCAAGCGTATTGAAACCTAGGCAGGCTTCTCCCCACGGCCATTCCATTAATGTTTCACCGAGTAACAAGTTTGCGGTGGCAGCGGATCTTGGTCTAGATAAGGTTCTGGTTTACGGTTTTGATTCGAAAGGCGGTAATCTGACTCCCGCAGGTTTTGCCAAGGTGGCTCCCGGAGCCGGGCCAAGGCACTTTGCGTTTCACCCTAATGGTAAATTTGCTTATGTAATCAATGAGATTACGCTTACCGTGACCGCTTTCGCATGGGACGAGAGGAAAGGTAAGCTGGGTGAGTTGCAGACCATCACCACGCTACCGGTAGAACGAGGGAAGGGGATGAGCACGGCGGAGGTTCGGGTGCACCCAAGTGGAAAGTTTTTGTATGGCTCAAATCGTGGTCACAATACGATTGCTGTATTCCAAATTAATCAGGATACCGGAACGCTTAAAGCCGTTCAGCATCAGTCCACCTTGGGAAAGACACCTCGCAATTTTGGCATTGATCCCACGGGAAATTTTCTAATTGCCGCTAATCAATCCAGCGGTGATGTTTTCACTTTTCATATTAACCAAGATACCGGCGAGCTGAAGCCCACAGGCCATTCAGTTAAAATCCCTATGCCGGTTTGCGTTCAGTTTTTGGATTTAGGTGAATGAGGGTTAGAGGAACTGCTTGCGGTACTGCAGCGGCGTAAGGCCCATGGCTTTCTTAAACTGCACGGTGAAGGAGCTTTGGTCGTAAAAGCCAAGGTCAAGCGCGATGGTGCCAATGTTCAGGTTGGGTTGCATCAACAAATCACATGATTCATGAATGCGCAGCTTGATGAGATACTGCTGCGGGGTCAGGTTGAAATGATCCTGAAACCGTCGCTCAAACTGCCGCAACGAAATTCCGCCCATTTCAGCCAATTTACGGATGGACAGCTTGTCGCGAAATTGAGCATGCAAATGGTTCATCACGCGGGCCATGCTTTGCTCGCCGGAGAATAATTCGAGACGTTGGTGATAGTCCTGAATGATACCCATCACGCCGAGCACTTGGCCGGTCTTGGAGAGGATGGGATATTTTGATGTGATAAACCACGACGGGATGCCCTGACGATTGAGGAAAATTTCCACAATCTTGGTGACCGGCTTGCGGCGTTCCATGATCTGCAGGTCATCGCGACGGAATTTTTCCGCCAACCGGCGTGGCAGCAGGTCGAAATCCGTATGGCCGATCAACTCCGCTTCGGTTCTAAATTCATACAACTCAACCAGAAACTGATTGGCCGCCAAGAGCACCCCTTCGCGATCCTTGGCAAAGAAGGAGATATTCTCAATACAGTCGAAAAGATGATAGACAGGAGTAGACGAACTGAGCGCATTCAACAAAACGCGGCGCCGTTTTTGAACCTCTCTGGTGCTTATCATAGCTGAAATTGAGCTGGAGACAATTGCCCTCGCATGTCGCATTAATAATAAAAAAGGCCGAAAGAATGCAAGACAGATTTTCCCGTTTGAGGTATATTCAAAGTGTTCCGCGAATGACCAATCCGATGAAATACTGGATACGATTGTTACTGACTATTCTGGTGATGCCCGTGGTGCTATCGGCACAGGAACTTTCCGATGCAGCCAAGGCTGAGTTTTTTGGCCAAAAGATTTTCCCCATTCTCAAAGCCAATTGTTTCAACTGCCATGGGGCGAAAGAGAAGCTCAAGGGCGACTTCCGCATCACCAGCCGCGCTGGGCTTTTGAAGGGGGGCGAGATTGGGCCGGCGATTAATCTCAAGGAGCCGGAGAAGAGCCTTTTACTCGACATGATTTCCTATCGCGATGGCGACCACGAAATGCCGCCCAAGGCGAAGCTGCCGCAAGCGCAAATCGATGCACTTACGCAATGGGTGAAGCTGGGCGCGCCATTCAATCCCAAGCTGGAAATCGCCGGCAACGACGAGCCGCACAAGCTGCCCAACACGCAGATCAATGCCCGCACGCGCGCTTACTGGGCGTACCAAAAAATCGCCCGCCCGTCCGTGCCCAAGGTGGCCAACGCAGACTGGAGCCGAACCGCCATTGATGCATTTGTGTTCGACCAGTTGCAGCGCAAAAAACTTTCGCCCAATGGACCGGCCGACAAACGCCAGCTCATTCGGCGCGCGTATTACGATCTCATTGGCCTGCCGCCTTCGCCAAAGGAAGTGACGGCCTTTGTGAACGACAAATCGCCCAAGGCGTTTGAGAAAGTCATCGACCGGTTGCTGGCCATGCCGCAGTACGGCGAGAAGTGGGGCCGGCATTGGCTCGACCTTGTGCGCTTCGCCGAGACCAACGGCTACGAGCGCGACAGCAAAAAGGATCTCATCTGGAAATTTCGCGACTACGTCATTCGCGCCTTCAACGAAGACAAGCCGTATGACCGATTCATCATGGAACAAATCGCCGGCGATGAATTACCCGATATGACGGGCGACTCCATCACGGCCACGGGTTTTTATCGGCTCGGCATTTGGGACGACGAACCCGCCGACCGGCCGCTGGCACGCTACGATTATCTCGATGATATTTTGCGCACAACGAGCGAGACGTTTCTCGGCATGACGGTCGGCTGCGCGCGTTGCCACGATCACAAGATCGATCCCATTCCACAGAAGGACTACTATTCGCTGCTGTCGTTTTTCAGCGACATTTCTCCGCATGGCAAGGGCGCGACCAATCACGTGCCTATTACTGACCCCAATACAAAGAAGGAGATGGCGGTAAAACGCACTGCGCATCAGAAGCAAATCCAGCAGGTTCAGGCCAAGATTGATCCAATCGAGGAACAGTTGCTTGATGAACTGGCCAAGAAAAACCCCGCCCTCAAGGAGAAGGCTCCCAAGGATACCAAGAAGTTAAACAACCCGTTTGCTTTGCCGGACGCCTCGCGCGGCAAGGGCCAGATCTGGGAGTACACATTTGAGAAGCCCGGCGACAACTGGTTCGAAATTGCCTACGACGATCGCGCGTGGAAAAAAGATTGGTCCGGCTTTGGCCGCAAAGGCACCCCCGGCAGCCACGTGCGCACAGAGTGGCACACGAAGGATATTTGGTTGCGCAAGGATTTTCGGCTGGTGGAAATTCCCGGCAAGCTCGTCCTGCGTATCCACCATGATGAGGATGCGCAAGTCTACCTGAACGGCAAGCTCGTCAAGACGCTCAAGGGTCACACCAATCGCTACCATGATTTGGATATCACCGCGGCTGCGATCGACGTAATGCAGACCGGCCGCAACACGCTCGCCATTCATTGCCAACAAACCGTCGGCGGTCAATACATCGATGCCGGATTGCTGGTGGATTACAATATCACGCCCGTGCCTTTGCTCGCGCGGCTTCACGGCAAGGAGATTCTCGGGGAAGCCAAGCTCGCTGAGTACAATCAACTGAACCAGCAGTTGGCCAACCTTGAGAAACAAAAATTTGAGGTGAAGGATGAATTTGCCATGGCCGTTGCAGAGCGTGGCCGGCAACAAACTTGGGTGCTCAAGCGCGGCAACCCGCAATTGCACGGCGATGAAGTGGGGCCATCGTTCCCGCAAATCCTGGGTGTACCCGAGGCGAGCATCCCGAAGGATTACGACTCCGGAAAAACCTCGGGCAAACGCCGCGTGCTTGCCGAGTGGATCGCCAGCAAGAATAATCCAATGACCGCCAAGGTGATGGCTAATCGCCTCTGGCAGCATCACTTCGGTCGCGGCATCGTGCGCAGCTCAAATAATTTCGGATTCATTGGCGAACAACCCACGCATCCGGAGCTGCTTAACTGGCTTGCTGCTGACTTGGTCGAAGGCGGTTGGAAACTCAAGCGCATGCACAAGGTCATTATGCTGAGCCGCACTTATCAAATGTCCACCACCGGTAACAAGGCCGCGCTGGCTGCCGACCCGAACAACGACTTCTTCTGGCGGTTCGATATGCGTCGCCTTACCGCCGAGGAAATCCGCGACTCCATTCTCAACCTCACCGGTCAGTTGAACTTAAAAATGTCCGGCCCCAGCATTTACACCGAGATCCCCGCCGAAGTTGCTAATACCGCCTCGCGCCCCGGCGCCGCGTGGGGCCGCAGTTCCAAGGAAGACGCCGTTCGCCGCAGCGTTTACATCTTCGTGAAACGCTCCCTAAACGAACCCTTCCTCGCCGCCTTCGACTGGGCGGACACCGACAACACCTGCGACGTCCGCTTCGTCACCACCGTCCCCACCCAAACCCTTACGATGATGAACAGCAAATTCCTGAATGACTCCGCCGAAGTCCTCGCCCTCCGTCTGCAGGAAGAACAACCCAACGACCTTCGCGCCCAAGTCACCCGCGCCCTAACCCTCGCCACCAGCCGCCCTGCCACCCAAACCGACATCACCGACGGACTGAAGCTCATCGAACATTTCACCAAAAAAGGCGCTGACAAAAACAAAGCCCTGCAACGCTTCTGTTTGTTGGTGCTGAACCTGAATGAATTTGTATACTTGGATTGAATGAACCACAGAGAGCACAGAGATTAAAAACCAAATTCTCTGTGCTCTCTGTGTCTCTGTGGTAAAAAAAAGAAAAAGTGAGATGGGTAAACAAACAGCGTGTGCGTGAATGTTTGGAGGAGCTCAGCAACAAGGAGCTTCAGGAAAAGCTATGGTTGTCCACAGGAGAGGCGGGGAGTAATGTTTCCTCATTCGTTGAGGCTCATTGCCAATTGTATGATGATTGTGGGCTGGGGGACGCATTGGAAAAAGGGTCCGTGTATGGTGATTCGATTGATAAACAACTCCTCTTTCTGGAAGTGCAAATGAAAGATGTCGACGCCGACAGATATCCATCCGAAATAATTGACTCCCCGGAGATGCAAGGGATTCGAGAGTTAGCGGCTAAGATTCAGGCTGAGATTGAGGCGAAGGAAAGATGAATGAATTTATTTACTTGAGCTGAACACAATTGAACACAGAAAAGCACGATATTTAGGATTCATTATCCTGTTCATCCTGCCCATCATTGTTAAAATAAAAAAGCTAATGGCAAACACAGACAAACCAACGAACACGTTCTGCGGGCAGACCTCGCGACGGGAATTTTTGCATCAGGTGGGCGGCGGCTTTTCGTCGTTGGCGTTGACGGGGATGATGGCGGGGGACGGCTTTCTCGCACGCCAAGCGATGGCGGCAGATGGCAAGACGCCGTGGGCGAATCCGCTCGCGCCTAAGAATCCGCCGTTGCCGGCGAAGGCGAAGCACGTGATTTTTCTGTTTATGTACGGCGGCCCGAGCCATATGGATACGTTTGACTACAAGCCCAAGCTGTATCCGCTCGATGGCAAAACGATTGAGGTGAAAACCTTCGGGCGCGGCGGCAAGAAAAAGGGCGGGCGCGTGGTGGGCCCGAAATGGAAGTTCAAGCAATACGGCCAATGCGGCAAACACATCAGCGATCTTTTCCCGCACGTCGGTCAGCAAGCGGATAAGATTGCGTTTTTGCATTCGATGACCGCCGACTCGCCCATCCACGGCTCGGCGATGTTGATGATGAATTCCGGCCACTTGCTCAGCGGCAAACCTTCGTTGGGTTCGTGGGTAAATTACGGCCTCGGCAGCGAAAATGAAAACCTCCCCGGCTACGTGGTGATGCTCGATCCCACCGGCGGCCCCATCAGCGGCGCAAAGAATTGGACGAGCGGTTATATGCCCGCCGCGTATCAAGGGGTCACTGTGAATGCCAGCGGCACGGCGATTCTGGATTTGAAAAACGCGCGCGGCATGAAGCGCGAGGAACAGCGCACGATGCTCGACGCGTTAGGCCGCTTCAACAACCGCCATCTCAGCACGCGCACGGACAATTCCAACCTCGCTGCCCGCATTGCCAGTTATGAGCTGGCGTACAAAATGCAAATGAGCGCGCCCGAGGCGGTGGATTTTGATAGCGAACCAGCGCACATTCACAATCTCTATGGCCTCGACCAAAACCGAACGCGTGATTTTGGCCGCAAATGTTTGCTCGCACGACGGCTCGTGGAACGCGGCGTGCGGTTCATTCAAATCTACAGTGGCGGCAACCACAACGACGCCAACTGGGACGCTCACGGCGACCTCGAAAAAAATCACAATTACCACGCCGGCAACACCGACCAACCGATCGCCGGTTTGCTGAAAGATCTTGAACAGCGCGGTTTGCTCGACGAAACGCTCATTATTTGGGGCGGCGAATTCGGCCGCCAACCCACCGCCGAATACGCCAAAGGCACCGGCCGCGATCACAACAGCTACGGCTTCACCATGTGGATGGCCGGCGGCGGGATCAAAGGCGGCACGAGCGTCGGCCAAACTGACGAACTCGGTTCGGCCGCTGTGGAAGATCGTTTTCACGTGAAAAACCTCCACGCAACGGTGTTAACCCAACTCGGATTCGACCCCAATAAGTTGTCGTATTTCTACCGCGGCCTCGACCAACGGTTAGTCGGCGTTGAAGGCGCAGAGCCGATTCGGCAGATTATATAGATGCGGATTCCACGCGTGAACCCCGTGCCTTCACTCTAATAAAGAATCTCAAAATCACCGTTCGGCAACGCGAACGCCGCGGTAAAACTCCAGACCGGTAATCCTTTTTGGCTGCCGTGAGCGGGTTGGATTGTGCCATTGCTTCCCAAAACCGACCACGAAAGGTTGCCCCCTTTATTCCAGCCGGTATTTTCGCTCCACGCCAGCAGCACGTCGCCCGCTTTATTCACCGCAAGCGCGGGATGACGTTGACGGTCATCTTTGGCAATTTTCACGGCATCGGATTTGCCATCCAGTTTGCCGACAAAAACATTCCCTTCCGCTTCCCACGCGCCGAGCACGCCGGTGGGCGTTTGTACGAATGCGGCGCTGCTCATCACGCATTGGCCGATGCGCCACGGGCCCACGATTTTTTCGTTTACCTTGCCGGTTTCGCTGCCGACTAACAGTGTCATGTCGCGATTCACAAATTTCTGCGCGCCGCGATACAGGGTGTGCAGTTTGCCATCCGCATTCACAAAACTTTTCAACCCGCAACAACCGCACGTGCCTTTTTTTGTGCTGATGATTTTCTCTTTCGCAAACGTCTTGCCGCCATCGGTTGAGGTCGCAACAAAAACGCCGCGCACATTCTCGCCCTTCGGGGTGTTCTTTGGCGCAGCGTGCCACACGACGTACACGTTGCCTTTGCCATCGGCGGCCACCGAGCCGCCGCCATCGAGCGCGGTGGTCCATGTCATCAAATTGCGTTCATTTTCAAACCCGCTTCCGTCGATGCGCATCCGCGTGTAAAACATCGGCGACCCGTGATGCGGCGAACCTCCGCCCGCTTGCGAACCATTCCAAGCCACGTGCACGCGCCCGTATTTCCCCAACGTAATATGCGGCCCGCGAATCGTCCCCACTGCCACCGCGCTGCCGGCGATTTGATTCACCTTCATTGGCCTGGAAAATTTCCCGCTGCTGCGCGTCACATAATAAACATCCGTGGCCCGTTCCTTGCCCGATAGAAAAACAATATGCGCAGTGCCTTTTGCATCGGTGACAATTTGAGGTTGTTTCCCGTGCATCGGCAGATGGACAAGCGAAACTTTCGGAGCGGCAACGAGCGTGCCGGCAAAGAGAATGGAAAGGAGAGTGGCTTTCATAGGATTAGAGTAGAGGGAATCTGGAGGTTGTCGATGAGGTTTTTTGGGTATCCGTCATTCCTCCCCGCTGGGTTGCAAAATCACTTTCATCAACCCCGCCTCCGCAGCGAATAGGCGGTCAAACCAATCCGGCCCTTCCTCGAGTGTGGCTTTGGCGGTGATAAGCGGTTCAACTTGGAAGGTGCCATTCGCAAGCAAATCGATGCACTCGGGGTATTCGCCGTTGGAGGCGCATGATCCATAAACGGTCAACTCGCGGGTGACGACCGATTGCAGCGGGAAATCAACCGTCGGCGCGAGATTGCCGATGAGGGTGACGTGGCCGCCTTTGCGGGTGGCTTCGATGGCGGTTTGTACGGTGGGTGTGGCTCCGACAACTTCCATCGCGATGTCCGCGCCGCGCCCGTCGGTAGCGTCGTGGATGGCGGCAACAGCGTCGGAAGTCTTGGGGTTGATGCCGATGTCCGCGCCGAGGGTTTGGGCGAGTGCGAGTTTTTCATCGGCCAAATCAACGGCGATGACTTTGTCACAACCGGCCGCCTTGAGCGCTTGCACGACGAGCAGGCCAATCATGCCCGCGCCGACGACCACCGCCGTGTCGCCCGCCGCGATGGGTGTTCGCTTCACCGCGTGCACGGCGACGGATACCGGCTCAATCATCGCCGCGTGTTCGAAGGGGAGGTTGTCGGGCATCGGATAAATGATGTGCTCGGGCACTACGGCGTATTCGGCGAAGCATCCGTGTTGGCGGTAATCCTCGCACGAGACGCCCAGCACGCGGCGGTCATCACACAAATTCATTTGACCGCGCGCACAGAAATCGCACGCGCCGCAGGACACCATTGAGTCGAATGTCACACGATCGCCTTCCTTCACGTTCGTGACTTCGCCGCCGATGCCAGACACTACGCCGCTAGCTTCGTGGCCCATGATGAGTGGCGGAACGCGCCGACCACTCGAACCATCGAAGCCGTGGATGTCGCTCCCGCAAATCCCGCACGCGCGAATCTGCACGAGCACATCACGCCCGCCAACTTCCGGCAGCGGCATTTCGGTGACGGTCAGTTTTTTGTATTCTTCGAGCAATAGGGCTTTCATTGTGGGCAGGATGATACGGAAGTAAAACACGCGATTCAAACACGGATGTTTATGATGATTGAGGTGGACCCGAAAATATTAGTGTATTTTCGACGATCGGTTTTCTAAATAAATCGTAGAGCAATTCAGCAAATAATACGTCTGACTCACATGAAAATGAATGCAAAATCCTTTGTTTTATTCTGTTTTAGCCTAAATTTGATTCTGGCTCCGCTCCAAGGTTGGACTGTTGAGCCCCTGCGTAATCAACCTGTGACGAGCCCCATTCCGAGCCCAACGCTGGAGCAGAAAGCTGTTCGCCCAACCCCCGCCATTCGTCCATTGCCGGGGCGCTTTCCCGGTCGAGGGCCAGTCAAGCCGCAGCCGGTCAATTGGGCTGAGAAACAAATCGTTGCCACCGGCACCATAAGCGACATCAAAGAAGGGCCGACAGCCCGCTCGTTGCCGCCCATTTATAATCACAAGCTCACCATTGACATTGATGGCGTGTTGCGTGGCGACCTCAAAGCGGGCGCGCAATTGACGGCGAACCATTCCGCGCGCCAAATGCAAAAGCCGGCTTATCCGAAAGGCAAAGTGATCGTCGCTCTGTCCAACGTGCGCGGTAACCTGCGCATCGAAGCGGTGGAAGCGCTGGACGCCAAGAAGCTCGCCGCCATCAAGCTGGCCTGCGAATTGCCGATGGGTTGGAAAAAAATGAATGGAAAACTCACCTCCCCATGGGTCGCGCAAAAAGAACGGGCCTGGCCCAAGGCGCAAAAAGTTGACGCCAAACATTTCTGTTCCGTGACCGGTCGGCCCGCGTTGTTGGCCAGTGGTGCGGTGAATTTCAATGTGGAAAAAGTACCGCCCATCAAAGCTATCAAATGGACCAACCCCGATGGCGATGGCCAATACAAAATCACCGTCATCAACCCGACCGCCAAACCGGTGACCATTAACGCCCTCCGCCAAGCCGGCAAACGCATCCTGTGGAAAGAAAGCCTCGTTATTTTGTGCCAAGGCAAATCCTACCCCGTGCCCGGCTCCATTGGCCTGTTGAGCAGCACGAAGCCGGTAACCCTCAAGCCCGGCCAGAGCCTCGGCACTACCGTCAACGCGCTCGCGCTCGAAGGCCCGTCGTGGCCGAAAGGCGGCTCTCGCATTGAGTTCCAATTCTGCCTCGGTGAACGCAGCAGCAAGCAGAGCTTCTATTACATGTCCCGCCATCACGACGCCATCCGCGCGGCGGTCAAGAAGCCGGTGAATTGAATTCACCACAAAGGGAACGACGGGTTCTCAAAACTGACGTGGCACGCTCGGTGAGCGCGCTCTGAATTTTAATTATTTCGAAGCGATTGCACACTCCACACGTCGGGCGGTGTTGGAAGCCTCGTAAATTGTATCGATGGTTTCTAAAACGGCCACCGTGCTTTCGGGTGTGTTGCGGCAGTCGGTCCCTTCGCGAATCGCGCGTAGCCAATCTTCGAGCAAATTCACCATTGCTTTGCCGCCGTAACCGGTTGTGGTATCGGGGGGCAACTCGAAGGATTCTTCCATCGCCAAAAACTGTGGCTGTGGCCCGTGGATTTCCAATGCGCCGCCTGTGTTGCTGCGGCTCGGATCCCAGTGCACCCAGCGTTGTGTGCCGCGGAGGTTCCACTGGATGTCGTTTTGCCAGCGCGGATGCCAGTAGCCGCCGGTGAACGTGGCGAGCCCGCCGCCAGCTAAATCCAGAATCGCGCTGCCGCCATCTTCAACCTCGGCCTCGCTGCCGCTGAAGTTTCCCACGCGTGCGGTGATGCCGGTGATGGTTTCGCCGGTTATGTAATGAAGCAAATCAAGATGATGGCAGCCGAGCCAGTTAAAAAATCCGCCGCCCGATTGCGCGGAGTCAAACAGGTAATGGCCGGGATCGCGCCGGAAAATGTTGCTGGTGGTCCATGTCATTTCCACGCTAATGAGCTTGCCGAAACTGCCTCGAGCCACCATGGCGCGCAGGCGGTTGGCCAATTCATCGTAGCGCCACAGGTAGCCGCTCTGAAAAGCCACCTTGTTTGCGCGGACCGCATCGGCCATTTGGCGCGCATCGTTGGCGTTGGCCGCGCCGGGTTTTTCGAGCACAATATGTTTGCCGGCTTGGGCGAGTTGGATGACGGCGTCCGGCCCCACATTATTTTGCAGGCAAACTAATGCCGCATCAAATAAATGACCGCCTTCGGCCAACAAAGCTTCTACCGTTTCAAATCGGGGCAAGTGGGTTAATCGCTCTTCAAGACTCGCGGTGCCATTGTCGAAGGCCGGCATGATCGCAGTGATTTCTAATTCATTCGCGACGTGTGTCAGTGACTCACGCCAACCCATGCCGTGCGGATGATCAACACCCAATATTGCGATGCGTAATTTTCCAGCCACGCGCGGAGCGTAACGTTGGGCGGCTCTCTTGTCATTTTTAAACGTGGCAAACCGGTCTTGCCTCGCAGTGGCGAATCCCGGATGCTTTTGCCAACCATGAAATATATTTTTTCAATTCTGTTGGTTCTTTCTTTACTAACCCCGCTCGCGGAAGCTGCCGCCCAACCCAAGCGCGTACTGCGCATCATTGCCTTTGGCGCGCATCCGGATGATGCCGAGTTTCAGATCGGCGGTTGCGCTATCAAATGGGCGCAGCTCGGCCACAAGGTGAAGCTCGTCTCGGTGACTAATGGCGACATCGGTCACTGGAAAATGGCCGGCGGCCCGCTCGCCAAGCGCCGCACCGCCGAGTCCAAGGAAGCCGCCAAGCGCATGGGGGTGGAATCGCTCGTACTCGACATCCACGACGGCGAAATCATGCCCACACTCACGAACCGAAAAACCATCGCGCGGCTCATTCGCGAATGGCAGGCGGACCTTGTCTTCACCCATCGCCCGCACGATTATCATCCGGATCACCGCAACGCCGGGCTGCTCATTCGCGATGCCGCCTTCATGGTGGGTGTGCCATTTTACGTGCCCGACACACCACCGGTGAAGCGTAATCCCGTTTTCATGTATTTCCCCGATCGATTCAAGCGCCCCTATCCATTCCAAGCTGACATCGCGATTTCCATCGATGATGTGTTTGATAAAAAAATGCACGCGCTTGATGCGTTGGAATCGCAAGTTTACGAAGGCGGTGCAAATGGCTCCGCGCAGACGCTCATCATCCGCAAAGCCCACGACCCCGTGGCGCGCAAAGAAATTCTCAAAGCCAGCTGGACCGCACGCAACGGCCGCATCGCCAATTTATTTCGTGATTCGCTGGTGAAATGGTACGGCCCCGAAAGAGGCAAAGCCGTTAAAACCGCCGAGGCATTCGAAATTTGCGAATACGGTCGCCGTCCGAACGAGGCGGAAATGAAAGAACTTTTCCCATTTTTCAAAAAATAAAACCATGAAACTCACACTACTCCTACTTTCAATGATGTTGCCGCTGGCAGCCTCCGCTCAATTAGTAAAATTCGATGGCGCGAAGGCCGTTCAGTACAAACACGTGGGCGATACCAAACTGTTTATGCACATATTTGAACCGCAGAACCGCCCTTCCGGCGGGCAGTTTCCGGCAATTGTATTCTTCTTTGGCGGCGGATGGAATGGCGGCACCCCAAAGCAATTCGAACCGCACTGCCGCCACCTTGCCGCGCGCGGGATAGTGGCCATCACGGCGGAGTACCGCGTGAAAAGTCGCAACCAAACAACGCCGTTCGAATGCGTGGCCGATGGCAAATCCGCCATTCGATGGGTGCGCGCAAATGCGGCCAAATTTCACATCGACCCCAATCGCATCGCGGCCGGTGGCGGCTCGGCGGGCGGTCACGTGGCAGCGGCCGTCGGCAATTGCCCCGGGCTCGAGGGAAAAGGCGAGGACTTGAAAATCAGCAGCAAGCCCGATGCGCTCGTGCTGTTTAATCCCGTTTATGATAACAGCGAAAATGGTTACGGTTACTCTCGCGTAAAGCCGCGTTGGAAAGAAATTTCGCCGATGCACAACCTCCGAAAAGGCGCGCCGCCCACGATTGTGTTTCTCGGCACCAAAGACAAACTCATCCCCGTGGCCACCGGTGAGGAATTCGACAAACGAATGAAAGCCATCGGCAGCCGCAGCGAGTTGCATTTGTACAAAGACGCCCCGCACGGGTTTTTCAACAAAGGCAAACCCGGCAATCATTACCCCGATACGATTGAGAAAATGGATAAGTTTCTCGCGGTACTTGGGTGGCTCAAGGGCGAGCCAATTGAGAAATAAAGTAACCACACTTACCAACGCCCGTCTGCTTTACAGACCAACTTTCACTGCTAAAATAATTATGATGAATGCGTACAGGATTTCAATGAGGCGAGTTTTTATTGCAATGATGTGGGTGACGCTCGCGTCGGCGGCAATGGCGCAGCAACGTTCGCCGGAGGGATTGTTCAAGCGTTGGGATAAAAATGGGGACGGCAAGCTCGTGTTGGCCGAGGTGCCGCAGGGTACCCAGCGAAATTTCAAGCGTGCGGATGCCAATGGTGACGGCAGCATTTCGCTGGCGGAACATTTGAAACTTTTTAAGCGTCAGCCAAAAGCGCCGGGAGAGGTGGCCGGCGTGAACGTGCTGCGCGATCTCCCGTATGCCGGCACGAAAAATCCCCGGCAAATGTTGGACTTGATGCTGCCCGAAAAGCGCGCCGACAAAAAGCCACTGCCGGTGCTGGTGTGTATCCACGGCGGCGGCTGGCGCGGTGGCCACAAAAGCGGCGGTGCCAACCAAATCGCCGGCTACATTCGGCCGGGGCGGTTCGTCGGCGTGTCCATCGGCTATCGGCTCACCGGCGAGGCGCAATGGCCGGCGCAGATTCACGATTGCAAGGCGGCCATCCGCTGGATTCGCGCCAATGCAAAAAAATACAACCTCGACCCCAACCGCATTGCCGTCATCGGCTCCTCGGCGGGAGGGCATCTCGTGGCGATGCTCGGCACCAGCGGCGACGTGAAGGAACTCGAAGGCAAACTCGGCCCGCACCTCGACCAATCCAGCCGCGTGAAATGCGTCATCGATTTGTTTGGCCCGACCGCACTGTTGCAAATGGGCGAGAAGCAAAACGCGCCCACTTCGCCAGAGAGTCGGCTCATCGGCGCGCCCCTTCAATCGGCTAAAGCCAAAAGTCTGCAAGCCTCGCCGCTCACGCACGTCACCAAAGGCGACGCCCCGCATCTTATCATCCACGGCACGAACGACCGGACCGTGCCTTTTTCGCAATCGGTCATCCTCCACGCCGCTTTAAAAAAAGTCGGTGTTGAATCGACACTCATCACCGTGGAAAACGGCGGCCACGGCATCCGGCGCGCGATGACCGACATACAGGTTGGATTGTTTTTGGAGTGCCACATTTTCGGTAATGGCAATAAACTGCCGGATGAAACTGTGCGCGCGCGATAAGTTCCACCTTGCCCCAAATAGGATTCACCACAGAGGCACAGAGAACACAGAGGTTTTGAATTGGTAGGGCGGTTTCTCCGAAACCGCCACGGCGCGCTCGGAGAGCACGCCCTACCTCTCTGTGTTCTCTGTGCCTCTGTGGTAAAAAAGAAAACGGGACGAGGAGGAACTCATCCCTCCCTTGCGGACAACTTTGGCTCGATTGGATTTTGGGGCGGCGATAACCTCACAGAATGAAAGCGGGGCGATGGATTGTGGGTGTGATTTTGATGGGCGCGTTGGCAGTGCTGGCGTGGCAACGCTTGCCCAAGCCGGATCGCGCTCCGGCGGCGGCCCAGCGGGTGAAGCCTGCGCTGGAAAAAGCGTTGGCGGCTAAGGGATTGCGTTGGGGGGCACCGGTTTTTATTCGGATTTTCAAGGAGGAAAAACAACTCGAGTTGTGGGTGGATAATGGAAAGCAATTTCAACTGTTCAAAACGTGGGCCATTTGTAAATTTTCCGGCGAGCTCGGGCCCAAGCTGAAGGAGGGCGATGGGCAAGCGCCGGAGGGGTTTTATTTTGTGCCGCGCACGCGAATGAATCCGCGCAGTCGCTTTCATCTTTCTTTCAATCTTGGTTATCCGAACACCTACGATCGCGCCCGCCAACGTACCGGCAGCGCCTTGATGGTCCACGGCAATTGCGTGAGCATCGGCTGCTATGCGATGACGGATGCGCGCATTGAAGAAATTTATTCGTTGTGCGACGCCGCGCTGAAAAACGGTCAGCGCTTTTTTCGTGTGCACTCTTTTCCATTTCGGATGACCGAGGCCAATATGAAACGCCACGGGAAATCCAAGTGGATGAGTGAATGGAATAATCTTAAACAAGGATTTGATTGGTTTGAAAAAACCAAGCGCCCGCCGAATGTGACGGTGAGCGGGAAAAAATATCAATTCAGTGCCGACGCGCACTGATTGGGAGGCTAAATGGTAGGGCGGTTTGGCGGTTTCTTCGAAACCGCCGCGGCGCGCTCGGAGAGCACGCCCTACCTCTCTGTGTTCTCTGTGCCTCTGTGGTAAAAAAAAGAAAACGGACGAGGTGGAACTCGACCTCTCCCTTCATCGCATCGCCCGTTGAGCCGCGAGCCAGCCGGCGGCGACTCCAACCACGAGCCCCAGCGTGTGGGCGGTGTTGGCGATGGGGCCGACGAGGCCGGTGAAGCAAACGGCAAACCAAATGAGCAGCATCATGATGGTGCCTTGATCCAGTTGTAGGCCGAAGCCGGGATCGCGGTTGCCGCGAATCCAAAGGTATCCGAAGAGCGCGTAATTGACACCGGACATGCCGCCGAAATTGGGGCCGGAAAGCAGATATTGGCCGAGGTTGGAAAGAACGGCCGCTAACAAAATGAACCCCAGAAATCGTCCTGTCCCGAGTTTGCCTTCCATGCCGCCACCTAAAAAATATAGCCAGTACAGGTTGAAAATAAAATGCATCCAGCCGAAGTGCAAAAGAATGGGCGTCACCAGCCGCCATACTTGGCCTTGGCCCACGACTTTTTCTTCTTTGGAGAGTTGCACTTTTTGGCCGGTGATCTCGGGCAGGAATATTTCTTTCAACCGGTATTGCAATTGCTGGCCGCCGGTCATTTTGCTTTTGGTTTCTAAAGTGAGATCAATGCCGGAAATGTGCAGGTGGGAAAGATCTTTTTCCGCCACCGCCAACATTTGGACAATGAAGCAGAGGCCGATTAGGAGAAACGTAAAATACGGAGTGCCCGATGTGCTTTGCCCGAACACCTGCGTGCGCACATCCACTTGGCGCTTGGCGGCGCGCGCGTTTTGTTCGGCTTCCTTTTTGCGTAAAGTTGCCGCTTGACGCGCGCCTTTGGCAAACTCGCTGGCGGAGGGGTTGGCGCGGAAGGCGTTCAGCTCAGCTGCGGCCTCGGCGAGTTGGTCGTCGTCGTGAATCCACAGCGTCCATTCACCGTCATCCTCATCCACGTCATTGCCGATGCCCTTAGCGTACAGGTAATCGCCCAGCCGTCGGGCGTCCTGTTCATTTGAAAATTCACCAATCTCGCGCATCGCCGCGGATTGAAAACGAAATGCGGCCCGGAGTCAGGCTTTTTTGGAAACGCACCCCTAGGATCCTCCGCGTGCCACGCTTTCATCGTGATGTGTTCATTTGCCAAACCAGTTCCGCCAATGAGTTTCAGGTTGGATTGAAACGAGGCCAAATTCACGACCGAAAACTTCCCCCAAGGAAGTAGTTTTATAAACGTAAAACAGCAGAAACGCCGAGAAGAATTCAGGCAATTAATTGTGAATAACTTGTGAATAGTTTGTGTGTAACTTTTTAAGGGGGGGGGGCTTGACTCAATTCAGCCCTTTAGATATATTTATTTCAACACAACTCAGAGTGTCCAAACAATAACAGTGCATTGAGGATTACCTCGTCCTTGACGCAGTAAAAAAGCGAGTTTTCTGTCCCGAACAGGGCGGTGAATCTGGTATGGATATGATGAAGAGAGCAATCGTAAAAAGATTGGCTGATGTGTTTTCGGGAAATTCAATTCCATTCTGTCCCCACTTTTCTCGGGAGGGAAAATCCCACGAGTTAACCGTGAAGTTTCCATCATGATTACTTTGGGGAAAATGAAGTTATCCGGGCTAATGTTGGTCGTTGGAGCGATCTCGTTTGCAGTTGGGTTCACTTACCACAACCCCGGCGATCCAGCGAACCGCGAAAACTCAAAACGCGAAGAATCGTCCGTTGTGGAATTACGCCAACAATTAAACAAAGCCAATGCACGCGCCAACTGCGTGGAGGTCACCGAAATTCAAACGGAAGTCCGCGTCATTCGCCCCGTCGGCGTGATTACCAATCCCATTGATATCATCGATGCCCTCATCGCCATCGAGAAAAATACCCCCCCTTTAACCAACAAACGCATCATCATTCATCACTTCCAATCCCTCCGCGATCAGGGCGATGCAGCGTTGGTCCCCATCGAAGCCTTTCTCAAGCGCAACGTGGATCGCGAGTATTATATGGAGATGGGCACCTGGCGTAAGCATCTCTACAACGTCAGTGCCAGCAGCGTTTTGGTAAGACCCATAGACCCCGAGCCCGCTTTGTGCCCGCGCACCCTGCGGCTGGGCCTCATCGATGTGCTCGCGCAGCACGGGGAACAAAAGGCCGAAACCATTCTAGCAGCAACATTAAGAACCACCGCCTCCGGCGCAGAACTAGCCGTGATCGCACAGCACCTCGAAAAATTGGCCCCCGGTCAATACACCCAAATGGCTTTGGAAAATGCCGCGACATTATTGCTCAAATTACCTCACATCGCCGAGCCCAACCGGTTTGATGATTTATCCCGCAACTTTCTCGTGGGATTACTCCTCAAACACAAAGATCAAACCTACCTCATCCACGCCCGCAAAAACCTCTTTGATGCCAATGACCGACTCGACACCCTGCACCTCAACTACATCAACGCCCTCCAACACGAAGCCTGCATCCCCCTGCTGCGCGAACTTTATAACAACTACGACCTCAATAGAGCCGACCGAGGCGTAGCCCGCGATCTTGCCCTGCGCCAATACCTTGGGGTGGATAACGATGTAACCCGAGATTTCCTCACTCACATTCAGGCGTGCTGCAATGTATATCCCGCAGGGAAGCGGGGGATCTCTTGCGTATGTCTATGAGCAACAAAATTAGCTACCTCATCGATCTCGTGGCCCAGCCACCCACGGGTACGGGTTGGGATGAGCACACCCTGTATCAACGCGCCAAAGTAGGCGCCCATGTAATTCGCCGCCTCAAAGATCCTCATTTCAAAGAACGCATGGAAAAACGCCGCGAAGCAGTCATCATCAAGTTAATCAAAATGAAAAAAATAAAAGAAATGCGGGAAGCAATCGAGAAACAAAGAAAGAGCAAAGACTGAAATAATCCGCCAATCCAACCAACCAAAAAAAATGAAAACACAAAAACTCATCCCAACGATGATGGCCCTAACTGCGGCCATACTCATAGGCTATGCCCCCACAACCACGGCTGATGAAGCAGACCACCGTGAATCCGGCGAAGCACTTCTGATTTTAGTGCCACTCGAACCCGAAGCCAACGACGAGGAAATCGCTTCCTTCGATGTGGGTACAGAAACCGGAGAATCCGAATGGCAGGATTATCTGGCCAGTACAGGAATGGAGGAAGCCGACCTCAAGGAACTGGAATCAGCAGGTTATACCGGAACTGAAGGTGAATATCTCAATGAGTTGCCAGGAATCGAAGAAGGATTTGAGTACGGACTCGAAAAAAAAGAGATATTTCCAGATGAAGGTGATGGTCAGGGTTTGAGTTTCCCAGATGAAATCGTTCTTAATGAAGGTAAAGAAGATGACAAAAAGGACTTACTGAAACTCTTTTCAGTTGAAGAGATCGCGTATATTTTTGCTGAACCCTTTAGCATTAATCGAGTGATTATACCAGGTGAACGAGCAAAATGGGAAATAGTGCTCCCGTTTTTGGTGCACTTTGAATATGGGAAAAAGTGGGAGGATGTGGCCGGAGATGTTTTCTATGAACAGTTAGTCAATATGAAATTGATAACAAACGGAATTGAGGTGCTAAATGACGATTATTTCATGGTCCCAATGAAGGGCGTAATTGATCAATACAGCAAAGAACCATTGCATGTATCACTAAAGGGTGAGGTTTCAAGTGGTCCAGTTATTTTTGACGGCAATAAAATTAATTACCAGATACAATTTGGGTCAGATGTAACTGTGCGCAGCATGGATGAGGTTATATTTTCATCCAGAGGTGATTATTCAGCATGGGTTGCTGGTGTTGTGTTTGATGTTGACAGCCTTAGGGCAGAGCCAGGTTTATTTCAAGAAATAAAACCAAGGATCGTTAGATTGGATATAGAGAATTAATGGAAGTTTTAATCGATATGAAAATATTAATAATAATCGTTTCCTTGATATCCATTAGTCACATTGGGTGTCAATCTGTAGGAGTAGATCATCCTCATTCAAAGGCGCAAACAATAATCAAGTTGTATCGATTGGGTTGCAAATTTACCTATCACTCAAACTCGCCAATTTCAGGCAGGCAGCCTTCAGTGTATGAGGTGGAAGGGGAGCCGTATGGAGAAATTCGGTTTTCAAAGTATATAGATGAAAACCAGATGGATTTGAATTATAAAATATCAGTACCCGCATCTCAAATGCAGATTGTATTAAATGCCCCTTTAATTGCGCTTACAGCTGGGCACGATGTGGCCACTACGTTTCCTGTAAATAAATGGGCGAAGTTCAATCAGTTGAAGCGATTGACTATTCATGGGAAAGGTTGGAGTGATCGCTCTATTCTTGAAATTAAATCATCATTTGGGAGGCATATTAAAGAACTTTGTTTGATTAGGTGCACCCAAGTTACAGAGGGCGCCTTAAGGGAAATCGTTATGATGAATTCGCTTGAAAAGGTAATGTTCTTTCGCTGTAGGCTCTCAGAACAGTCCGTCCGTTTATTGCAGGTGAAACGCCCCGATTTGAAAGTATATTATTCAAATGCAAAATTTCCTCCGGAAGAATTGAAAGGGGTCGAATAATGTCTGGAATCGTAAGCTAAGAAACTTCGTGTTTTCCGAATGTGGAAAAATGTGAGTCGGACAGATTCATATAAAGAAAACTGAAGAAATGCGGGAAGCAATCGAGAAACAAAGAAAGAGCAGAGACTGAAATAATCCGCCAATCCAACCAACCAACCAAAAAAATGAAAACACAAAAACTCATCCCAACGATGATGGCCCTAACTGCGGCCATACTCATAGGCTATGCCCCCACAACCACGGCTGATGAAGCAGACCACCGTGAATCCGGCGAAGCACTTCTGATTTTAGTGCCACTCGAACCCGAAGCCAACGACGAGGAAATCGCTTCCTACGATGTGGATACAGAAACTGGAGAATCCGAGCGGCAGGAATATCTGGCCAATACAGGGATGGAGGAAGCCGACCTTGAAACACCAGATTCAACTGATAATACCGGAACTGAAGGTGAATACCCCAAAGAGTTGCCGGGAATCGAGAAAAGCTTTGAGTACGGATTCGAAATCGGAGAAACGATTCCAAATAAAGGCGATGATCAAGATTCAGATTTTCCAGAAACTGGCGAATGGGAAGTGGCGGATAATGTAAAGCTGCCAGTGAATTGGGGTAATTGCGGGGCGTTTTTGGTCAGTGGAATTAATCAAAACAACAAGGAGTTTTTGGATCGACTGTTCATTGATGTTAACCTTAACGAGAAAAAACTTGTGAAATTAGCAATTCAATATTTTTCTGATGAGAAAAAGTATGAAAAGTATGGGTTTCCATTCAAGAATTTGCACTCTTTAGGTGAGAATTATTTATCGAACGAAAGATTTCCTGAAGTGGGCGGAGTGAATTTGAAGAGGGGAGATGTTATTCTTGGGGTGAACATTTCTGCATTGGTAACATATGTGCATATTGTAGGCGGCAAACTGTTTGCGGCGAAACATTCTGCTAAAGGCAAACTGAAAAAGTTAAATCTAGGGCCTAAAATTTCAATCGAAGAGTACGTAGGCAAACTAATCAAAAAGAAGGGGAAATGCCAGTTTGCAATCGTGGAAGTTCTTGTTGTGGAGCACATTGGAAACATACATGATCCTGAGAGCGCAAAGCCTGAGGTTATTTATGATGGGAGTATATACAGGGATTTATTTGTTGTCGGGCGTGTTGACGCGATCGGAATATTAAAGACCAGAATCAGGGCAGACGCAACCATAGATGTCAAAGCGGGCCCAAAATTTTCATCAATTGAGTTCAAACTTCCGTAGGGAGGGCAATTATGACAATGAAATTGTGCTTAATTATATGTTGCCTCCTCATGTTATGTGGGGGGGGTGGTTGTGTAGTGGCGCCAAAAGATGAACTTGCGGAATTCCCTGGATTTTTGGCGAAAATACTAAACGAATCCCCGCTTGATCATGATGCAATCGGTGAAATTATGTCACGTGATTTTGTAAGAATGGGAGGCAGGCGAGTGGGAAGAATTGGTGGCGAGGTTTTTGCTTATGAATTCAAAAATTGTGTTGTGTTTGGTACGCTTGGAAGTTGTGCTGGGGTATTCAGCAAAAAAGAAATTAATCAGGTCATCCAAGAATTCGATAATTACAGGAACCACTTGATCGGAATATTAAAAACTTCACCATGGCACGCTCTTAAGATTGCAGAGGCAGAATATGAATGGGAAAAGGAGATTATCGCCGATTGCCCTCCTCGCCCAGATAGTAAATATTTACTAGATATAGTTTGTCAAAGAGATCCACCGGGCACTTATCTTCGTTCCGAATCAATTCTTCTGGTGGTTGGTGGCAATCAATTGTGCGCTATTTCAGCACGGCTTAAACCAAATATATCCGTGCCGCCAAAAGTGAAGCGTGAGGATTTGTTAAGAGGTGGGAAATATGCTGTCTGGAGTGATCAGGGTACTAAATATCCCGAGGCCGCTCGCCCAAGTCGGCGGTGAAGGGAATGAAGAACGGCAACAGTATGGCGGGCCTCATTTTGGCAGTCGCTCCTATGAGTTGCCGGCATGGCTAGGCTCGTATTTGCAAACGTATGGAAAAACGCCGCGAAGCAGTCATCATCAAGTTAATCAAAATGAAAAAAACAAGAGAAATGCGGGAAGCAATCGAGAAACAAAGAAAGAGCAAAGACTGAAATAATCCACCAATCCAACCAACCAACCAAAAAAATGAAAACACAAAAACTCATCCCGCCGATGATGGCCCTAACCGCAGCCATACTCATAGGCTATGCCCCCACAACCACGGCTGACGAAGCAGACCACCCCGAACCCGGCGAAGCACTTCTGATTTTAGTACCACTCGAACCCGAAGCCAACGACGAAGAAATCGCTTTCTACGATGTGGATACAGAAACCGGAGAATCCGAATGGCAGAAATATCTGGCCAGTACAGGAATGGAGGAAGCCGACCTCAAGGAACTGGAATTAGCAGGATATACCGGAACTGAAGGTGAATACCCCAAAGAGTTGCCAGAAAACCCGGAAGGATTCGAGTACGGATTTGAAATCGGAGAAACGATTCCAAATAAAGGCAATGATCAAGATTCAGATTTTCCAGAAACTGGCGAACGGGAAGTGGCGGATAAACCTGTTCAAAAACAAATCTGCAAGGTTGGTGGGTATCAATTGTTATATGAGGGAACCATCGCTGATGGCAATGCTAAATTTTTAGATAAAGAAGGCCCGATATCTAAACTAGCAAAAGATTCAATGGTTTATTTAAATGACAAATATGCAAAACAAAAAATGACTTTCAAGCCTTTTGTAAATATGGGAAAGCAAGAAGCATTTAACCTTAAATTCAAGGATAAGGGCGGGAAAGAGTGGAAAGCTGGGTCCCTAAAAACGGTCGCATTTTACGTAGGAATTGTAGTTCAATTTTCCGGTGAATGCGATTTTTACTCGAGTGAGACATTTTCCACAGCGCATTTAGTTGCAGGAAAACGGGTAAACGAAAAAGTCGTAAAAAATGAATTGAGAAAAGTCGAAGACGGAGGGATCTGGACTGTGTCAACATTAAGGAATCCGAAAGCAGGATTTACCGGTGCAATGATTGTTGCCGATGCGGCAACTGTACATTCTGCAATTGGAATAAGTGGGAGTGAGAATGAAATAAAGCACAATATTTATTCGTATAAAACAGGCACGAAAATCCCTGTTGGTTTAATCACGCTTTGGCATAAATATACAATTGATGCAAACGGGAAATTTTCTTGGAAATGGGGGAAGAAGAAATGAAGTTTTCATTTTTGCTTTTATTATCGATTGGTTGCGCTGTGCAGGATAGGGCGGTCTCTAACGGAGCAGTTGGCCACCCATTCTCTCCCGCAATAGCAAATCTTAAAATTGGCATGACTTGGTCTCAAGCTAATCTCTACTTGCCTGATTTTACATCGGCAAGTTCTACACTTGTTTTAACGAGGCGTGAAGTAATATTCTCCACAGCCGAAGAGAAGTTGATTGTTCAATTTGGGCCACACGTTGACGGTGAATCCCCCCTAATAGATTGGCGTGTAATTAGTAATAAATTGGAATCGGAATTAACCTTTCCAAAGGATCCAGTATTCGAGCCAACGGGTTTGAGGCGGATTCAAACTGACAACGGAGCTGTCCTTTATCAAGGAATTGGTTTTAAGAAATTTAGCCCTGAAATTTCAGATGGATGGGACTTTCTTATCGAAATGAGGACGTATTCATTCTGGGAAAATATGAGCGGTTTGCAAGTTGGCGATCTTCATAACTTCGTATACAATCCTAGGAATTATCTAAAAGTAGCTAAGTGGTTGAAAAAGAAGGACAGGAACGAGAAGGCTGCGGTGGCGTTTTTGAAGGTGAACGTTCCTCGTCTGATGGAAAAAGGGCGAGTTATCCGTTGAGGGTTTTTATGGGAGGTTCTATTCCGCAAGAATCGCCGACTCCAGTTCGGGTTCCTCGGCTGGCAGCACTCCGAGGGATTGCGTGGCGTGGGCGTGTTGGCGGAGGGTGGCGGCGAGGCGATCGAGGGCTTCGTTGGGGATGCCGGCGTAGACGGGGACGTACACGGTGCCGTCCATAAAATCTTCGCAATCGACTGCCGCGCCGTCTTCGCCTTCCATCGCGCAGAGTTGGGATGAGGATGCGGTGGCGTCAAAGCCTTGGGCGCGCAGGTCGGTTACTAATTCGGTTTTGTTCTCGGTGAAAACTGGAAAGAGCCACCACGTGTTGTGCGGGTTAGCGTGGCCGGCGCAGCGGAGCGGAGTGGGTAGCTGATGGTTCACTCGCTGGCCGGCTTGTCGACGGGCGGTGAGGCGGGCACGCGGGCATTGGCGCAGTCGCCGCCGCAAGAGTGCCAGCTGGGGCAGGGCGGGTTGGCGGCGCAGGAGGGGGATGAGGTCGCCCATAAATCCGCGCACGGCATTGACCACGAGCAAATCATAATCCACCCCAAACATTTTGCAGGCTTGGGTGAAGGCAGTGTAAATCCAGTTGAGGCCAAGCGTTTTGAGCGCGGCAAATTTCAGGGCGCGTTTGAAAAAATACGCGCGGCGTTGCGCGGGGTAATCGGCCATCATCGCGCGCATCCGTTCGCGCACAGCGGCATCGCGCACGCGGGCCATCGCGCCGCCGAGTGCGCTGGCGGTTTTGATGGCGCCGAAGCTGAAGAGGCTGAGATCGCTGCGGGCATCGCCGCGATAGCCTTCGCATCCATCAAACGCTTGCGCGCAATCTTCCGCCACCAAAATTTCCGGATGTTGGCCGGTGATTTCAAAAACCGGATCCAAATCCATGCGCGAGCCGAAGAGGTGAGCGACGAGTACTAGTCGCGTGCGCGGGGTGATGGCGTCCTCCAATTCGTCGGCGAGGATTTCCATCGTGGCAAGGTCCACATCCACCGGAATCATTTGCAGCCCGTGATGCTCGAGGATGCGCGCCATATCGGGAATGTTGATGCCGCTAACAATGACCTCGCTGCCGCGCGGAAGATTTTGAGTGGACAGCCAGCAATCGAAGGCGGTGCGAACAGAAAGCGCGGTGACCGCATCGCCATCATCAGACCAAAGCCGCGTGAGCTCCGTCTCAAGGCGTCGTCGACTCAAGCTCGGCCAAAGGCAGTAGCCCAAGGCCGCAGCCAAGTCGCGGTAACCGATGTCGATCTGTTTGCGGGCAAACATTAAAAACCTGCCGGCCAGCGCGGAGCCGTTGTGGATAAGTAGCAGAACAACTGTCGGAAAGCCATCTTTTTATGGATAGTTTAGGGGAGTGGTTTTTTTACTCTCACCAATCGCTCGGCCCCAACTTCCACCGCGTAATTCAAATGGCAACGTGACGGTTGCGGCAGCCCAATCCGCAAGATGAGTAATTGGCTTTGAGATATCGCGGCGTGTTTGGCGGGCGGTCTTGCGGTTTTCGTAGCGTTGCGCCTCTTTTGTCACGGCCGCTTTGCCTTCGGTGGATAATCGATAAATCACCCGGCCATTTTCACGCGTCTCAATATAGTGCGACCGTTTGAAAGAGGTGGTTTGGCGCTCCACCCGTTTGCCGACAAATGTTTCTTCCGAAATGATGGTGCAACCCGTGCCGCCCAACAGGATGAGGCTGGTGGCGGATAGGATGATCAGCTTTGCTTTCATGCCCTCAAGGTAGCCCCGAATGGCGATTGGGCGTTAATTGATAAAACCAATGCAACTATCGATTGAATCAATGGCGCGTTTGATGATTCACCACAGAGGCACAGAGGGCACTGAGAATGAATGGTAGGGCGGTTTCTCCGAAACCGCCGCGGCGCGCTCGGAGAGCACGCCCTACCTCGCTGTGATAAAAAAGAATTGGGACGAGGCGGAACTCGTCCCTCCCGCGCTACACAAACAATTGCGATGCGGGCTTGATGGTGAGTTCCGGCACGTGGGCGCGGGCGGGGAGCTTGGCGACGGCGAGGACCATTTGGGCGACGTCGGTGGCTTTCAAAATCGTGGCGCGATGCTCGGCGTTGGGTGGCACGGGGCGGTCATCGAGGATGGGCGTATCCACTTCGCCGGGACAAATGGTGGTGATGCGGATGTTGTTTTCCAGTTCATCGCCCGAGGCGGATGTGCCCAGCGCGTTCATGGCGAATTTGCTGGCGTTGTAACCCACGCCGCCGAGGTGACTCGCGCGCAAGCCGGCGATGGACGAGATATTGATGATTAATCCCGCCTTGTGCGGTCGCATCAGCGGTAGGCCGAAGTGCATGCAGTTGAACGCGCCGGTGGCATTGATGCGGATGAGCTTGTCCCAGTCTCCCGGTGACAGCTCGCTCATCGAGCGCTTGGGGACATTGACGCCGGCGCTGTTTACCAGCAAATGCAGCCGATCAAATTTGCCCGCGAACCATTCAAATAACTCGCGCACACTTTCGCGGTCGCCCACGTCGGCGGTGTGCGTCAACATTTTGGTGTCCGACTGTGCCGCCACGGCCTCGAGGTTTTCGAGCCGCCGACCGGCGATCACCACGTTCATTCCTTCCGCGGCCAGGGCTAACGCAATCGCCTCGCCCATCCCTGAGCCGCCGCCCAGAACCAGTGCATTTTGTTCTGCCAAACTCATGCGCCAGACGATACCGGTTCAAGCGCGCATTGCCAAGCCCGCCTGCACCTGTGACAATCCGCGCACATGAAAACCATCCTTTCACTTTTGGTCGTACACCTCATCGCGCTGGCTGCCGATGGCGTTGAACCCAAGGTTACCCTGATTTATGGCAGTTGGTATCCCGGTGAGGGCAGGCCGATGACCACCCAGCCGAATCCATTGAAGCAACCTTTCGGTGTTGATTTTGATGCCGAGGGAAATATGTGGATTGTGGAACTCGGTGGCGGGCGCGTGCATCGATTGTCTCCCGGCAATCTCTTCACAACCATCGGCGGCGACGGCAGCAAAAGTTATACGGGCGATGGTGGGCCCGCGAAAAGAGCCACCTTCAACGGCATGCACAACGTTGCCGTGATGCCGAAAGGTGATGTGCTTATCGCTGATTCGTGGAATTTTTGCGTGCGCAAGATTGCTGCCGAGACCGGCCGCATTAGCACTGTGATCGGTACGGGCAAAAAAGGCTTCAGTGGCGATGGCGGTCCGAGCGGCAAAGCGACGTTCACCAACGTGATGTGCATCACCACGAACGCCACGCACGATAAGATTTATATCGCGGACATCGGCAACAAGCGCGTCCGCGTGGCGGATTTGAAAACCGGCAAAGTCAGCACCCTTGCCGGCAACGGCAAGAAGGGTGTGCCCAAGGATGGGGTGGAGGCTGCGAAAGCACCGCTGTTTGATCCCCGTGCTGTTGCGCCAGACTCCAAGGGGAATGTTTACATCCTTGAACGCTCCGGCCATGCCTTACGCGTGGTGCGATCGAATGGGAAAATTTACACCGTTGTGGGTACGGGCAAAAAGGGTAGGAAGGATGGATCAGGCAAACAAGCCACGCTGGGTGCTCCCAAGCATATTTGTGTGGATGATAAGGACAATGTCTATATTGCGGATGAGGCGAATGATCTCATTCGGAAATTTGATCCCAAGACCGGACAAGTCTCAACAGTTTTGGGTCATGGGAAAGTGAAGCTCGATTACCCACACGGGGTGACTTGGGAAAAGGGAAGGCTTTACGTTGTCGACACCGGTCACAACCGCATCTTGCGGATTGATTAATCCGCCACATTCAGGGCCAGATACTCCTTCGCATTCTGGTAGCTGATGCGTTTCACCATGTTGCCCACGAGGTCGTAATCATCGGGCAGCTGGCCGTTGTGCATGAATTTACCAATGAGGCTGCAGAGGGTGCGGCGGAAGTATTCGTGGCGCGGGAAGCTCAGAAAGGATCGGGAGTCGGTGAGCATCCCGATGAAGCGAGAGAGCAGGCCGGTGTTGGCCAGCGCTTTCATTTGCCATTCCATTCCCTCTTGCTGATCGGCGTGCCACCAGCCGCTGCCAAACTGCATTTTGCCGGCGATGCCGCCCTGAAAATTTCCGATCATCGTGGCGAAGGTTAGATTGTCCATCGGATTGTTGTTGTACAAAATCGTTTTGGGCAACGTGTTGTTCTGGTCAAGGCGATCGAGAAACGCGGAGAGCGGCGCGGCTTGTTGCCAGTCGCCGATGGAATCGCAGCCGATGTCGGGGCCGATGGCCTGGAACAGGCGCGTGTTGTTATTACGCAGCGGGCCGATGTGCAATTGCATCGCCCAGCCTTTGGCGGCATAAAATTTGCCGAGATGCTCCATCACGTGCGCGCCGAATTGTTCCTGTTCCTCCGGCGTGGCGGCGGTGCCGGCACGAGTCTGGTCGAAGATTGCCGCGGCCTTTGTGCCGCTGGGAAAATTGGCGTAGGCATAGGGGAAACTATGGTCGCTAAGTCGCGAGCCGATGGCGTGAAAATCTTCCACGCGTTTTTCCAGCGCGGCGAGGAATCCGGCCAGCGTGCTGGTATCGCCATCAGCGGCACCGGCAAGCTTGTCGGCCCACGCATTAAAGCGTTCCGGCTGGTCAACGTTCCATGCTTTATCGGGGCGGAATGTTGGGTAAACTTGGGTGTTGATTCCAAGCGCGGCGATGGCCTTGTGTTGGTTGAGGCTTTCGGTGGGGTCGTCAGTGGTGCATAGCGCGCGCACATCAAACTGCTTTAAAATCCCGTGCACGGACAATTCCGGCTGGGCGAGTTTTGCGTTGGCGGTTTCCCAGATTTCCTCTGCCGTCTCTTCGTTTAACAAAGTATCGATGCCGAAATGCCGGCTCAGCTCCAGATGTGTCCAGTGATAAAGCGGGTTGCCCAGCGTATGCGGAACCGTGCGCGACCACGCGAGAAATTTTTCCTTGGCTGATGCATCGCCGGTGATAACTTCCTCTGCTTCACCATTGGCGCGCATGGCCCGCCATTTATAGTGATCGCCTTCGAGCCACACCTCGCCGAGATTGGCGAACTGCCGGTTGTCGGCTATCTCCGCCGGCGGCAGGTGGTTATGATAATCCAGAATCGGCTCGCCCGCCGCGTACTCGTGGTACAACCGGCGCGCCGCCTCATTGCCCAACAAAAAATCGTCGTGAATAAATGCCATGCGAGCCGGTCGTTTAAAAGAAACAGGCTGGATTTGCGAGGAAAAAGGCCATCGCCTCGGGGAGGGTTATCCGTTACAAACCCGCATCTACTTGCATGAGTGACGAATCTTTAACACAAAAAAATCCGGATAATCTCCGCAGTGCACGGTGGTTTGCGCCGGATAATTTACGGGCGTTTGGGCATCGGTCGCGGGTGAAGGGGATGGGGGTTGCGGATGAGGATTTTCGAGGCAAGCCGGTTGTTGGCATCCTCAATACTTGGAGCGACCTCAACACGTGCCATTCGCATTTGCGCGAGCGTGCCGAGAAAGTGAAGCAGGGAGTGTGGCAGGCGGGCGGGTTCCCGGTGGAGGTGCCGGTGATGTCGCTCAGCGAAACGTTGATGAAGCCCACCACGATGCTTTACCGCAACCTGCTCTCGATGGAAACCGAGGAGGTGCTGCGCTGCCACCCCATCGATGCAGCGGTGCTGATGGGCGGTTGCGACAAGACGACACCGGCTCTGCTAATGGGTGCTATTTCGGCGAACGTCCCTGCATTATTTCTTCCGGCGGGGCCGATGTTGACGGCGCGTTGGGGCAAGGAAACACTCGGAAGCGGGAGCTCGGTCTGGGATTTTTGGGCGGAACGGTGCGCAGGCAATTTTTGTGATGAAGAATGGACGAAGTTCGAAAACGCCATCGGCCGCTCGCCCGGCCATTGCATGACGATGGGCACGGCGTCGACGATGGGGGCCATCGCCGAAAGTCTGGGCTTCACGCTGCCGGGCGCTTCGAGCATTCCGGCGGTGGTCAGCGAACATCATCGGATGTCCACCGCCTGTGGCCGGCGCGCGGTGGAAATGGCGTGGGAAGATTTGAAGCCATCGGACGTGCTCACGCGCGAGTCCTTCGAGAATGCCATCACGGTGGACATGGCCATCGGTGGCTCCACCAACGCTATCGTGCATCTCATCGCGATGGCGGGTCGTGCGGGCATTGATATTTCGTTGGAAGATTTTGACCGCCTCTCGCGCACCACGCCCGTACTCGCCAACATTCGCCCCAACGGCGAGCAGTATTTGATGGAGGATTTTTATAACGCCGGTGGGCTGCGCGCATTGATGGCGCAGCTCGGCGATCAACTCCACGGCGATTGTGTAACGGTCAACGGCGACACGCTCGCCGCGAACATCGCCGACGCGGAGTTGATTGATGATGACGTCATCCGCACGCCGGACAATCCCGTCGCCGTCGAGGGCAGCACCTTTGTGTTGCGTGGCAATCTTGCCCCGCACGGTTGCGTAGTGAAACCCGCCGCCGCCGTCGAATCACTCTTCACCCATTGTGGCCCCGCGCTGGTGTTTGATAATTATCCCGACCTCAAGGCACGCCTCAACGACCCCGACCTCGACGTCACCAAAGACACCGTGCTCGTGCTGCGCAGCGCCGGTCCCGAAGGCGCGCCCGGTTTTCCCGAATGGGGAATGCTGCCCATTCCTGACAAGTTGCTGAAGGAAGGCGTGCGCGACATGGTGCGTCTTTCCGACTCCCGAATGAGCGGCACCAGCTACGGTATGTGCGTGCTGCATCTTTCGCCCGAAAGTCACGTGGGCGGCCCCTTGGCGTTCGTACAAACCGGCGACGAAATCGAGCTCGACGTCCCCAACCGAACAATCCATCTGCACGTGGATGATGCCGAACTCGAAACCCGACGCACCGCATGGAAAAAACCTGAGCCCAAATACGCCCGCGGCTACGGCCAGCTTTACATCAACCACGTTACCCAGGCGCACGAAGGCTGCGATTTTGATTTTTTGCAACACGGCCCGGCAACACCCGAGCCACCGATTTTTTGATGAACACAAACGTCATTACTCCAGAAATGTTAGCCAGCTCGGTCATCGCCGTGCCGCCTTTGGCGCGCGATGCGGACCTGAAAATTTGCGCCACCGAAAATGCGAAGGTGATTCGCCATCTCGAGGCCGGCGGCGTGCGCACGTTGCTCTACGGCGGCAACGCGGTGTTTTACCACATCGCCCTCGCTGAGTTTGCCGATTCGTTGACGATGCTGCGCGATCACGCCGGCGCGGATACAACCGTCATTCCCTCCGTCGGTCCCGCCTTTGGCACGGCGCTCGACCAAGCGGCCGTACTGCGCGAGTTTGATTTCCCCACCGCGATGGTGTTGCCCGCGCGCGATATCGCCACGCCGAAAGGGGTTGCCACCGGCATTCGCAAATTCGCCGAGGCTTATGGCAATCCCATCGTGCTATACATCAAATTCGAAGGCTACCTCGAGCCGGAGCACGCGCGCGCGCTGATGGACGACGGCGTGGTGAGCTGGATTAAATACGCTATCGTCCGCGACGATCCCGCGCACGATGATTATCTCCGTCAACTTGTGGACTGCGTGGATCCGAAACGCATCGTCAGCGGCATTGGCGAGCAACCGGCAATCGTCCACCTCCGCGATTTCGGCGTGCAAGGATTCACCAGCGGCTGCGTGTGCGTCGCGCCAAGCCTCTCAATGAAAATGCTGACCGCACTGAGGGCGGGCGACGACGAAACCGCCGAAACCATCCGCCAAACCTTTGAGCCTCTCGAGGATTTTCGCAATGCCATCCACCCCATCCGTGTCCTTCACGCTGCCGTAGCAGAAGCCGGCATCGCTGACACGGGGCCGATCCTGCCGCTGCTGAACGATGTGAATCGGGATGAACGTGCTAAAATTGCACAAGCGGCAAAAACATTGTTGGCGCACAATTAGTTGGGTTGTTGGCTTCCACCTTGCTCCTCCTGCGTCGTGATGCTTCAATTGCGCATGCACCGTTTTTTTGCCATTGGATATTTGTTCATTGCCTTTGTGGCTTCCGCGAATGACCGGGCACCTAACATTGTGATTATTCTGGCTGATGACATGGGGTACGGCGATGCGCGCTGTTACAATCCAAAGTCCAAGAATCCCACGCATAATATCGACCAGTTGGCACGTGAGGGAATGAGGTTTACTGACGCGCATGCGCCGGCGTCGTTTTGTGTGCCGACTCGATACGGACTGCTCACCGGACGTTATCCGCACCGGATCAAGCTGGATTGGCGCAGCCGGGCGTTGGTCGAGAAAGGGCGATCAACCATTCCCTCGGCATTGCGCGGGCAGGGGTATGCGACGGCGATGGTCGGCAAGTGGCATCTCGGGTTTGATGGCGGGCCGAAATATGATTACGCCAAACCGCTCGTGGGAGGGCCGTTGGACCGCGGGTTTGATTCGTACTTTGGCATCGCACATTCGCTGGACATTGTGCCGTACTATTACATCAGCGGTCGTCAGGCGGTAATGGCACCCACAGGGACCGTTGGTCCCCGCAACACGAAGGGTTGGAGTCCTATCCAAGGAGAGTTTTGGCGTGGCGGCCCGATTGCACCAAACTTTAAACATGAGGAAGTGTTGCCACGATTCACGATGGAGTCAGTGAAATACATTGAGGGACGAAAGGGTAATGAGCAACCGTTCTTTCTGTATGTGGCTTTACCCGCACCACATACCCCGTGGTTGCCCACGAAAAAATTCCAAGGTAAAACGAACAATAGGTATAGTGACTTTGTGGCAATGGTGGACGACACCGTGGGCCAAATCCTCGGCGCCATCGACCGTTCAAAACTCGCGAAAAATACACTCGTCATTTTCACCAGCGACAACGGCCCCGTGTGGTATCCCGCCGATACCAAACGCTTTGACCACAGCGCTGTCACGCCTTTACGCGGGATGAAGGCCGACGCGTGGGAGGCGGGCCATCGGATGCCGTTCATCGTTCGCTGGCCAGGCAAGGTGAAGGCCAACTCGACAAGTGATGCACTGATTTGCCAGACGGATTTGATGGCGACCTTGGCCGCACTTACCGGACGCAAATTGGCCGATGACGAGGGGGAGGATAGCGAAAATTTCCTGCCGGTATTGGTGGGGCAACGGGAAACCGCACGGCAACAGCTCATCACCGGCACGAAGCCAACGCATATGGCTGTACGTCAGGGTCAGTATAAATACATCCCTTCACTCGGATCCGGTGGTTTTTCCAAACCGAGCCGTGTGCAACCGGAGCCGAAGGGGCCGCGCGGCCAACTCTACAATTTGGCCAGGGACATTGGCGAAACACGGAATCTATGGCTCGATGAACCGAGGCTGGTTGAATCCTTTGAAAAGCAAATCATAAAACAAAAAACATCAGGCCGAACGCGTCCGCCCATGAAGCTTTTTGGTAAACTGATCTCTGAGTCAGCGCAAATTACCACTCACCGACTCAACGCTGAACCTAATGATAAACGATTCCTCTATTATACCGTCAGTCGGGATGGCCGCACGCTCAGAGGTAAAGCCACAAGTCGCCTGCGCAGCTTGTTGATGGCCACTGCGGACTCGACCACTCGCCATGACGAAAAATCACACTTTGACCCGGGCGTCCTGTTGCGCTTTCGCCACGGTGACCACACGGCGCAGGTTGCAATTTGTTTTATATGCAACAAGTGGGCGCTATACCTCAATGGCGAGACGGTCAGTTACACGTCGCTAGCCGATGATCGCGCAGCGGTTTTGGCGGAAGTAAAGATGATGTTTCCCAATGATCAAATCATCCAAGGCATCCCGGAGAAATTACAATGAAACCCTTCCTGTTTCTAATACTTACGAGCCTGTCCTTGATTGCCGCGAAAGTGCAGCCCAATATCGTATTGATTATGGCTGATGACGTCGGCTGCGAACCGATTGGTGCGTACGGCGGGCAGCGCTGGAAGACGCCACACATTGACGCGTTGGCGAAGGGCGGCATGCGGTTCGATTATTGCTTCAGTATGCCGGTGTGCCATCCCTCACGCATTTGTTTGATGACCGGCAAATATCCGTTTCGGCTCAAATCGGGCTGGGGGACCTTCCCGAAGACGGAAGAGAAAAACTCCATCGCACAGGTGCTCAAGCGCGCGGGTTATTCGACGGCCATTGCCGGCAAATGGCAGCTTTGCCTCATGAAGAATGATTTGAACCAACCGGCGCGAATGGGCTTTGACGCGTGGAGCGTTTTTGGTTGGCACGAAGGCGCGCGGTTTCACGAGCCGATGGTGTATGAGAATGGTCGGTTGCGCACGGACGGAAAGGGGAAATATGGCCCGGAATTGTACGTGGATTTTCTCGGCGAATTTATGGAGAACAGTGCTGTGGCGAAGAAACCATTTTTTGCGTATTACTCCATGGCACTGGCGCACGACGTGACCGATGACATTCCCACGCAAGTGCCGTACGCGCCGGGCAAGGATCGCTGGATGAACTACGGCGAGATGATTGAGAGCATGGACGCGATGGTGGGTAAACTGGTCGCCAAGATTGATCAACTTGGCCTGCGCAACAATACGATCATCCTTTTTACCGGCGACAATGGCACCGCGCGCCGTTCCAAGCTGCGACACATCGCGGGGCGCAAGTACGAATACGAAAATGTATTTTCCATCCGTAACGGCAAACGCGTGCCCGGCGGAAAAGGCACGCTGCTGGATATCGGCACCAACGTTCCGCTCATCGCCCACTGGCGCGGGCACATTCAGGGCGGCAGTGTGGGCCACGAACTGGTGGATTTCAGCGATTGGCTGCCCACACTGGCAGCCATCGCGGGCGGCAGGATAGAAAATAAAATCGATGGCGTAAGTTTTTACAGCACACTGTTCAGCACGCGCCGACATCAAGCGCGCGTCGTTGCATTTTCTGAAAGTAAAGGCGGCCGGGCATGGGTTCGAACGAAACAACATAAACTTTATCGGAACGGAAATTACTACGACGTTCGCGCTGACGCGATGGAAAAGAAGCCGCTGACAAAGGTAACGGGTCACGCGGCAAAAGATCTTCAATTACTGCAGGCCGCCCTTCAAAAATTGAATATTCCAATTCAAAAATGAAATTACGAACATTTTTCTCACTACTCATTGCAGCCTCGATCTGCACCATTCAGGCAGCAAATAAACGTCCTAATATCATCCTCGCCATGGCCGATGATCAAGGCTGGGGCGACATGGGCTACATGGGGCACAAGGTTTTGAAAACGCCGGTGTTCGATGCGATGGCAAAAACAGGGCTGCGCTTTGACCGCTTTTATTCCGCTGCACCGGTTTGTTCGCCCACGCGCGCGAGTGTGCTGACGGGACGGCATCCCAATCGGATGGGCTGTTTTCAATGGGGCCACACGTTGCGGAACAATGAAATCACTGTCGCCGAGGCACTGCAAAAAGCGGGCTACACAACGGGGCATTTTGGCAAATGGCACTTGGGCTCGGTGCGTTCAGAGAGCGATGTGGCACCGGGGAAGAACGGATTTGATGAATGGTTTTCCGCGCCGAATTTTTACGAAAACAATCCGCTCTTTAGTCACAATGGAAAAGTGATTGAAACGAAAGGCGAAAGCTCGGAAGTCACGGTGGAGCTCGCGCTGAAGTGGATGGCGAAGGTGAAGGACAAGCCGTTCCTCGCCGTGGTTTGGTTCGGCAACCCGCATAGTCCGCATCAGGGTGGGGAAGAATTTTTGAAACAATACAAAGACGAGCCCAAGGCGATGGCGAACTTTTATGCGGAGATCGCCGGGATGGATTCCGCGATGGGCAAACTCCGCAACGGCATTCGCAAGCTCGGCGTTTCGGATAACACCGTGCTTTGGTACTGCAGCGATAACGGCGGGCTCAAGCCCAATTCGATGGGCGGATTGAGCGGCAAGAAAGGGGTGCTGCTCGAAGGCGGCATTCGCGTGCCGGCAATCATTGAGTGGCCGGCGGTCATCAAAAAAAATCGCATCACTCAGGTGCCCGCGAATACAGTTGATATTTATCCCACCGTGCTGGAGTTGGCCGGAGTCAAACTGCCTGAACACCAGCCGGTGCTCGATGGCGTTAGTCTTGCGGGATTGTTGCGGGGCAAATCTTTTCGCCGCGCCAAGCCGATGGGTTTTTGGAATTATAAAACGGGCGGGCGCGGGATGCACGCGCGCAAGATGTTGGAGGCACTTCGCAGGGAACAGTCCGCCGGCGAAATTTCACCTGTGCCCAAGGCGGGTTTTGTGGACAAGGAATATCCGCTCGACGAATTCGCGCACGCGGCGGCGTGGATTTCCGGCGACTGGAAATTGCACCGCATCCCCCACAAAAATGGAACCTCCGTGCAATACAAACTCTACAATCTCCGCCGCGATATGGCCGAAAAATTGGACCTCGCCCACGTGCAGCCCGAGCGCCTCATTCGGATGAAAACCGAACTTGCGACGTGGCAAAAGAGCGTGATCAACAGCCTCAATGGCAGCGATTACAAATAGCGCGGATTATTTTTCCGGCCGCAACACGCGCACATCGCCTTGGCGCAGTGTCACGCCGTCGCGATCCATCTTTTCCAGCAACGGAATCAAAATACGTCGCGTCGTTCCCAGCGCCTGGCGCAATTCGCTGGCCGTGGCTTGTGTGTGAGTGCGTAAATGTTTTTTCAGCAGCATCCGAAAGCGATTAAGCTGCCCCGCGCTCATTGCCAATTCGGGGCTGACCTCAATCACTTCGCCCGCTTCGATGAGAAACCGCAACGCCTGCGAGCCTTCGGAAGTGCCGGCCAGAATTTTACGCGCGGGCGGATCCGCCTCCGCAAGTGCCTTGCGAATTTTTTCGCCCGCCGCGCGCAAATGCGGCGGCAATGCCGGTTTATGCGTGAGCGCTACTAAATATTTTGCCTGCCGCTTGAATCCGTTTTGGCAAAGACTGTCCAGCAATTCCGCAAACACATCGCCAATCGGAAACGCCTTTTGCGCCAGTGGCCGCAGTGCTTCCATCGCCAATCCCGGTCGTTCGGGATGGGCGCGGTGTTCCGCGTTCACCGCGGTCGCCATTGCCTCGCGCGCTTTTTTCCAACGCGATGAATCAGCAATCCAATCGCCGGCGGCCAGTGCAGTCTCGGCGGTGGACAGCGCGGTAACGGCGGCGTCAATTTCAGCAGTGGAAAAAGTGGAGGGGCGAAGCAGTGCATTTCGCCGCGCAATGCCATCGCGCGCGAGTTGTGAGGTAATCCAAGCTTCGGCGTCTTCGTGCGCGTCGGCGCGGGTTTGCAAAAAAAGTTTGTGGGCCGCCGAGCGCAAGCCTTGTCGATTGCCCTGTGTATCGAGCACTCGACCGCCGGCGAGCGTGGCGCTTTCGGGCCAGTTGCGGATGACGATGCGATCGCCGGGCCAAACGCACGCGGGGTGTTCGAGGCGCAGTTGGGCGAGTTGCGTCGCGCCGGGTGCGAGGGTTTTGCCTTCCACCAAAACCAATCGCGCGGGCCAATGGCCGCTGCCGTGGTGCACGCGCACGCGGGTGTCGTTGCGTAGCGGGGCGCATTCCTGGCCGAGGCGCGCGGAGCGTTCGAGCAACACGTCGAGCGTGCGCGTGGTGGCGGCGAGCGTGGGGAGGGTGATGGTCGCGCCGCGAGGCAATTCGCCTCGCGCGGCATCGGCGAGATTCAGCGCGGTGCGCGTGCCGGGCTGCGCGGTGTCCTGCGCGCGGTTGTGCGATTGTAATGTGCGGATGCGCGTGTCGCGTCCGGGTGGATGCGCGGTGACGGTGTCGCCCTTGCTCATTGTGCCGCCGGTGAGCGTGCCGGTGACGATGGTGCCAATGCCTTGCAGCGAGAACACGCGGTCGACGGCGAGACGCGGTTGGCCGTCGTCGGTGTGGGGCGGCATTGTTTCGGCGGCGGCGGTGAGAGCGGTTTTTAATTCGTCCAAACCGGTGCCGTTGTGGGCGGACACCGGAATGATTGCGGCACCGGCAAGCGGACTGTTTTGCAATTGCTGGCGGATTTCGTTTTCGCGCGCGGTGGTGTCCTCCACGAGGTCGGCTTTGGTGAGGGCCACCACGCCGCGCGTTGCGCCGAGGTAGCTGAGAATTTGTAAGTGCTCTTCGGTCTGCGGCATCCAGCCGTCGTCCGCCGCAACGACAAGCAGCGCGAGATCAACCGCGCCAACGCCGGCCACCATATTTTTCACAAAATCCTGATGGCCGGGCACGTCCACGATGCCGAGGCTGTGCCCGGACAATTCAAGATGCGCGAAGCCGAGATCGATGGTGATGCCGCGCAGTTTTTCTTCCGGCAAACGGTCGGGATCATTGCCGGTGAGCGCCTTCACGAGCGCACTCTTGCCGTGGTCAATATGACCGGCTGTGGCGAGGATGGCGTGGCGGGAGGGCATCAATCCTTGAGAGTCAAGCGCTTGAATTTGAAATTTGCTTTCACGGGCACTGTCTTTCCATCCACTTCGAGATGCGGCCCAAAAAAGTAATTAAACGAACCGGCCTTGGGTGCGGGCATGACAGTAATGTCTCGGCCGCGGCTAAGTTCGAGGCGGTTGGCGGGATGATGCCCGAAATAATATCCGGCCAGTTTGGGCTGTTTGTCGGCCTCACTGATGTCCACCGGCGTCCATTTGCCGTTGGCGAAAAATTCCGCCCAACAATGATAGCCGCTGATGGCGCCCGCGTTGCGATCAGCTGGAATCGTGAAGCCGATGGCGAAGCGCGCGGGAATGTTTGCCGCGCGGCAAAGCGCGATGAAGTAGGCGTGGTAATCAGTGCAGTTTCCAGTGCGCGCGTTGCAGGCGTAGAGGGCATCGCCGCGTCCCCAGCCTTTGCCGGTTTTATCGTAACGCATATGCGCGAGCACGTGGTCATAAAGCGCCTTGCCGCGCGCGCGATTGCCCGGAGCATTCGCGGTAATGCGCTTGGCGATGGCGGTGAAACGCGGGTCAAGCGGCACGAGTTTTTCGGCCTTGAGATGCAGCGCCGCATTGCCGGCTTCGGCGTGAGCGGCTTTTTCTTTGCGCGTGACTTGGTAGCGAATGGTGATGCGTTTGCCGCTGTCGGCGGGTGTGGGGTGTAGCACGAGAATTTCATTTTCGCCGGTGACATCACGCGTTTTGCGCCACGGCACGGGTGAGGTGATATCGCGTGTTTGAAATTTTTGAAAGGCATCGCCGCCCGCAAGCGGAACCCAAAGCGTACCGTTGGCGGGGAGCTTGGGCAGCGCCATTTCATAAATTAATTCAAAATGGTCCGTGCCGCGCACGATTGTTTTGTCCGCCGCGAAAATAGGCGAAAGGGTCAATAGTGTGATGAGTGTCAGTTTTTTTTTCATAAAAGAGATTTGTGGATGGACTGGAGTAGTTGCTTTTCCTGCTCAGGAAAAATGGTCCGAAAGTCGAGGCGAAAACGTTGGCCGCTGATGACGCCAATCACCGGCGTGGGCGCGCGGCGTAAACGCGTGGCGAAATCTTTAAGGTTCATTTCGTTGGGCACCAAATTGAGCGTGATGCTCGGGAGAGTCGCCTGCGGCAACGCGCCACCGCCCACTTGGGATTCGCCTTCGGCGACGGCGACGGACACGGGGAGTTTCGCCAATGCTTTGGCCAGTTTGGTGGCGCGGCGTTTGAGTGTTTTTGGGTCGGCTTGGAGGCTATGGTTTAAGGGCAGCGTGTGGCCTTCACCGCGCAGATATTTTTCTGCGGCGGATTGCAGCGCGGTGAGGATAAGTTTGTCGCAGCGCAGTGCACGGAAGAAGGGATGTTTTTTCAGGGCGGCGATGTGTTTGGCTTTGCCGGCGATGATTCCCGCTTGCGGGCCGCCGAGGAGTTTATCGCCACTGAAACAAACAAGGGCTGCGCCGCTTTTGATGACCTCGCGTGGAGTGGTTTCGTGATGGCCGTTGGCCCAGTTTTCGGTGTCGGTCAGCACGCCGCTGCCGAGATCTTCAACGAAGAGAGTGCGGTTTTTTTTTGCGAGCGCGGCGAGTTCGCGGCGGTCGGGCGTGGCGACAAAGCCGTCCATAAAAAAATTACTGCGATGGACTTTGAGAATGAGGCCGGTGTTTTTGTGGGTGGCCTTGGCGTAGTCGTTGAGCGTGGTGCGGTTGGTGGTGCCGACTTCGCGCAGTTGAGCGTCAGTGGTTTCGAGGATATCCGGAATGCGAAAGCCGCCGCCGATTTGCACGAGTTCACCGCGCGAAATAATGACTTCTTTTTTGTCTGTCGTGAAGTGGCGCAGAATGAGCACGAGTGCGGCGGCGCAATTATTGGTGACCATCGCGGCCTCCGCGCCGCAGAGTTCGGCAAGGCATTGCTCGACGTACGCGGCGCGTTTGCCGCGTCGGCCGGTGGCGAGGTCGATTTCGAGATTGGTGTAGCCGCTGTTGTCCGGCGGCGCGATGGGCGCGCGGCCGAGGTTGGTGTGGACGACCACGCCGGTGCCGTTGATGACCGGTTGCAATCGCGACAGCGCGAGGTCTTCCAAACGCAGTCGAAGGCCGGAAATAATTTCGGCGGGTTCGGGAATGGATTTTGATTTGCGCAGCAAAGCCAATTCCGCGCGAATGGTGGCCACGACGAGCGGGCGGGGCAGGGCGCAGTCGGCCACCGCGTTGAACAGCGTGTCCACGCCGGGGATGGCGCGCAGGTTTTTGTTTTTCGCCTTGGCCATTAGTTGACGGTGATGAGGGGTTCGGTGGCTTCGGTGAGTTGGCCGAAGGATTTCAATTCCAATTCGGCAGTGGCTTCGTGGAATGCCGCGAGGCCCTCGGGAGCCACGGCGACGAGCAGGCCGCCGCTGGTTTGGGGATCGCAGAGGAGGGCGCGTTGGGCATCGGTGAGCGGGCCGAGGTGGTGGCCGTAGCTGTCGAAATTGCGATCAGTGCCGCCGGGGGCGCAGTCCTCGGCGATATAATGTTCGGTGTTCGGCAGGCGCGGCACTTTGGCGCTGTCGATGATGGCGCTCACGCCGCTGCCTTCGCACAGCTCGGTGAGATGGCCGAGCAGGCCGAAGCCGGTCACATCGGTCATCGCCTTCACGCCGGGCAACGCGCTGAGGGTGCTGCCGATTTGGTTGAGCGCGGTCATTTGGTCGATGGCGCGTTGGACGTCGGCGTTCTCGGCGATGCCGCGTTTTTGGGCGGTGGTGACGAGGCCGACCCCGAGGGGTTTGGTGAGGAACAGCTCGCAATCGACTTCCGCGCCGTCATTGCGTTTCAAATCGGTGATGGCGACTTGGCCGGTGACCGCGAGGCCGAAAATCGGTTCCGGCGCGTCGATGCTGTGACCGCCCGCCAGCGGGATGCCGGCGCGTTCGCACGCGGCGCGGCTGCCTTCGAGTACACGACCGGCCACGGCGGGCGGCAGTTTTTCAATCGGCCAACCGAGCACCGCAATGGCCATCAACGGTGTGCCGCCCATCGCGTAAATATCGCTGATGGCGTTGACGGAAGCGATTTGGCCGAAGTCGAAGGGATCGTCCACGATGGGCATGAAAAAATCCGTGGTGCTGATGACTGCTTGGCCATTGCCGAGATCGAACACGGCGGCGTCGTCCTTGGAGTCGTTGCCGACGAGCAGCTGCGCGCTCGGCGCGGCCTTGCCGGCGACGCTGAGAATTTCGTCGAGCACCTTGGGCGAAATTTTGCAACCGCAACCGGCGCCGTGGCTGTATTGGGTGAGGCGGATGGGATTGGTGGAATCAGTCATGGCAGAAATAAAAATTGGCGGAGAGGGTAGGAATCGAACCTACCTCGGCCCGTTCACGAACCGACAACGGTTTTGAAGACCGCGGGGACCACCAGGCACCCTTCACTCTCCGAGGAATTTTCTGTGCGCGTAGCGCGGTTGGGAAGGCAACGCGCCGCCGTCTACAATCGCTGGATGGATTGCAGCACGGCGTTGGGCTCCGGGAAGGTTCCCGTTTCCCGCTTGGAATACACCAGTTGATCATCGGCTGTGACCTCGAACACTCCGCCGGAACCGGGTATCAGTTCCAATGACGAAATGCGCTGCTTCAGCTTCAAAAGTTGGTCCGCCAAACTGACGGCCTGCGGCTCGTAATTTCAAGCCGCGCAATATTCAATGCGCACCTTCATGGTTCCCGGAAATATACGCCCACTTCGCCGGATTGGCCAGCCCAATGCGCTTGCTTCGATTCCGCTATTTCGGCAAACTAACCGCGTGAATCGCATTCTTCTTTTTATCGTGGGCTTTTGCCTGTTTGCACAAACTGTTTCCGCAGCCAAAGCGCCGCGGCCAAATATCATCATTGCGATGGCCGATGATATGGGCTGGAGCGATATCGGCTGTTACGGCAGCGAAATCAAAACGCCCAACCTCGATGCGCTTGCCAGTGGCGGCGTGCGGTTTACGCAGTTTTATAACACCGGTCGCTGTTGCCCCACGCGGGCCACGTTGCTCACCGGGGTGTACGCGCATCAAGCGGGCATCGGGCATATGATGAACAATCGCAACTTGCCCGGATACAAAGGTGACCTTGGCCAAAATGTGCGGACGATCGCCGAGGTGATGAAGACGGCCGGTTACGCCACTTATATGTCAGGCAAATGGCACGTGACACCGCACACCAGTCCGAATGGGCCAAAGTATAATTGGCCACGCCAGCGGGGGTTCGATCGATTTTACGGAACCATCCACGGCGCGGGTAGTTTCTTTGATCCCAACTCGCTCACGCGCGAGAACACGCAAGTCTCGCCGCTCACGGATGCGGGCTACAAAACGGATGAGTTTTATTATACCGACGCCATCAGCGACCACGCCGCGCGTTACATCCGCGAACATAAAAGTGACAAACCATTTTTTATTTACGTGGCCTACACCGCGCCGCATTGGCCGATGCACGCATTGGAAAAAGACATCGCCAAATACAAAGGCAAGTACGATGCCGGTTGGGATGCGATGCGGCATGCGCGGTATGCGCGGCAATTGAAGATGGGGCTTATCGACCCGAAATGGAAAATGTCCGCACGCGATGGCCGCGCGCCCGCGTGGCAGGATGCGCCCAATCGCGAATGGGAAATTCGCCTGATGGAAACCTACGCCGCAATGGTGGACAACCTCGACCAGGGAATGGGCCGCGTGGTGACCGCTCTGAAGGAAACCGGCCAGTACGAAAATACATTAATTTTATTCCTCGCCGACAACGGCGGTTGCGCCGAAGGAATGGGCCGTGGCAAGGGGATTCAGTTTAAGGACGGGGATCCCAAAGTGATGAAGCCAATGGGCCGCAGTGAATTGCAAACAAGCATGATTCCCAAACGCACCCGCGATGGCCGCGTCGTCAAGCAAGGCACCGGCGTGATGACCGGCGGCCCGGATACGTACCACGGCTACGGCCTCGCGTGGGCGAACGCCAGCAACACGCCCTTCCGCGAATACAAACACTGGGTGCACGAAGGCGGCATCAGCTCGCCGCTCATCGCCCATTGGCCGAAGGGGATTTCCAAAACCCGCCACGGCAAACTTGAAAATCAGGCGGGCCACTTAATTGATTTGATGGCCACCTGCGTCGATCTCGGCGGCGCAAACTATCCGGCCACAGTGGGCGACAAAAAAATTGTCCCCATGCAAGGCACCTCACTCGCGCCCGCTTTCAACGGAAAAAACATTGGCCGCAAAGCGCCGATTTTCTGGGAGCACGAAGGCAACCGCGCCATGCGCGAGGGGCAATGGAAACTTGTGGCCAAAGGCGCGCGCGGGCCGTGGGAGCTTTACGACATCGCGGCCGATCGCACGGAATTGCATAACCTCGCCGCCAAGCAACCCAATCGTTTGCAGGCGATGGCCAGCGCGTGGGAAGCGTGGGCGGTGAAGGCGCTGGCCAAGCCGTGGCCTTATGGAAAAAAGAAGCCGAAGAAATAACGGGGTTTCAAAACCGCAATCGCGTCCAATGAACATGAAAAAAATTCTGATACCTCTCATCGCGCTGGTCGGTTGGTTGGCGGTTCCTCACGCGCAAGCTAGTTGGATGTACATGCCGCTGGAACTGCGCCTTGCCGGTGCCAAATTTGTGGTGGTCGGCAAAATTGACCGGATTGTTGACGGCATTGAGCGGCACGAACGCACTTATGATGTGGGCGCCATTAAGGTCAGTAAAGTGTTGAAAGGGCCGAAGACGCTCAAGGAAGTGAAACTGATGTGGCCCGGACCGGCACCGTTTGCATTGAGCACGGACATCAAATATCGCAAGGGGCAGGAAGGCATTTGGATCTTGTATCCGGACAAGGAAGAGAAAAATGTTTATTGGGCGAGCTACCCCACCGATTTTCAGCAACTCAAGGAATTACCCCAAGTGGAAACCAAAATGAAGGGCCTCGAAATTATTGCGTGGTCCAAGCCCGTCGGCGGATTGCAACTTGGCGCGATCGTGGAACAGAGCAATCTTCGCGGGCAAAAAGTCGCCGTGAAAGGTCGTCCTGTCCAGGCGTTGGCCAACGCCACGGCCTATGTGCTCGTGCGCAATTCCGGAAAGGCCGCCACGCACGTGGTAAATTTTCCGCCGGATCAGGCATTCACATATCGGTTCATCGGGCCGGACGGCAAACAGCGGCCCATCACTCTCGGTCGCGCCGGCGCGGGCAAACTGGCCCAGTATCATTACCTACCCGTGGCGGTTGGCGAATTGAAAGCCATTGGTTACGGCGTTCGCCTGCCGATGATTGTGCAACCCGGCAGATACACACTCGAACTTGGCTACACCAACAAACGCAATGGCGGCAAGCTCATCAAAGGCGCGGTGTGGACTGGTGAGCTCAAAGGCAAAGTGGTTTTTAATGTGAAGTAACTTGCGCTTAGCGGCCAACGCTGCACAATCGGCGTATGCAATTCACGCGACGCGATGCGTTCAAGGCCGGGGCCCTCGGGCTGGCGGCTACAGTCACGACTCCCGCCCATGCCCATGCCGACGGGAAAGTGGATTCCAATTTCAAAATCACCAAGGGTCGCATTCGGCAGTCGGTGATGGGGTGGTGCTTCAAACCGATGCCGGGGCTGGAGTTGGCCAAGCATTGCAAGGCCATTGGCCTGGAGGCGATGGAGGGGGTTTCGGAAAAGGATTATCCGGCCATTCATAAAATGGGTTTGAAAATTTCGCTGGTGAGCGGCGGTCACGGTTTTAAGAAAGGCCCGTGTGTGGCGGCCAATCGCGAGTTTGTGATTGAGAGCCTGAAAAAAGGCGTCGACCTCGCAGCGAGAATTGGCACGAAGAGCGTGATAACATTTACCGGCATGCGCGGCAAAGGGCTGAGCGATGCGGCGGGCTCAAAAAATTGCGTGGACGTTTGGAAGGCCGTGATGCCGTACGCCGAGAAAAAGAAAATCAATCTGGTGCTCGAGCACCTCAACACGCGCGATGACAGTCATCCGATGAAAGGTCATCCCGGTTATTTCGGCGAGGACGTCGATCATTGCGTGGAGCTTATCCGCAAAGTGGATTCGCCCAGCATGAAGCTGCTCTTCGACGTGTACCACGTGCAAATTATGAACGGCGATGTTATCCGACGGATTCGTCAATACAAAGACGTGATCGGCCACTATCACACAGCGGGCAATCCCGGTCGCGCCGAGCTGGACGACACGCAGGAAATTAATTACCCCGCCGTGATGCGTGCCATCGTGGCCACCGGCTATCAGGATTTCGTCGCGCAGGAATTTATCCCAACGTGGAAAGACCCCGTGGCCGCTCTGCGCCACGCGGCGATGGTGTGCGATGTTTAGTCGCTTGCGCCTTGCACAATGGGGATGGATTCCGCATTCTCCCCGCATGCACCGGTGTATTTTTCTATTGGGCCTCGTGGCGTTTGCCGCACGGGCGGATGTGAAGCTCCCCGCGATTTTCAGTGACCACATGGTTTTGCAGCGCGGCGCGGTGGCTCCGATTTGGGGTTGGGCTGATGCGGGCGAAACGGTGACTGTGCAATTTGCCGGCCAAAGCAAAATCGCCACGGCCGACAAACACGGCCAATGGAGGGTACGGCTCGATGCCATCAATGACGCCACCGTGAAGGGCGCGCTCACGGTGAAAGGCAACAACACACTTACGATAAAGGACGTGCTCGTGGGTGAGGTTTGGTTGGCCTCGGGGCAATCGAATATGGCGATGACGGTGGGGCGCTGCCGCGATGCGGCGAAGGAAAAGGCGGCAGCCAAGTTTCCGGCCATTCGGATGTTCACCACGCAACGCAGCGCACACCTTGAGCCGCAAATCGATTGCACCGGCGCGTGGGCGGTGTGCGCGCCGGAAACGGTGTATGGCTTTTCGGGCACGGCGTATTTTTTCGCGCGCGCGTTGCATAAGAAATTGAATGTGCCCGTGGGCATCGTGCACTCGAGCTGGGGCGGCACGGCAGTGGAAGCGTGGACGAGCATCGACGTACAAACGGGCGACAAAAAACTTGCGCCTGTATTCGCTCAGTGGAAGGGCAAACCCAAGGCCGACCGAAATAAGCCGGCTAATTTGTTCAACGGAATGATTGCGCCGATACTTCCCTACGGCATTCGCGGCGCGATTTGGTACCAAGGAGAGCGCAACGCGCGCACGGTGGACACGTCCAAGCTCTACGCGCATCAGTTGCCGATGTTGATTAACAATTGGCGCCGCCGCTGGGGGCAGGGCGATTTTCCGTTTCTGTGGGTGCAACTGCCCAACTTCAAAACTCGCAACGATGATCCCAATGCGGTCAGCGCCTGGGCGCACATGCGCGAAAGCATGGCGCGCACGCTCGCACTACCCAACACTGGCATGGCCACCGCCATCGACATTGGCGAGGCGAAGGACATTCATCCTAAAAACAAACAAGACGCCGGCACGCGTCTCGCCAACTGGGCGCTTGCGGAGTTTTATGGAAAGGCGGATGTCACTGCGACGGGCCCAATGTATGCCTCTCATCAAATCAAAGGCAACACGGTGACCGTTCAATTCAAGCACGCGGTGGGGTTGCAGGCAAAAGAAGCGCGGGTGGTGACTGGCTTTGCGCTGGCGGGCGCGGATAAAAAATTCCATTGGGCCACCGCAACTGTGAACGAGGATGGCGCGGTGGAAGTTTCCTGTGACGCGGTGAAAAAACCGGTGGCTGTACGTTATGGCTGGGGCGACAATCCGGATTGCAATCTTGTGAATCAAGTAAAACTCCCTGCTGCTCCATTTCGCACGGATGACTGGTAAGGTTAAGCGTGCTGAAATGTAGCCTGGCTCAGGTTACAATGGTGCGGCGTACAAAAAGTTTACCGATGAAAAAAAAATTCAAAAAACTCATCGCGGTAATTTTTGTTTTGTTTAGCGCAGCGAATGCCGAGGATCGGCCGAACATTCTTTGGCTTTCGGCGGAAGACATCAGCTCGCATCTGGGTTGTTACGGCGACGCGAATGCCATCACGCCGCATCTTGATCAACTCGCGCGGGAAGGCGTGCGGTACACACATGCGTTTACCACAGCCGGGGTGTGTGCGCCGTGCCGGTCGGGTATCATCACGGGGATGTACCAAACTACGCTCGGCACGCATCATATGCGGTGCAAGGCGGTGTTGCCTGCGCACATCAAACCGTTTCCGATGGTGCTGCGCGAGGCGGGTTATTTCTGCACGAACAATTCCAAGACCGATTATCAGTTTCGTCATCCGAAAGAGACGTGGGATATTTCCGGACGTAAAGGGCATTGGCGAAACCGGAAAAAAGGGCAGCCGTTTTTTGCGGTATTCAACTTCACCGGCTGCCACGAAAGCGGGATTGCGAGTAAGGCAAAATACAAATCAGTCACCGCCGATCTCAAGCCCTCACAACGGCAGGACGCCAAAAAACTCACACTACCACCATATTATCCGGACACGCCTATCGTGCGCGAGGATTGGAAGCGCAATTACGAACTCATCACCGCCATGGACGCGTGGGCGGGTAATCTTATCGCGCAGTTGAAGGAAGATGGCCTTTACGAAAACACCGTCATTTTTTTCTGGAGCGACCACGGCGTGGGCCTGCCGCGCGCGAAGCGGTGGTTGTACGATTCGGGTACACGCGTTCCGCTCATCGTGCGGATGCCGAAGTCGGCGGGCGTGAATGCGGGCGTGAATCATCGGCTGGTGAGTTCGATTGATTTTGGTCCCACGGTTTTGAATTTAGCCGGATTGGAAATTCCCAAGCACATGCAGGGGAGCCGTTTCATTGGCGGTGCGCCGCGCAAGTTTGTATTTGGCGCGCGCGATCGGATGGATGAACGCTACGACATCATCCGCAGCGTACGCGGCCCGCGCTTTCGCTACATTCGAAATTATGAACCGCTCAAGACGTACTATCAATATATGAACACTCCGGAAAAGGGCGCGACCATGCAGGAAATTCGCCGCGCGGCGGCTGCGGGGGAATTGCCCAACGCGGCCAAACTTTTTATGGCCCCCGCCAAACCCACGGAGGAATTGTACGATTTGGAAATTGACCCGCACGAAATCCACAACCTCGCTGGCGAACGCAAGCACGCCGATAAGTTGAACGAACTGCGCACGGCTCATTCGGATTGGGTGAAACGGACCGGCGACCTCGGGCTCTTGCCCGAAGCGGAAATTGAGATTCGCGAAAAGGCCGCCGGCGCGCGCTACAACATTCTCAAAGGCAAAAACAAACTCAACGCCCAACTCGGCAACGCCGCGGCAATGGCCTCCTCCGGCGTGTACGCGCTGCCGTCGATGTTGATCGCGATGCAGCATCCGGATGCCGCCGTGCGTTATTGGGGTGCCACCGGCGTGGGCAACATCGGCCCGCAAGCGGTCACCGCGCGGCTGCCGATGATCGATGGGTTGAAGGACGAATCCCCCAGTGTTCGCATCGCCGCCGCACGGGCCTTGGCCAAACTGGGTGAGTCGAAGTTGGCATTGCCGGTGTTGGAAGCCGAACTGCAAAGCGATCACCAATGGGGAAGGTTGGCCGCAGCAATTGTGCTGGATGAAATGGATGATCAGGCGAGACCATCCATTCCGGCACTTAAAAAGGCGCTGGTCAATCAACCCAATAAGTATATCGTGCGTGTCGCTAACCGTGCCCTCAATGAACTGTTGGGCACGAATCATGTGGTGCCTTAATTATTTGAAATGAAACTGAAATTTTTTCTCCTCATTGGATTATTCACCGCTGGTTTGGCGGTGGCGAATCCTCCTGCGGGCTTTGGTGCACCGGACACTGAAATAATCCTGGGCACGAAGCATGGCCAGATGCGCTTTGATCAGGAAGTGCTTGCGGTGCAACCCGGCGCAAAGGTGAAGCTTACGCTGAAAAATACCTGCGAAATGCTGCACAACTGGGTGCTTGTGAAGGGGGGCGCCACGGTGCGTGATCAAGTGTCGGGTAAGGCACTGCAACTTGGCGCGCAGAGTATGGTTAAACATTTTGTGCCGGATCATCCGGCCATTATCGCCTCGAGCCAGATCGCTATGCCCGGCAAGAGCGTGGAGGTTTATTTTAAGGCCCCGATGGCCGAGGGTGATTATCCATTTGTCTGCACACTGCCAGGCCATGCGTTCACGATGGTGGGAGTGCTGGCGGTGGCAAAGAATCCGAAGCAGGCACTTGCCCGCCTTAATAAAAATAGGCCGCAGGTAAAAGCTCAATTGCCGCTGTTGGTGACAAATAAGCCATTGTTACAAAGGGCGTTTGTGCAGAATTCACCGGCCCGTTCGATTTGTGTGGGGTTGCCCGGTGGGGTGAATTACCTTTTTGATGCTGAGACTTGTGCGGTGGCCTATGGTTGGACCGGCGATTTTCTCGACGTGGGCCCCGATCGCAAAGGGCGTGGCGGACGTCATTGTAAAATTCTTGGCAAACGCTTCGAAGTTGGCTCCCAAGGTGCTTTGAAAATTGGCAAAGCTTCGCCAGTATTTCTTGGATATAGCCGTCTTGGGATTCCGGAGATTCACTACCGCGTGGGGGAGGCAACTGTGAGGCAAACAGTTTCTCTCCATGCCGGCTTGGTCGGTGATATTCTGAAGCGTGGGCTTCAATACACCTTTAAAGTGGCTGACGCAAAAGGCACTGTGACCTTTGATCTCAATCCTTCGGATGTTCTAGTGGAGGCCAGTGCCGGGAAATGGAATGCTGACAAGACCTCCCTTCGCCTCAACTCCAAGGAGGCCAGTGAATTCACCGTAACTCTTTTGCCAAAGAAATAACAATGAAACCAACTCAATTCATTTTTGCGACCCTCGTATTGGCCTGCGGAGCTTTGGCCGCTCGTCCAATGATCAAGCCCGCTGGTTATCAGGTGGATACCATCAGCATTCCAAAAGAGATTACGCTTGGGGTGGGCGGCATGGCGTTTTTGGACAAAACCACGATGTTGATTTGCACTCGTGAAGGGGAGGTGTGGAAATATAACACCGACAATGGTAAATGGGATTTGTACGCCGATGGATTACACGAAAGCCTCGGGTTATGGATCGATCATAAAAAAAATGAAGTCTACGTCATGCAACGCCCCGAGCTGACCCGTCTCGTGGATACCAATCAGGATGGTAAAGCGGATCTTTATGAAACGGTGAGTGCCGGTTGGGGGCTCACGGATAATTATCACGAGTACAGCTTTGGCCCGGTGCGCGATTCGAAAGGAAACTTCTATGGCACGTTGAACACCTCCCTCAGTTGGCCGGGCTGGGCGGGTAGTGATAAATGGGATAAAGCGCGTGTGCACGATTCAAAGATGGGGCGTGCTGCCAAATACCGGGGTTGGTCTTTTCAAGTCACGCCACAGGGCAAGTTCGTCCCGTTTTCGATGGGCATGCGTTCGCCGGCCGGCATCGTCATCAATCAGGCCGATGAGATTTTCTACACGGACAATCAGGGAGACTGGAACGAAACCTCCTCACTTCATCATGTGGTGAAAGGCCGTTTCCACGGACATCCGTCCTCGTACTTTGATCACCCGAAATACATCGGCAAGAATCTCAACGAAATTTCGATCGAGGACTATCGCAAAATGCGCTCGCGCCCGGCGGTGTTCATCCCGCACGGAGAATTGGCCAATTCCCCTGGCGAGCCGGTGTTAGATTACACGGGCGGCAAGTTTGGTCCGTTTGCCGGGCAAATGATCCTCGGCGATCAAACCCGTTCCAACCTGATGCGGATTCATGTCGAGAAAGTGGACGGCGAATATCAGGGCATGGTGGTGAACTTTATTTCGCCGATGCAAACCGGTTGCATCCGCGGGGTGTTCGGGCCGGATGGCAGTTTCTGGGTCGGTCAAACCGGCCGCGGCTGGGGTTCGGTGGGAGGCAAACAGTTCGGCCTCGAGCGCGTGCGCTGGGACGGCAGCACTCAGCCGATGGCAATTCATCACATCAGCCTTACTAAAACCGGCTTTGACGTGCACTTCACCCTGCCCGTTGATGCTGAGGCCGGTGTGGATGTCACGAATTACGACATCCTCGAGTACGAATACCAGTACCGTCCGCAATACGGTTCGCCGAAGAGTAAGCAGAAAAAAATGAAGCCAACGGCAGTGAAACTCTCCAAGGATCGACGCATCGCACACCTCACACTTCCGCTCGTCGCAGAGAAGGTATATCAGTTTAACCTCAATATAAACCTGCGCTCCAACGCGGGCGCAGAAATTGCCAACCGCGTGGCGTGGTATACTGCCAACCGCCTCCATAAATGAAATCCAAAATGAAACTTATTCGGATCTTTTTCCTGTGTGCTGTCACCGGCACGTTCACCACCCAGGCTGTGGAGCCGCTGAAGGCACTGCTGATCACCGGCGGGTGCTGTCACGATTACGCGAAGCAAAAGCTCATCATCAGCCAAGGCATCAGCAAGCGCGCAAACGTGGACTGGACAATTTTGCACGAGGGTGGCGCGGGGCGTACGCATCGGATTTCCATTTATCAAAAGAAAAACTGGATTAAGGATTTCGACGTGGTGGTGCACAACGAATGTTTCGGCGCGATTGGCGACAAGGCGTTTGTGGAATCACTGGCCACCGCCCATCGGGATTCCGGTGTGCCGGCGGTGTTGCTGCATTGCACGATGCACAGCTACCGTGCGGCGGATAAGTTGACTGACGAATGGCGTAAACTATTGGGCGTAACCACCGTGCGGCATCAACAGCACGTGGCGGTGGAGATCAAAAACCTGCAGCCCAAGCATCCGATCATGCAGGGGTTTGGCAACAGCTGGAAGACGCCCGCGGGCGAGCTGTACGAAATCATCAAAGTATGGCCGCACACCACTGTGCTCGGCCAAGCCCACGGCGTGCGCACCAAGAAAGATCATCCGTGCATTTGGATAAACCAATACGGCAAAGCGCGCGTCTTCGGCACCACCATCGGTCATCACAACGAAACGATGGAAACCGAAGCCTACCTCGGATATATCACTCGCGGTCTTTTGTGGTCGTGCGACAAGCTCGACAAAAACGGCCAACCGGCCAAAGGCTACGGTCCGCAGAAGTAGTTTTTGCGATTGACTTTAGGGCCAAAATGTCATAAGGCCAACCGTTCAAGGAGGTTAACCGCGTTCCCTGTTTTTAACGAGGGTCTTCCTGTGTAATCCAAGGACACTATTATGAGTGAAGAAAAAAATCGTATGCGTTTATTGTGGGCCGGTTTTATGGCTATTTTAGCAGCCGGCGTGGGCTTCGCCATTCGTGGCGGTATTTTTGGAACTTGGGGTAGCGAGTATGGCTTCTCCGGTGCGGAACTTGGCGCGATTGGTGGCGCGGGTTTTACTGGCTTTTGCTTTGGAATCATCATTGGTGGATTTCTGGTGGATAAACTGGGCTATGGCAAGTTGGTTGCCGCGGCGTTTGTCTTGCATGTGTTATCAGCCTTCGTGACCTTTATGCCCGATGCCGAAATGGGTGGGGCTACGGTTTACAAATTCCTTTTCTGGGGAATGTTCATTTTTGCAATGGCGAATGGTGTGCTCGAAGCAGTTGCCAATCCATTAGTCGCCAGACTCTTCCCAGAAAAGCGCACGCATTATTTGAATATTCTGCACGCGAGTTGGCCGGCTGGGCTGGTCGTTGGTGCTATGTGTGGTTTGGTTTTGGGCGACAAACTAGGTTGGGGCTGGAAAGAGCAACTGGCGTTGTACCTGATCCCAACAGTGATATACGGCTGGATGTTCTTTGGTCAAAAATTCCCGAAATCGGAGGCATCGGAAAAGGGGCTAGGGTTGGGCGAAATGTTCCGAGACGTGGGTGTGCTGGGTGCGCTCGTGGTGGCGTACTTGTTGGTGCTGTTCTTTAGCACCAACCTCGGAATGGACAAGGCCAGCGCCTGGATGCTCGGTGTGTTGCTGGTTGTGGTGGCGGGTGTTATGACACGTAGGCAGACGGAGATTCCCGTACAGTCTTGGCTGCTGCTGATGATGTGCGCTCTACTCGCCATCTTTGCGCAGATTGCCTTTAATCTGCCGCATCTGGGCACGCTCATTATTGCCGCCGCGTTGATGGTGGGGATGGGCGTTACAATGCGCTGGGCAATGGGTGCGGTCCTACTATTCGTGCTATTCATTACACACGCCTTGGTGGGTGCGGTGGAACTGGGTACGGATCAATGGATTCAAAATATTACTGGGAACATTCTTTCGAGCGAGCAGGGCAGAATTCTATTTGTATTTACCTCGATGATGATGTTTGGCCTGCGCTTTTGTGCGGGTTGGATAGAGGAAAAACTAGGGCTCTCGCCAATCGGAATTCTTTTTGTCTGTGCCGTGTTCGCTTGTCTGGGTCTAAACCTTGCCAGTGGGATTGAAACGTTTGCGGGCGCGTTTGTCGCATTGGCAATTTATGGCATCGGCAAAACTTTCTTCTGGCCCACAATGCTGGCCGTGGCTTCGGATCGCTATCCGCGCACGGGTGCCATTGCCATCAGCATTATGGGCGGGATAGGCATGCTGTCCGCGGGCTTGATAGGCTCTCCCGGATTGGGGTACGCAAAAGACCGGTTTGCCGGCGAGGCGCTCAAGGCGGAAAGCGAGGCGGTGTATGCTGAATACCAAAACGAGAGCACCTCAAAATTCCTTTTCTTCAGCGGGGCACAGGGATTGGATGCTAAAAAAATGGGGGGAGTGCAGGACAAATTAAATTCCGCTCGAAAGATTCTTCCCAAAGGTGGGTATGAAGAAGAAAAGAAGCGGCTCGAAACTGAGCAAAAAGAAAACGAGGCTATACTGGAAGAATTAAAAACGGCCGGTGAAACTCTGGGAAAAACAAGTATCACAATCGGAGAAAAACTGGGTGATACTAAGGAATGGGATACCGGTTACGATGCACTGCGCGAGGAAGCAGCTGATCACAAAAAGGCCTTGGAAGATAATGCCAAGGACACCGAAGCAGCCCAAATGGCAGTGGATGGTGCTAAGAAAGGACTGACTGGCTTGGATGCCCTCAAGGCCACGCTCGTAAAAGCTGAGGTATTCAAGGAAGAAGGAAACCCAAACAAAAACGCCGCATTGGCAGCATTAACGCCTGACGAACGAATGGCTCATCGTGCAAGCATTGCGGGAGACCGGAAGACGCTCGTTGCAGATTCATTCATCCCTGCAGTGATGGCGGTGATTTATCTGCTGATGATGCTCTACTTTAAATCCATCGGCGGTTACAAACCGGTGGCGATTGATCGTAAGGTAGAGGAGTAAGCGTTTTCAAAAAATTACTCAAGGCGGCCCTAGGAATGGGGCCGCCTTTTTTTATTGGCTGTCGTTGTTGCCGTTGTTCTTTTTGGCGTAGCGGCGGCGTTGGGGCTCGGGGAGGGTGGGGTCTACTTTGGGGTAGTAGGTGGCTTCGCCGAATCGTTCGTTGGCGTCGGCGGCGAGGGCGAGGCCGGGGGCGACGTTGAAGCATTCGTCGGCTTCCACAAAAACCGATGCGCCGCCGGGTTGGCGGAGGCAAAGGAACAGCGGGATTTTTCCGGGATGGGCTTCGGCCAGTTCGCGCACGCCATCCATCGCGTCGGGCCGGAGGGCTTCGGTTTTGAGTCGAAGATGGACTTGCAGGGTAAACTTGCGCGGCGCGTCGTCGAGCGGAAACACGTCCACGGGAAAAATCTTGGGCACGTCCTCGCTGTTGTTCACTTCGCCGATGACCATCAGCGGTTTGTTGAGTTCGAATTGTTCGTTAAATATTTCGTAGTTGTCGCCCACGCACAGCACCGTGACTTGGCCGGTCATATCCTCCACGGTGGCAGTGCAATACGGTTTGTCGGTTTTTTTTGAAATGGCCCGTTTGACAATTGAGACTAAGCCGCCCACGCGGGAGATGGTGCGGTCGGGCAATTCCGAAAGGTCGGTGACTTGATGGGTGGCGTAATGTTTGAGCGTGCCGAGGTGCGGGTTGAGCGGGTGCCCGCTCACATAAAAGCCGAGCAATTCCTTTTCGTAGGCGAGCCGTTCGGCATCGTCCCATTCGGGCAGATTTTTCAATGCGGCGGGAATTTCGTCGTCATCTGATTTGCCGGCATCGAGCATTCCGAACAGTGTTTCCTGTCCACGCGCGCGATCGGCGGCGGCGCTGGCGGCGCGGGAAAGCGTGCGCTCGATTTGCGCGCACAGGCTGGCGCGACTTTGGCCAAAGCTATCGCACGCACCGGCTTTGATGAGGGCATCGAGGACTTTGCGGTTAACCGCTCGAAGATCCACACGATTGCAAACATCACTGAGAGAAGTAAAGGGCTCACCTCCACCGCGCGCAGTGAGCATCGCATCCACCGCGGCCTCGCCCACGCCCTTGATGGCGGCGAGGCCGTAGCGAATGACTTTGCCGTCACGCGCAGGGGCGAAGTTTGTGCGGCTTTCATTCAGATCCGGCGGCAATACATCAAGCCCCATCGCCTTGGCCTCGGTGATGAGGACGGTGAGCTTGGCGGTGTCGCCCATATCATTGGTGCATACGGCGGATAGAAATTCAACGGGGTAATGCGTTTTCAACCACGCGGTTTGGTAGGCGACGATTGCGTAGGCCGCGGCGTGCGATTTGTTGAAGCCGTAGCCGGCAAATTTTTCCAGCAAATCAAAAACTTTATTCGCCTGCGCGGGCTTGATGTTGTTGGTTTCCTTGCAGCCTTTGACGAACGTCTCGCGTTGTTTGGCCATTTCGGAAACTTTCTTTTTGCCCATCGCGCGTCGCAGCAAATCCGCGCCGCCGAGCGTGTAGCCGGCGAGCAACTGCGTGGCTTGCATCACTTGCTCCTGATAAATCAGAATGCCATACGTCTCCTCGGAAATTTGCTGGAGCAGTGGATGTTCGTAGCGGATTTCTACATCGCCGTGGCGGCGTTTAATAAAGTCGGGAATGAGATCCATCGGTCCCGGCCGGTAGAGCGCCACGAGCGCGGTGATGTGTTCCACGGAACCGAGCTGAAATTTTCGGCACAAATCGCGCATCCCGCCCGATTCCAATTGGAACACGCCCACCGTGCGGCCTTCGTTTAGCAAATCATAAGTGGCCTGGTCGTCCAGCGGGATCGCGTCGATGTCAATTTCGATACCCTGTGTTTCCTTCACCAAGCGACAGGCGTTGCGAATGACGGTGAGCGTTTTGAGGCCCAGAAAATCCATCTTCAACAATCCCAAATCGCCCACCGGCCCCATCGGGTATTGGGTGACTACCGCACCATCGGCATCGGTTTTGAGCGGCAGCACGTTGACCAACGGCTCCGCACCGATGACCACGCCGGCGGCATGAACGGAGGCGTTGCGTGTGAGATCTTCGAGCACAAAGGCGGTGTCGATGAGTTCGCGCGTGATCTCTTCGGAATCGTAGGCCAACTTCAAATCGGGTGATTGTTTGAGCGCGCGCTCAAGGGTGATCTTCAGTTCATCGGGCACCATTTTTGCGAGCCGATCGCACTCGCCGTAGCTCAATCCCATCACGCGGCCCACATCGCGAATCACGGACTTGGAGCCCATTGTGCCAAAGGTAATGATTTGCGCCACGCAATCGCGCCCGTATTTTTCGCGCACGTATTCGATGAGGAACGGGCGGCGATCATCGGGAATATCGATGTCGATGTCGGGCGGGTTGACGCGTTCGGGGTTGAGAAATCGTTCGAACAGCAGCCCGTAACGCAGCGGATCGACGTTGGAAATTTCTAATAGATAGGTCACCAGCGAACCCGCCGCCGAGCCGCGCGCAATACAGGCAATGCCATTGCTGCGCCCGTGCCGAATGAAATCGCCCACGATTAAAAAGTAACTCGTGAAGCCCATCTGCTCGATGACGCCGAGCTCCACTTGAATGCGGTCGATCACTTTCGCCAACGCCGCGGTCACGGCGGGGTCGTTTACGTCGGCGGGATTAGTGCCTTCGGCGGCTTCAAAATTGGGCAGTCGCGTGGCGTCTTCAATGGAGTGGCAAACAAACTCTTCGCCCTTCGCCTCGCATCGCACGCTGTAGCGATGTTGCATTGCCTCGGCCACTTGATGGCGGAGATAGCCTTCGCGCGTGTACAGGTTCGGCGGTTCAAAAACCGGATAGTGCAATTCGCCCAGTTCGATTTCCACGTTGCATTGCTCGGCCACGGCGAGGGTGTTGCGTACCGCTTCGGGCACTTCGCTGAAGAGCGCGGCCATCTCGTCGGCGTCGCGCAGGTAGAATTGCTCCGGTACGTAATGCATCCGGTTGGGATCGTTAAGGTGCGTTTGCGTGCCGATGCAGATGAGTGCGTCGTGCGCGTCCGAGTGTTCGCGCTCAATATAGTGAACGTCATTCGTGGCCACGAGGTTGAGGTCAAACTCCTTTGCCCACGGGATGAGCTGGGCATTCACTTTGGCTTGCTCGTTAATGCCGTGGTTTTGAAGCTCGAGAAAGAAACGCTCTTTGCCGAAGGTTTGCTTAAACCAATCAATGCTCGCACGGGCTTTGTCGGCATCATCACGCATGATGGACTGCGGAATCTCGCTTGCCAGACAGCCGCTGAAGGCGATGAGCCCTTCATTGTTCGCCTCGAGGATTTCTTTATCAATGCGCGGTTTGTAATAAAAACCCTCAAGATGCGCGGCAGTGGTAAGGCGCACAAGATTTTTGTAGCCTTTTTCATTTTCGGCAAGCAGGAGCAAATGGTTGTAGCCATCTTTACTGCCTCGGCTGTTTGCTTTTTTATCAAATCGACTGCCCGGCGCGATGTAGACTTCGCAGCCAATGATCGGCTTCACGCCGGCGGCGCGCGACTTTTCATAAAAATCCACGGCCCCGTGCATCACCCCGTGATCGGTAATCGCCAGCGCCGGAAACTCCAACTCCGCCGCGCGGGCCACCAATTTATCCAGACGGCACGCTCCATCGAGCATCGAAAACTCGCTATGCACGTGTAGATGAACAAATTCGGCGTGGGGCACAAGCACAGTTTAGCCACGCCCCTCCGCACCACGCAAGCCGAGGATATTGGGCATCGGTTGACAACCCAAAAATCGAATGCAAAGCTTGCCTTTCCGCGTAAAACAAACCAATCTTTCCGCATCCCGCCTGATTTGTTTCAGGCCTGTGAATGAGTGTTGAACCCAAAAACGAACTGTCTCTCGACCTGCAATTCTTGCCCGACTGGGCGCAGGAAGATACGGCCGTGAACAAATACGCCAACCACAAGGGCGAACAAGAACGCCCGCGCGGACGCAAAGGAAGCAGCCGAAAAGGTGGCTGGGAGGATCGTCGCCCCCCGCGCGGTGATCGCAAACCGGGAGGTGATCATAGGGGCGGTGGAGGCAACAAAGGCGGTCCGCGCGGTGAACAGCGGGGTGCGCCGCAGAATCAGCGCGGCCCACGTCCACAACGCGACTCACGCCCGCAGCGCGGCGGCAAATCCCAACGCCCCGAGGTACAGCAGCTCGACATCAAAGTTGATTTTGTGCCCGACACGCAAGGTGTTGAATCCATCGCCAAGGAAATCCGCCTCACCGGCCGCGCTTATCCGCTATTTCAAATCGCGCTGCTCGTGCTTGAACGCCCCGCGCGGTATTCGCTGAAGCTTCGTGCGCTCCGTAAATCCGGAAAATCAGGGCAAGGCAATGAATCCGGCCCACGCCTTTTCACCAGCAAAATGGATGACACCGTGTGGCTCAATCGCGGCCAAGCCGAGCGGCACACTTTCGAAAAACATTTCGACCATTTTTACGCCACCGAGAAAAACGAGATTGATGCCCCCAAAGGCAACTTTACGTTTGTGGCCCAATGCGGTTTTACCGACACGTATCTCGGCCCGCCCAATCATCACGATTATCAAAACAAGCTCGTCCAGTTCCACGCTGATAATCTGGCGCGCGTGCCCTTCGAGAAATTTAAATCGCGCATTCGAATCATCAAAGAAGAGGAAGCGGTGAACGCGTGGATCGAGCAATCTAAATGGCGCACCACGTGGAAATCACTGCAAACCGATGAGCCCGTCATCTTCGCGCGGCGCGATGAAGTGCAGGCCCATTTCCGTGCACATCATGCCGAATCAATTGTGGATGAAGCGGATACCGCAACAGTCACCGGCAACGCAGCCAAGGCCATGCGTGAGCCCCATTTGTTGGCTGATTATTTGCGCGATCAATGGCACCGGCAAAAGCATTTTCCAATGCAACTCTCCACGCACCTCAGCAAAATGTTTGCCGGAATGGGGCTGCAGTTTTTTAAGAAAGACAAAAAGGTCACGCACGTTTCCGTGGCGCGCCCGAATTATTTGGACGTCGCCGCCACGCCCGTGAGCGATGGGGTGCGCCGCATCGTGGAATTTGTCGAGATCACCCCCAATTGCACGCGCCGATTGATTCTTGAAAACCTCGCTGGTCTCGAACACGTGGAGCCCAAGGAAGGCGAAGCGCCACCGCCCGCGCCCGAACAAACCGAAGAACAAAAGCAACTCATCTCCGATTTACACTGGCTCATCCACCAAGGCCACGTCCTCGAATTTGCCAACGGCCTAATCGAAACTGCCAAAAAGCCCCGCCCGAAAGAGGAGAAGAAGGAGAAGAAGGAGAAGAAATCAAAGGACGGGCAGTCGAATATTGAGAAAGCGGATCCGGTAGAGGTTGCTTCTGTTGAAGAAGCATCCAAAGCTGAAGCTGAAGTTGAAGTGACTGAGGAAGTGCCAGAGGCACCAACGCCAGAGGCACCAACGCCGGAAGCTGCGACTGGCGAAGATTCAGTTTCAGAAAAAACAACGAACGAATAATCCAATCCCAAAATAGGTGGATTATTGGGAATGCTTCTCCCCAATGGCTCGCAGATACTCGTGCGCGAAAAGCCCTGTTCCGTGGCCGTCCTTCCAAAAAATTTGCACCGCGTAACCGCCCACCGGTTGCAGATGCTTGATTTGAAATGAGGATTCGGTGAACGCCATTTTCGGCCCCTTCGCCACGTTGCCCATCACGTCCGTTTCCCCTGCGCACGAGGCGCACGGGCACGCTCGTCGCAGCGCTTCCAGCGCCACAAAATGCTCTGCGCCATCGTCCCATTTCAGCGCCAATTCCCCGCCCACCGGCTGTAAATCCACCAATCGCATGCGGCTTATTAGCAAATAATCCCCTAAAAAACAGGTAAAAATAAAAAACATTGCCACGCCAAACTTTTTTCCTTGCACCAAACTTCCTCCTTCGGCAGATTCCCCGCATGAATATGACCCAATACCTCACCAAACTTGTCTCGCGCCGATTTACTTTGGCTGCGGGAATTTCTCTGTTGGCCCTCATTGTCACCGGTTGCGGCGGCAAAACCGAAACAACCCCGGATGCCGGAAATGCCACCGGTGGTAAACTCAAAGTTACCACTACGGTGAATATGGTGAGCGATCTCGTGCGCGAAGTGGGCGGCGAACACGTGGAAGTCAGCGAGCTGATGGGGCCGGGGGTGGATCCGCATCTCTTCAAGGCCAGCGCCGGCGATGTCGACAAGCTGATGAATGCTGATGTGGTTTTTTATGTCGGCCTGTTGCTCGAAGGAAAAATTCAGGACACGTTGGACAAAGTGGAAAGCGCTTACGCGGTGACCAGTAAGATCGACACCAAACGATTGGAAAAACCCGAGGAATTCGAGGGCCACTTTGATCCACATATTTGGTTTGATGTCACCTTGTGGGTGGACACCGTGGACGTCGTGGTGGAAGGGTTGAGCAAAGCCGACTCCGCTCACGCCGCGGATTACAAAAAGAACGGCGAAGCCACCAAAGCCAAAATGAACGCGCTGCACGAATGGTCGTTGGCCAAAGTGAAAGAGCTTCCCGAAGCCAAGCGCATTCTCATTACCAGTCACGATGCTTATAATTATTTTGGACGTGCATATGGCTTCAAAGTGGTTGGCCTGCAGGGCATTTCCACCGTGAATGAAGCGAGCCTTGCGGATGTGGCTAAGATGGTGGACTTCATCAAAGAAAATAAAGTGAAGGCGGTTTTCGTGGAAAGCAGTGTGTCGCCCGCGACCATCAAACGTATCAGTGAAGATTCCGGCGCCGTGATTGGTGGCGAGCTTTTCTCCGACGCGATGGGCGAGCACGGCAAAATGGAACACGGCAACGACGTGGGCACTTACGAAGGGATGATCAAGCACAACCTCAGCACCATCGTCAACGCGCTCAAGTAGCGCCATTGTCCACCTCAATTTAATTCACCGCATGAAAAAAATAATTACCAGCATAGTCTGCCTGTGCGGCGCGTTCGCGCTGCCGGCACAAGATAGCGTTTGGGATCGCGAGCAACTCAGCGGCGACTGGGGCGGCAAACGCAGCGCGTGGGCGGCGGCAGGCTACGAGTTTTCCCTCAGCTACGATGTGGAGGTCTTCCGCAATGCCTCCGGCGGCACAAGCAAGGGCACGGTCATCGATGGCCTTGGCTACGGCGCATTGGATATTGACCTCGAAAAAGCCGCCGGCTGGAGCAGTGCGGATTTCCGCATCAGCACGCTCTGGACCCACGGCGCAAGCGCCACAGGCAAACACGTGGGCGATGAACTCACCGTCAGCAATATGGACGCCTACGATGGCCTGCGCTTGCACGAGGTGTGGGTCGATAAATCCTTCGGCAACCATTCAATCCGCTTCGGCAATCTGTTGGCGGACGAAGAATTTGCCGTCACCGAATTTGGCGGCGTATTTATTAACGCCGCCTTCGGCCAGCCGGCCTTTTGGGCGGCCAACACACTGAACACCGGCCCCGCTTTCAACGTGGCGGCGCTGGGCGTGCGTTACCGTATTGATTTCTCCGAAACGTGCTACGCACAGGCGGGCATTTACGATGGCGACAGCTTCGACAGTGCCGACGGTGATGCCACCATCAACCAACACGGCCTCCATTTCGAGCTCGGCAACGGGCAGGGGTGGACCAGCCTTTACGAGATTGGCTACAACGGGTTTGCGGTGGACGACGGCACGGGACTACCCAGCGCGTACCGACTGGGCGCATGGCATCACAGCACGTCTTTTTCCAAACACGACAGTACCAATGGCGAGGGCAACTGGGGGCTATACGGTGCGACCGACAAACTTCTTTGGCGCGAAGAAGGCGATCAGGGGCTTGGCAGCTTTCTGCGCTTTGGCACTGGCCAGCGCGATCGCAGTCGCTTCCATTGGGTGTTCGACACCGGCCTGAGCTACACCGGCTTGTTGCCCGGACGCGATGAGGATGTGGCCGGCCTCGGTTTTGTTTATGCCAAACACTCTGGGGCTATCACCGATGCCGTGAAGTCGCACGAAGCGGTGATTGAGGCGACGTATCGCATCCAGCTCGCCCCCGCGGTTTATTTGCAACCCGATATTCAGTGGATCAATCGGCCGAGCGGTGATACAACCACCAGTGACGCGCTGGTGTTTGGCTTGCGCGCCGGATTCACTTTTTAATGAGCACCCACGGGATAAACGGGAACGAGCCGCCGCCCCTTGAATTTCACGACCTCACTGTCGCCTATCACAAACGGCCGGTGCTATGGGGCATTGATCTTGAGATTCCCAAAGGCCAACTCGTCGGCATCATCGGCCCCAATGGCGCGGGCAAATCCACGCTCATCAAAGCCGCAATGGGTTTGCTGCCGCTCAATAGTGGTTGGGTGAAAGTCTTTGGCGAGCCCATCAAAAAAAATCTCAAGCGCGTCGGCTACGTGCCCCAACGCGAATCGGTTGATTGGGATTTTCCCGTCAGCGTGATGGACGTTGTCCTAATGGGCCGTTACGGCCACCTTGGTCTGATGCGCCGCCCATCAAAAAAGGATCGCGACATTGCGCGCGATTGTTTGGAGAAAGTCAAATTGCTGCCCTACGCGAATCGGCAGATTTCCAATCTTTCCGGCGGCCAACAGCAACGTGTTTTCCTCGCGCGCGCTCTCGCGCAGGAGAGCGATATTTATTTTATGGACGAACCCTTCGCGGGCGTGGACGCCGCCACCGAGACGGCCATCGTCGCCATCCTTCACGAACTGAAAGAGCGCGGCAAAACACTGCTCGTCGTCCATCACGACCTCCCCACCGCCAAAGAATATTTCGACAGCCTTCTGCTCCTCAATATGCGCGTCATCGCCTATGGCCCCACGGAGGAAGTGTTCAAGTATGATCTGCTGCAAAGCACATACGGCGGTCGGCTCACCATTCTCAGCGAAGTGGCCGAGGCCGTGCGGGAGAAATCCTGATGCGCCACTTGCCTTTCATTGCGGGGTTATGCCTGCTCGCCGTCGCGATGCCCGCGTGGGCCGATCGCATTGGCGACCTTTCCGAAACCACCGTGCTCGAACAGGCCAAACGGTTTTTTAGCTTTCGCGATCCTTCTGTGCGCTATGCGCTCATCGGCTCAATTTTGTTGGGCATCAGTTGCGGGTTAATGGGCGGCTTTATTGTGGTGCGGAAATTGGCGCTGTTTGGAGATACTCTTTCGCACGCGGTGTTGCCCGGCGTGGCGCTGGGTTTTTTATGGGATATGGACAAAGATCCAATCGCCATTTTCATTGGTGCAACGCTCGCCGGATTGCTCGGTGGCGCGATGGTCTCACTCATTCGGCAAACCACGCGGCTCAAAGAAGACACCGCGCTGGGCATTGTGCTCGCCTCGTTTTTTGCCGTGGGCATTTGCCTGCTCACGCGCATCCAAAAAATGCCCGGCAACAAAGGCGGGCTCGATGAATTTCTCTTTGGCTCCGCGGCCTCCATCGGTCAGTCGGATATTATTTTGATGGCCGTTGTTACTGGATTGGCTGTGCTGCTTGTTGGGGTTTTTTACAAAGAACTGTTGATCACCAGTTTCGATGCCGCCTTCGCGCGTGCGGCGGGGTTTCCTGTCAACATCATCAACTACGCGCTCACGTTGCTGCTCGCCTTTAGCGTCGTAGTGGCTTTGCGTGCGGTGGGCGTGGTGCTCGTGAGCGCAATGCTGATCACGCCCGCAGCCGCTGCGTATTTGCTCACTGACCGAATGCATCGACTGCTCGGCTTGGCCGCGTTGTTCGGCGTGATAGCCGGCGCGATGGGCGCGTTCATTTCTTTTCTCGCCAACAACATTCCCACCGGCCCCTTGATGGTGATGGCGGCAACGTTCGTGTTTGTGCTCGCCTTCTTTTTTGGGCCGCGCCACGGCGTACTGATGCGTTGGTGGCGGCAGAAATCCCGCTCCGCCCGCGTCCAACGCGAGAACACGTTGAAAGCAGTTTATCACGTGCTCGAGGCGCGGGAGTTTGATGGCGAAGGCGTGTCCCTGCGCGAACTCGCCGAGCGCCGCCGCGAAACCCTCGATGAAGCCCGCGCCCAATCCGACGCTCTCCGCCAACACCAAATGGCCACGCTGCACGATGACGGCGACGCCATCCACCTCACGCCCGATGGCTGGCAGCGCGCTTGCGAGATTGTTCGCAACCATCGTCTTTGGGAACTCTACCTCACCAACGAAGCCCACATCGCGCCCGATCACGTGCACGAAGACGCTGAAATCATCGAGCACGTGCTCGGTGAAGAAACTGTGCGCCAACTTGAGCGCACTTTAAATCACGCCACCCGCGATCCGCACGGCCGATCCATCCCCGGCCTTGCCGACCTCGCCAGTGGGAACACCCTGTTCGGCCCACCCGAAACCCTCACCGGTTACGCTCCACGCCTATGAACGAACTGCTCCCCGCATTTGAATGGCAGCAGCACGTGATCGCCCCGTGGACCAACGGCCTCAAGTCCACCCTGTGGATTGTGCTGATGGGCTTCTTCGTCGCCACCGCGTGCGGGTTGCTTGGAAACTATCTCATCCTGCGCCGAATGGCGCTCGTCGGCGATGCCATCAGCCACAGCGTACTTGCCGGCATCGGCGTCGCCGTGGTGCTTGCTCTACAACTGGACACACCCACCCTTTTTATCGCCGCCCTTGCCGCCGGTTTGGTCACCACCCTCATCATCGAAATCATCCATCGCTACACCCGCGTGAAACAAGACGCCGCCATCGGCATCGCCTTCACCAGCCTCTTCGCCCTCGGCGTGATTTTGATCAGTATGAAATCCGGCAAAGTGCATATCGATACCGAGTGCGTGCTGTACGGTGAAGTCGCCCTCGTGCCGTTGGAAAAATTTACGTTAACCCTCGCCCCCGCGCTCGCCGGCGCTGTCGGCAAACTTCCGATGTCCGAAGTGTACCTGCGCGGCAATGATCTGGTGATGGCGCCCGACGTCATCCGAATGGGCTTCGTCGCCCTCGCCGTGGCATTGCTCGTGTGGGTTTTTTACAAAGAACTCCTCGTCAGTTCCTTCGACCCCGCGCTCGCCTTCTCCCTCGGCATCAACGCCACCGTCGTTCATTATGCCCTGATGGCGCTGCTCTCCGTAGTTGTCGTCAGCGCCTTTGAATCCGTGGGCGCCATCCTCGTCGTGGCCATGCTCATCCTCCCCGGCGCCACCGCCCATTTGCTCTCCGCTCGTTTACCCGTCATCCTCGCCCTCACTATCCTCCACGCCGCCCTCGGCACGCTACTGGGATTTCACCTTGCCACCTGGTTAAACTGCTCCATCGCCGGCGCCTTCGTCGTTGCCGGAATGGCTCTCTTCCTCCTCGCCTGGCTCCTTAGCCCCCACGACGGACTCCTCGCCCAATGGCACCGCCGCCGCAACGTAAAGCTCGAACCGCCCGAAGAAATTACTACAGAAAAAACCGCGCCTTAACGCTCATCCCTTGAGCTTCACCCGTTCAAACTCAAAGCCACCCACCTTTGACAATTTAGTAAAATCCCCATCCAAACTCACCAACGTCGCCCCGTGCGCCATCGCAATCGTCGCAATCAACAAATCCATCGCCGACGGATGAAAATTTTTCGCCCGGCATTTTTGCCCTAACCGAACGGCATCCTGCCAAAGGGAAGGGGGAGTTGGGAACACCGGCGTGGTGTCAAGATATTCAGTCAGTTGCCCCTGCCGATGTTTGGGCGCGCCCCGCGTCACTTCAAAAAGAACCGGCTCGCAGAGGCACGCTTGCGGATGATTCACGATACGCCGAAGCACCTCACAATCCGCCGACGCCTTTGGCGTGCGGACAATCGAAATCCAGATCGATGAATCAATCAAACGGCTCATCACAAATTATTTGAACCAGCGCGCCCGCTTCGCATCATCCTTTCGCCGATCAACCGGCTCGAGATCGACAGACCATTCGCCGGAAAGAAATTTATCCGTGACCTCCTTCCGCCGCCGAAGCTGCCAAGCCTCCGTCGCCGCCTTGGCCAGCGCCGTTCCTTTCCGTTTTTCACCGGTAAACCGCATTAAATCCTGCAGCACGACATCATCAATTTCCACCGTCACTCTCATAAACACAACGTCGCTCAATATGCAAAAAAAGTCAATAAAATCCTCAAACAAAAAACAAAAACGAGGATTGGCATCTAAGTTGTGAATGATCGAATCAGCGAAGGAACTGGATCGCGGAGTGCGCGATTTGGGAATTCGATTGGCTTTTGCCCATCCCTGCGCCAAATTCCCCCCTTTGCCCAAAGGCAATCGGGCCCGTAGCTCAATCGGTTAGAGCAGCGCACTCATAATGCGTTGGTTGCAGGTTCAAGTCCTGCCGGGCCCACCATTTTTAACTTTGTTTTTGAGTGGATTCTTGGGCTAACGATTTTGCTAACAGTTGGCGTTTTCGTTTTCCACCGGGTTAACACATAGTTTGCACTGGGTTCTGTGTAGTAGCGGCCGGTGGTGGATTAGTCCATATGGCCAAGCAAATGTTACGCGGCGAGGTGACGGACTACCAGAACAGGGACGGCTACCGCACGGGCGACATTGTCAAGGTGATCCAGTTCGACAAGGGCGAGAGTATTGTTGACCCGAAAGAGATTGGCGTGCCAGAGCATCCATCCTACCGACTGGCCGTGAAGGGCCGTTCGGTGAGTAACGTAAAGGGGCGACTGAGTGCCTTTCAAGTTTTCCGTGATGCATTCAGTGCGATGGGCAAGGAGAAGCCGGGAAGAGGTGTCAGCTCCAAGGGTAAGGTAGGGGAGAACGCATTCCGCTCAATGCAAATGCGTTCACTTACCGATCCGATCTTCCATCAAAAGGTGGGCGGCAAATCTCTTGCCGTTAAGTCATACGACAAGCCACTGGCCTTCAACGCCAAGAGCGGCCCGGAACGTGCCGAACTGGCGCGGCGTTCAGAGATTAATCAGGAGCTTGGGGCGAGGTATATGCCGGACCCTGAGTACCCCCATCAAATTGACGCATTTTTTGACGGCAAGAAACTCGGTGGGGATATCCCGAAACTTGGGAAGCCGTCCCCAGCCTTATTGGCCGCAGGTATACCCAACCTTCCGATCCATATTACGGAAACCGTTCTTCGCAAGTCATCACGCGGCAAGGATGCAGAACACCGACTGACGCGCCAGCAGGTTCAAGAGCTTCCGTTTACAATCAACGACCCGATTCTGGTTTATAGGCACACACCCAAGGGCCACAACATAATTACAGAACAAACCGTGAACGGTAAAAACGTGCTGGTCGGCATTTCCGTGAAGGAAGTTACTGGCTCCATGCAAGTTAGTCGAATTGACACTGCGTTTGGTAAAAGGATTGAAGGGGTACTGGCCGCAATAGACGCAGGTCGGGCAACACTTTGGAACGAAAAGAAAACCGCAGCTTGGCTTTCATCCAACCGGGTACCAATTACCCAAAGGGTACTCACCAAACTGCGATCCTCAGGCATACCTACCACGGAATCTGTATCCCGTCAAGGTGGGGAAGCCCGCTTCATGCCCGCCATCGGCGGTCAAGACGCCTTGGGTATGTTCAGCGCAGTTGAGCGTTCGGTTAATAATCTGAAGCAGGAGACAGGCAGCTCCTCGCAGATGCTGGCAATGATCAGGAAGGCTGGCGTGAAGCAGGAGGAACTCGACGCCCTCGGTCTGGACGAATTCCTGTCAGGAAACCGCAAGGTCAGCAAGAACGAGATCATTGATCACCTTGTCGAGAATCAGATTACAGTGGAGGAGACGGTGTTGGGGGAGAAAGCTCCATATTACGAGACTGGGATAACTGAAACCAAGCACGGCGAATACGTCGAACCCGGCGCAGTCGAGGGCAGTTACCGGGAGGTGTTGCTGCGGTTGCCGAGGGGCGATGCTCGGTTGCATAGCGGTGTGGTTCGAGGCGATGACTTGAGCCTGGATGGAATGCTCACTGATATGTCGATAGAGGGCATGGAGGCACTTGATTATGGTCGGTATGGGGATGTTGTGGAGTTCCTCAATTTTTCGGATCGTGATTTAGCGAAAATCAGAGACACTGCCAGTCATCATGGGGTTACGTTGGAGGTGTCTGATTCACGCGGAAATAAAGAAGCCTACACCGGCGGCCACTACGGCGAACACCCGAACGTCCTTGCCCATATCCGGTTCAACGAACGCACCGGCCCGAACGGTGAGCGGGTGCTGTTCATCGAGGAGATTCAGAGTGACTGGCATCAGGAGGGGCGGAAGAAGGGGTATGCTGTAACGGAAAGGGGGGTAGATTCAGCAGTCGATGCAGTGGATACGACAGGATTCACCGCTAAAGAGGATACGCAATACGGCGAACCATACTGGCGGGTATTGGATGGCAGTGGTGAACATTATTATTTCACGCCGAAAGACGGCTCACCAACCCCGGCAGACGCTATTCGTAATTCTGTGAGGCACAAAATAAAGACGGAGTTAAGCGGGGGTGAAGGCGTCCCTGACGCCCCGTTCAAGACCAGTTGGCACGAGTTGGCGATGAAGCGGATGATCAGCTACGCCGCCAAGAACGGGTACGATGCCATTGCCTGGACGAAAGGGGACACGCAGTTTCAGCGGTACGGTTCTTCAGAGATTGCGTGGGTGAAGGATGGCGATGGCTGGAAGGTTTCGGCCAGCGAACAGCAAGGCGGCGAGGCGGGGGGCGTGGACATTGAAGGCGCGGCCCGCGCACAGGGACTGCTCAAGGAGGGCGGGTTCAGCGTTACCGAAAAGAACGAGTTGCGGACCATTGTAGAGAACACCTTGATGGATCGAGAGCGAGGCCAGTGGTCTGCGGAGAATTTCACTAAGCAGGTTGATAAGCTGACGGACCGGGTCTGGGAGCGGATGCAAACCGAGGATGCTGGAACCAGTTTGCCTCGCAAGGAAGGGATGGAAGGCTTTTATGACCAGCGAATGGTCAACATGAAGACGTGGAAAAAGCTGGGCCTGAAGGTGGAGGAGGGTTCGTTTGCCCACAGCCAAGACGCTGGGGCGGGCTACCGCATAGGCCCGGAGGGCGTTATGCAGCCGGGAGAAAAGCAGCCTAGGCTTCCCGCCCACTTCGTCCACCTCGCCTCAGACGTAAAGGGGAAAGTGCTGGACGGCGGGGTGGCTCGGTTTATGCCGGCGCGATTCAATAACCCTCATCTGCCCATGAAGGCGAATGATGTTGTGAATCCGTTTGCCGTTAAACCTATTGGTTCCCTTACTTTAGGCGAAACTCGTAAATTGTTGGAATTAATCAAGGATTTTACTGAAGACATTAGGAGTGTGAAGCTGAATAAAGAAGAAGCGGGTGTAGCTGCTGTAACAAAACAGGAGCGCCATGAGGCGTACATTAGAAAATCTGCCCTAGAAGGAATTAATGATTTCATAAAATATCAAGCAGGAAGCCGCAAGGCCGGTGCCGTTCATATTTTGATTGATCACTTTAGTGGGTCCAGGGGGAGGATTTCGGCGAAAGAATTACTCACAATGGGCGAAGTAATCCGAACTGGTGAAATCAGGAATCGGGCCAAGAATAAAACCCAATACACTCTTCACAAGGGAGGAATCAGATTCAGAGTGATAACCGGAAAAAACAAAAGCGGGGAGCGATTGATTAGCTTTTACTCAGACAGAAAATAAAGTGCCCGGCTGTGAGTCATAATGCTCCCCATTTAACGCTAATGGACCGGACGCCAGAAAATACCATGCTGACACATGGTTCGCAACAACTAAAAATGAAAGGGTGGTTTCAACATGTTGCAAAGATTCATCTTCGCCAGCGACTTGCATGGCGATCAGCAGGATAAGGCGGCGGTGAAGGCGTTGCACACCGCAACGGAATCCTTCAAGCCGCATCTACGCATCTTCGGGGGTGACTTAATTGATGCCCGTCCTTTGCGGAATGGGTGCGGGCCGGAAGAGCGAGCCGAATCCATGTGCGATGACTGGCGGAAGGGGCGCTGTAAAGAGAACGAGCGGGGAAATTATTGCGGTCTTCGCCACTTTCCAGTTCAAATCTTGCCGAGTTCGCTTTGTTTTTAATTTCCTTCTTCCCGCAGCTGGCGTTGGGCGAGGTAGGTTTGGAGGAAGCGGTCGGGGGGGGCTTCGGTTTGGGCTGTTTGCCAGAGGTCGGCTAGGGTTTGGGCGGCGATTTTTAGTTGGGCTTCGAGGAAGGCTTTGCCGGTGGCGGGGGTTTCAGCAGATAGCTTTTTCTCTTTGTTGAGTTGGTAAAGAGGTTCCATTTTTTTGTGTTGGGCGAGGATGTAATTGAGGGCGTATTGGAAGTGGCCGCTGGCGAGTGGGTTTTTCTCGGGGCGCTTGATGAGGGCGGCGGGGCGCAGTTGTTGGGCAAGTGCATCGCGGTTGGGGGCTTGGGTGGCTTTGAAGAAGCCGCCGTCAATCCACGCGTGGAAGCGTTTGCTGGTGGTGTAGCCTTCGGGGTTGGGGCCGACCCAGCCGTTGAAGTGTTTGGTGGTGTGGAGGGGTTGGGCGGCGTCACCGACGTAATGGCTGAGGATGCCCATCCGGTAAATGACGTTGGCGCGGGCGTTGGCTTTTTCTGCTTCGGTTCCCATTTTTTCAAATACTTTGAGATAGGAAAATGCGCTGACGAGTTTGAGGTAATTTTCGTTGATAGCCCAGGGGAGAAAGCCGGGGTGGCCTTTGGTGTGGTCGGCGTTGGCTTCGGGAAGTTCGAGCTTGAGGCGGGCGCGGGCGTTGGCCATTTGCTCGACGTAGCGGTAGCGGAAATGGCTGAGGTCGGCGGGTTTGATTTGATAGGGCGCGAGGTCTTCAAGATCGAAATAATGGTCAAGGCCGTTGAGGTGGCGCAGGGCGCGGTCGCGGTTGTTGCGCCACCGATCGGGTTCGCCGCTGAGGAAGAGGATGCGCTCGCGGTTGGCGGGCGTGCGGACGAAGGCGGGAAAATCTTTGGAGAGCGTGGTGAGCGCGAGGTCGTTGATGAGCCGATGGCGCTCGTAATCCCAAGCGTGGGCGGTGAGGGTAAATAAGAGCGCGGCGGCGGCCGTGAACATACTGCAATGGTGCTTCATACGCCGACGTTGAAGGCGGATTGGGCTCTGCGCAATCGAAAGCTGTTCACGGAGGGAAACGTATGGAGCGTTGGCGGTTCAAAAAATCACGGTAACTTCACAATTTCTAAATTCAACTGTCCGTTGGCTTCACGCAGGAGGATGGCTTGTTGTTTGCCATAGGCATCTACTTGCACTGCTCCGTGCAGGGCTTCAATGATTTCTACGCCTTGCGGATCCTTGGCGATGGTCTTGTTGCGGCGGGTGGCGGCCTTGTTGGTTTTTTCCCCGCTGGCGGTGATGAGCTTCATATCAATGCGCGCGGCCCAGTATTTACTGGGGGTGTATTCGAATAGTTTGTGGAACCGCATCGAATGGGTGACGAGCCATTGCTTGCCGCTGCTATGGTAGGTAAACATATCGAGCGGACGATTGCCGGAACCGAGTTCGAGTACGCTGGTTCCTTTCACTTGGGCGCCATCTTTGAGGCGGGTGAGCGGAAATTTTGCGATGGGCGTACAGGCGAATGAACCGACGAGGTAAGGATTGCCGGCTTCCTGCGTGAGGATGAAACTTTGGATGGGTGCTTTGGTTTCCCAACGACCGTGCGCCACATGATAAGTATCGGTGCTATAAATATCGGCGGTGCTTGCGTGAACCATGGGGGTTGGGATGGAGAAAATTTTACTGCGAAAGGCATCGTTACTTTGACCGGCGGCCAAAACGCGATTGCCCGCTAGGCCAATGGCGCTGATGCGCGAGATGCTGAGTTTATCGGCAAGCTTCACCCGCACCCAATTGAGCTTGGCAGTGTCCAACGCAGCGAGTTTGCCCGTGGCATCAATCGTTAGAATCGTGCTGATGCCGTCACGCCGCCGGACACTAATGTAAACGGTGCCCGTTTCCGGGTTGGATTTCAGATCATTGATCGTTACTTTGTCAGCGGTGGTGCCGAGGGCACCGGCCACTTTGGCGGCGAGATTAGCGATTGGTTTGACGGAGGCAAATGCACCGGTATGGCGAGTGTCGATGGCGACGAGTGAACCGCCACTTTCGGCAACAATCAACAGCCCGAATTGGCCGGCAAACAAATTGCCTGCGCCGTTGAGTTTGAGCCCGCCGTTTTGTGGGTTTTCTAAGAATGCAGCAGAAGCATTGGGCGGGCCAGCAGAACCTTCGGCAAATAGGTTGAAGGCGAGAGTAAGGGCAGTGAGGGAGGCAAGAATGCTTTTCATGGGCGAAATCGTACCAGCAGGAACGTGGCTGGCAATGCTGAAATCTGTTTTTTTGGTTTGAAATTGTGGTTGGAAAAAAACCAGGTATTTCGACTTCGAAAGCCCATTTTCAAATCTCAAATTCTGATTGTTGTTACCGTAAGGGGAGCTTCATTTAACATCACAAACACAAGGCTTTCCGGGTGTTGTTACCGGATTTTTGGTGTGGTTTAAAAAAATTGGATGGGCACTTTCACCTTGCGTGGTGGTGGTTGAGTGGTAGGTTGCCAAGTGTCTCACGGATGAGGCCGATTACCATGAAGCGCCAATATAAAGCACTCTTAATTTTGTTGCCCTTTCTTGTGGTGGGCGGTTTTCAACTGTGGCGTGCTACTCAACCTGCGCCGGCCTTGATTTTGGAGGAGACGGCGGCTCGGCCGATTGGCTCCTTGCCGGAACAAAAAATTGCCAAGCGGTTTCGCCACGTGAAGCTGCATCCCGATGCGCTTCAGGAGGTGCGTGAAGGGGGCAAAATAATCGAACTGGAATTATTTCCCGGCGAGACCGTTCGGATCCGCTTGGAGGCTTCCGAGTATACCAGCGGGAATAGCACGGAAGTAATGGGCGAAGTGGTTGGCGTGCCGCGCAGTTTAGCTGTCTTTGTCACTGTGGGCGATGCATTGGCGGGGACGGTGGAACTGCCCGATGGCCGGCAGTTTTTGGTTAACTATGCCGGCAAGAACGAGCATTCAGTGGTAGAGCTGGATCCGTTGGCGATGCAAACGCCGCATGCGTTGCAGGAACATTTTGCCGCCAAGCCGGTGGAGATCGCTCCCGATGCGGATGCGGCAATCATGCCCGCGTTGCAGTGGGGGGTGACTAATCGGGTGAACGGATTTTCTGCGTTCACACATGTGCTCACCCGCACCAACCCGTGGCCTACTCAAGTATTGCAGGGAGTGGTGAACTGGGGGCCGCCAATTATTAGCATCATGATTCTCTACACGCCCGAGGCCAAAAAGCAGAGCACCGGCCTGTTGGGAATTGAAACGCGCGCGCGGTTGAGTGTGGCGCAAGTGAATGCAGCATTTCGACGTAGCGGCATTACGGCTAAGCTAGTAATCGCGCACATCGGCCCAGTGAATTATCGCACCTCTGGCAATTTGGTGACTGATCTCAAGGCGCTTACTTATGGAACCACTTTGGATTTGTATAACGTGCATGTGATGCGGCAGCAATATCGGGCGGATCTTGTTTCGCTGTTTGTGGGTGCGAGTCCGGGCGAGTTGTTTCACGGAACCGGCTGGATGATCACCAGCTTCAACCCCGCGCCAAGTTACGGGATGACGGTGGTGGAAGGAGTGTACGCGCCCACCTCGGTTTTTGCACATGAAATCGGCCATAACCTCGGTTGCCAACATGCCACCAACGACATCGGCAGCTGGGTCAAGGGCGCCTTCACTAATTCCAACGGCATGCGATTTAACGTCACGGTTAACGGCCAGAATTATCCGATGCGGACCATCATGGCCTACGGTGCCGGTCCGCGTTTGGGGTACTATTCCAATCCCAACATCAATGTTTGGGGCTCGCCCACCGGCAACACTAATTCTGCCAACAACGCCTGGACCATTCAGCAAACTGCGCCGATGGTGGGCAATTACCTCACCCAAATAATTCAGGCCAAGAAGTTGACAAACAACGCCCGTTCGCAACAGGCCGTTCCCATTAATCGCGCAACCATCCGCTTCCCCGCTGGTGGATTCAACGGGAATTAGCCGTTATTTCCGCTTTCCAATGCACCACAAATGTTTGTGGGTGCGCAGAAAAAACTGGCCTTCCGATGCCGCCAGCGAGCTGTTCGTCAACGTGCCGTCCACAGAGTTGATGCCGATCAATTCAAACTTCGGCTTGGCGCGGAGGACGATCGTTTCGCCGGATTGATTGGGGATGAAAATTTTATCGCCTGCCAACAGCATTGAGCTCCACGATTCCTGCTTGGGCCCGCGGCCGCGTACACGCTCGGAGAATTTAACTTTGCCGGTTTTTAGTTCGAGGCACTCCATAATCCCATTGGTGTTGAGTACGTACACGTGGCCTTGATGCACCACACCGGAGCCGAGGCGATTGGGAGTGCGTTCGGTGCGCCAAAGAGTTTTTGGGGTCACATCGCCATTGCCTCCGGCACCCACGGCTACGGTCGTGCCAAAGTAACCGCCCATACCCACCACCACACCTTCGGCGGCGATGGGTGAGGAATAAATGCACGGGTTGAGTCCGGCACATTTCCACAGTAGCGCGCCTGTTTGCGGATGGATGCCGGTGAGAAATCCCGGAGGGTTCATGACCAATTCCTCGCGCGTGCCGGTTTTCAAAATGAGTGGCGTGCTGTAGCTGCAAATCCATTGGCGGTTCTTGTTGCCGCGAAATCCATCCGTGCGTCCGGCGATGTTTATGGCGGGGTCATTGAGTTTCCAAATCGTTTTGCCTGTGCGCTTGTCGAGCGCGAGCAGATGCGCCTTGGGATCGGGGCCGCGGTAGATGTAAACAAGATCACCGTGGATGACAGGCGAAGTGGCAGCGCCCCATTCGAAACTGATCTTACCAAGATCACGTTTCCAAATTTTCTTCCCGTTGAGGTCGTAGCAAAACACGCCGGCCGAGCCATATACAGCGATGACGCGTTCGCCGTCGGTGGCTGGTGATTCGCTGCAAAACGGATTAGTGCGGTGAGATTTTTCCGGCGCGGCATATTTCACCGTGCGTCGCCACAACAGCTTGCCATCGAGTCGATAAAAACAAAGCAGGGCGCGTTCCTGAGTTGTTTCTAGTGGCTGAGTGACAAAAATTTTTTCGCCCCAAACGATCGGCGTGCTGTTGCCGCGTCCGGGCAGTGGAATTTTCCAGGCAATATTTTCCGTGGCACTCCATTTTAACGGAAGATTGTTCTCGTGGCTGATGCCAAGGCCGGTTGCCCCGCGCCACATTGGCCAGTTTTCCGCGTGGAGGGTGAACGCGAGGAACGAAAATGCAGCCAAAAAAAATCGCATCCGCGAAGCATAAGTGTTCGTCCATCAGCCGCAAGCCAAAGGTGGGGGGGCACTTTCCGAGTCGGCCGCAGCACGCCTCACCTTGACGGCTGGCCTGCCATCGGTTCCAATCGCGCCGTGGCTGATCTCGCATCCATCGCCGACACGCTCGGCCTCTCAAAATATCAACGCCACATTTTTTTGTGCGCCGACCAAACCGAAGCCAAGTGCTGCCCCAAGGAAGATGGCTTGGCCTCGTGGAATTTTTTGAAGAGCCGCCTGAAGGAACTAAGCCTGGCCGATGCCGAGCCATTGGTGTTTCGCACTAAAGCAAATTGCCTTCGCGTCTGCCAGCGCGGCCCTATCGCCATCGTGTATCCCGAAGGCACATGGTATCATTCGTGCACGCCGGAAGTGCTGGAGCAAATTATTCAGGAACATCTAATCGGCGGCCGTGTGGTGGAGGATTTTGCTTTTTCGAACGCGGACGGGATACGTGCAAACAGTTAGCCGCGAACACAGCTTTGCACATAATCGATAATGGGCTGCTCATCATCGCCGGACGCAATCGTGATGCGCAAGAGTTCGGCGGGGTGGACGTTTTTCTCACGGAAAAACTGGCGGTCGCCGCCTCAGCCGTACATGAGGTCGGCGGGTAAATTTCCGGCGAGCTTGGCGCGGGCTTTGGTGATGAGGCGGGGGAGCCACGCGATGCCTTCCACTTCGGCTGACTTGGCAGGGAATTCATCGATGGCCATTCGGTGCTCGGCGGGTTTGCTGTTGAGGGTGTTTTGAAAGTGGTCGAGACGCACGGACTGGAGTTCCTCAACGTGTTCATAAATCACATCACCCCATCGCACGTAGTCATCGCAGAAATCAAACATTTCCAATGCACTACAGCCGATGGATTCGAGGAAGGTCACCTCATCTTTTTCAAACATCGTTTCCGGGCTTTGCCGTCCCGATTCGTAGCGTTTCACGCCGGTGAAAAACAGTTCGTGAAATTGTTGTTTCCAGTTTTCGTTCATTGTTAATTTCGCAAATCAATTTCGGCCATCAACTTGTCGGTGGCGGTATAAGCTTCGGCAACCCATTCGACGATCTTGGCGGGGTCGGGCGCGTACTCCAGCTCCAAGCTAACCGCGCCATCGAAATCCAAATCCTTGATTGCTTGCAAATAGGGCACGAAAGGCACCACGCCGCGGCCGGGTGGGAGGTCGCCGTGCACTTTGCCATCGCAATCGGAAATGTGCACGTGGCCCGCGCGGCCCTTAAGGGCGGCGAGGCTTTCGGGCGGGCTGTCGCTCAGAACCATGTGGCTGATGTCGATGTTCGCTTTCACGGCGGGCCGATCCACGTCGGTCAGAAAACGATCCATCTCGTCGATGGTGTTGATGAGTGAAAGGTCAAACGGCTCCAGCTCAATGACAATTTCCAGACCGCGATTCGCTGCGTAGTCGCCAAGCGTTTGGCAATGTTCCACGGCCCAGTTCCATTGATCGGTTGGCGGGATGACTTCCTTTTGCCAAATGTATTCGCCAATCACGAGCAGGTAATTCTTCGCGCTCAGCGTGACGGCCATATCGAGATAGCGTTTGCAGCGTTCGAGGTGAAATTTTTGCACGCTCGGGTTCAGGTCAATCAACCCCACACTCACGCCGACCACGCTGATGATCGGCAGCTGCAATTCGTCGCAGGTTTGTTTGACCATCGTGATGCGATCTTCTGCATTGTCATCAAGCGGATCCTGAAAAATATCCACGCAGTCGAAGCCTAGCTCTTTAGTTTTGTGCAGTCCGTCAACCAGCCCGACGCCGTGCTGTTCCCAAGCGGAGTTAATCATTCCGAGTTTCATAAATTATCCTTTTGTAATTTCATCAAGCGAAACTGCGCGGTGTTCTTCAGCACTCAAATATGCTGCATCCACCAGTGCCATCGTGTCTAAATTATCCCGCCCATTAATGGCAGGTGGATCGCCGGTTTCCAGTGCGATGAGCAGTTGCGCCATCGTGCCAATGAAGGCGTCAGGGAACCAGCTTTCTTGCCAGCTGGGCGTGTGAAAATCTTTGTCGCCTTTGGTGGCGTAACGGAGGGTCGAGGGCGTGGTGTGGGGATCGTGGCACCAGCCGATATCGCCGATGGCGAGGCCGTCGAGGCCTTCGATGCGCCATTGGATGCCGATGTCAGCGGGGGCGCCTTCGCGGGCGGGGCCGGTCCACGTGTCGTCAATGGCGATGACGCGAAGGCCATTATTGTATTCGAGGATGTAACTGGCGATGCCGTCGGTGTGTGGGAACTCGGTGCGCGGGTCGGTGCGCGTGCTGCAGTAGATGCGCTCGGGATTGCCGAACCAATATCGAAAGGTGTCGATATGGTGAATGGACATAATCCGCAGCGTGACCCAACCTTGTTCTTTAATCCACGGTTTCCAGTGTGGGATGCCACGCATATCGAGCGTGGCCAGGACGGGCTCGCCGATGGTGCCGTTGTCCAAAAGGGTTTTGGCGGCGCGCACGGATTGGTCGTACCGCATATTTTGGTTCACGGCCAAAACGATGCCGGCGGCTTCGCACGCTTCCACGGCGGCGACGGCTTCGGCATAGTTTGTGCCGAGCGGTTTTTGCGCGAGGATGCCTTTGGCGGTGCCGCGCGCGCAGGCGGCTTGGATGAGTTCGAGTTGTTTGTGCGGCGGCACGGCGAGGTCGAGCACTTCGATGGACTCATCGTCGAGCAGTTGATCGATGGAATCGTAAACGGTGGCGATGTTGTGTTGCACGGCGCAGATCGCGGCGTTTTCCTTCGTGCGACCGGCGATGGCAACGGGGTTGAAGCCGGCTTTGCGATAGGCTGCCAAATGGCAGTCGCTCATTATAAATCCGCTGCCAACGCAGCCGATGCGCCAGTCCTTACGCGCGGGGAGGGGGGAGTGGATGTCCAGATTCATGCGTCGGTTTTTTCGCCCGCGCCGGTGGTGGCGTCTGCTGATGGATTCCAAAAGTCCGCGTCTTGTTCGAAAAGTTTTGCGCCCATTTCTTTGATGGCCTGATCGGGCAGTTTTTCGACGGGCGAGTAAAACGGGTGATGCGATTCTTTGTAGGGATTGTTGTGCTTGGTGTTGTAGCAGCAAATGAGTGACCAACGGGGATGCTCGGAGGTGTTTTGGTCTGAGCGATGGAGGAGGTTGCTGTGGAAAAAAAGCGTGTCGCCGGGGGCGAGTTCGACGTGCACCAACTCCATTATCTTGGCGGCTTCAGCGGTGCGTTCGGGGTCGGCTCCGGTTTGGTCGCCGTAGCGGCCGTGCTCGAGGCGGCCGAGTTTGTGCGAGCTTTTCAAAACCTGAAGGCAACCGTTGGCGCGCGTGTTGGGATCGACTGCGATGAATGCCGAGCCCATATCGGGCCAAAGACAGCCGTTTTGATACCAATAGCCGTAGTCCTGATGCCAACTCCACGCGCCGCCGGTGCGCGGTTGTTTGATGCTCATTTTGCTGTGGTAATGATAAACCTCATCGCCGAGTAACGCTTCCATGGTGTTCACGATGCGCTCGCTACGGGCGATGGCGCCCCACAAATCTTCGCCCGCGGAATTCCAAAGCACCAGCTGCGCCTTGCCGCCTTCGCCGTCTTTGAGATCGTAGGCGTTTTCTTTAAACGATTGGTCGGCACGCGCGGCGGCGCGGAGGATGTCCGCCTCATCAGTATCGAAGAGGCCGCGTACAATGAGATAGCCGTCTTCGTGGAAGGAAGAAATGTTTTCTTCAGAAACGGTGGACATCAGGTGACGATGCCGAGCGCATACGCGGATGTCAACCGTCCGTGCCGCCGGCCCAGTCGGGGCGTTGCCGGAGGTGGTATAATCGCTCGCCGGCTTTGCGTTCCAGGAAAACGCCTTCGGCCTCGCGGTTGGCGTAGTCTTCAATGTTGATCGTGCGGTGATCGATGTAGCCGAGGTTGATTTGTTTGCAAACTTCCTCGGGAATGCCGGTGGCGAGCATGACGGTAACGCGCGGTTGTTCGTTGCCGTGACCGTCCACCGTGCCGATGCCCTTCACGTGGCCGGAGTGCGCGAGCAACCCCCACGGAAAATCTTTGAACTGCTCCCAGTGATATTCGAGATACGAGGAGCAGTGGTATCCGATTTGTTTCAAAATTTCACCGTGCGAAAAGCTGACCTCGGTGATGTGTGGCGCGTAGATGATGAGTTTGCCGCCGTCGGCGAGGATGGGCTCGAGCTTGTACATGCATTTGCCGCCAACCCAAAGATCGTCGTACATTGGCGGCGCACAGGAAACGATGGTGTGAAAGGGGCGATCTTTGTAAGTGATGTGTTCAGTGGCGGAAAGATCGCTGGCGGCGTCCCACGCGCTTTCGGGTGTGCCAAAGAAAAGTCCGGCGAGCGATTTGTCCGGTCGCACGACCATGCAGAAACAGGTTTTTTCGATGTCCACCATTGCACCGGCGTGATCGACAATTTTACGGACGGGCGTCCATTTGCTGCCGATGATCATCGGATTGGTGACCACTGCGCCGAGCCAATGGAAAAAATTCAGCACCTCCGGCCCGCTGATGCCGGGGAACAGATATTTGTTGCCGCCGGAAAAGCCGACCACCTCGTGCGGAAACACCGGCCCAAGAATCATCACTTGATCGTACTCGTAAATCTTGCGGTTGATTTCCACCGGCACGTCCATTTCAAAACGCCCGCCCGAAAGCTCGCTAATGGTACTGGCGGGAATGGTGCCGAGATTGCGCATTGCATCGGGGTTGTCCCACTCGTGATTGTGAAACGCGACGTCCGCGTATGGTCCGCGGCGCTCGTCGAGCGTAATTTCCAGCCGCTCGCAAATCGCCTCCTCGCTCATCGCGTGATGCGTACCCAGCGCGATCATCACATCGAGCTTCGCTGCGCTTCCGCCAATTTGCGCGTGGATCGCTTTGAACAATTGGCCGACGGGAGCCGTGCGCGTGGCATCAGGGACGATGAGTAAAACTTTTTTGCCGACGTACTCCGCCGCGGGTAACGATTGCGTGACGAGTTTGTTGACTTGTGATTCGGTTAACGAAATTTCAGTTTCGGCAATTTTGGAATTGAGGTTCATTTTGTGATGGACGAGCTTCGCGTGTCTCTGCCGGGATTAAATTGTTTGCGATAGAAACCCGCCGTCCACCACGATGTCCGAGCCGGTCACAAAGCTGGCGGCCTTTTCGCTGGCGAGGTACACGGCGGCTCCGCCCAGCTCGCTTACATCGCCGAAGCGGCCCATCGCGGTGTGGCCGAAAATGGCTTGGCCCCGTTCGGTGGGGGTGCCGTCTTCTTTTAAGAGCAATTTTTTGTTTTGTTCCGCTGGGAAAAATCCGGGCGTGATGCTGTTCACGCGCACGCCTTGGGGGGCCCATTCGCGGGCGAGGAATCGCGTGGCGCTGAGCACGGCGGCTTTGGAGGCGGAATAGGCGATCACTTTGGAAAGCGGCAAATGCGAGGTGACGCTGGCAATGTTGATGATGCTGCCTTTGCCGCGCCCGCACATCGCGGGGCCGAATTCCTGGCACGGGAGGAGAAAGCCGCCCACGAGGTTGAGGTCAAACACCTTCGCCCAAGCCGGTTGGGGGATTTTTTCAAAGGGCATCTCGGGCGTGACGGTGGCATCGGGATGGTTGCCGCCGGCGGCGTTTAGCAAAATCGTGGGCGCGCCGAGGGCTTTGGTTACGGCTTCGTGACAGCTTTTGAGGCTGGCGGGATCCATCGCGTCGCAGGCGAAAAACTGTGCGGTGCCGCCGGCATCGGTAATTTCTTTTACCCGTGCGTCACCGCGTTCGGCGCTGCGACCGGCCACGGCAATTTTGGCGCCGGCCTCGGCCATGGCTTGGGCGCAGGCACCGCCGAGGGCTCCGGTGGCACCGATGACTACGGCAACTTCATTGTTCAAATCGAATAGACTCATAAACGCCGAGTATGCGTGAAGGGTTTTGCGCCGAAAAGAAAATAACGGTTGGCGCGGCGGGGCGCGCCCGTTAGGTTCGCGCCGATGAGCGATTTACCGCAACCGCAAGTGGTCATTACCCACGAGAGCGATTTGGATGGATTTGTGTCCGGCCACCTTCTGCAACGTTTGGCGAACCATTTGTTCGACCAACAAACGCTTTTGCAGGCGTGGAATTACACCAACTTCGAACGGCGCCCGCTGCGCGAACACTGCGCGTGGGTGTGCGATCTCAATTTTTCCAAACGCATGGACCGCGATAATTGGTTGATCGTGGACCATCACCAAACCGATGTGGATCCGCAACGCGCGCGGCTGATTCTCGATCACTCCAAGTCCGCCAGTTTGCTGTGTTACGAACTTTGCAAAGAGCACGGGCTTGGCAATGAGAAGCTCGATCGGCTCGTGCATTTTACCAACGTGGGCGATTTGTATCTCACGGATGACCCGCACTTCACGGAGTCCATCGATTACGGCAGCCTCATCAAGCAGTATATGTTTTGGAATATCGCCAAGCTCATCGAGGGCGATTTGGAATCGTTGGTGGATCATCCGCTCATCGAAGTCATTGCCACGCGGCGGCGGGTTGAAAATCCGATCGGCTACGAATACGCCAAGGCGCATATCACGCCGTTGTCGGACACGGTGGCCATGATCGAATCGCCCATCGGCGATACCAACGCGGTGGTGCATCAAATGCTGACCGAAGAAGTCATCTCGCAGCCGGTCATCCTCACGGCGGTGACGCGCAACCGTTCGGTGAGCGTGAGCTTGCGCAGTCGCAATGGTGAAGCATTGCCGGTGGCTAAACTGCTTCAAGGCGGCGGCCATCCCAATGCGTGTGGCGCCACGCTGCCGCAGACGGTGCAGCGCATTCCGGACGCGGTGGATTATTTGAAGAAAACCCTGGACCCGAAGCCGGGTGGAGATGGGCTTGGGAGTTTGGGGGATGCATTGGAGGGATTGAAAGTGTAACGATTGGGACGGCGCAAGGTGTCTCTACCGGGCTTCGAGCCATTCTTTCAATTTCAGCAACGCATTGGCGCGGTGGCTGTTTTGGCTTTTTGTTGGCTCGCCGAGTTCGGCGAAGGTTTGGTTGTGGCCTTCGGGTTGAAAGAGGGGGTCGTAGCCGAATCCGTGACTGCCGCGCGGCTCCTCGATGATTTGGCCTTCGCATACGCCGTGGAAAATTTCCGGTTTGCCGTATTGTCCCGCGCGGGCGAGCGCGATCACGCAGCGGAAGCGAGCGGCGCGGTGGTGTTTTTTTTGGCCGGAAAGTTCGTGTAACAGTTTGGCGTTGTTTTTTTGGTCGGGGGTATTTCCCGCGTGCGAATCGGTGGCGGCGTAGCGGGCGCTTCGCACACCGGGCGCGCCGTCGAGCGCATCCACTTCGAGGCCGGAATCATCGGCGAGCACCCAGCCTTCATTCCAGTCCTCATTTTGCTTGAGCCAGTTGACGAGAGAAAGCGCCTTGAGCGCGGCATTGCCAGCGAGGGTGCGGGCGGTTTCTTCCACCTCGGGGGCATCGGGGAAATCGGCCAACGTGCGGCAGGCGAACTCCGGCCCGAGGAGGGCCTGGATTTCTTCCGCCTTGTGCGCGTTGCCGGTGGCGATGACCACGGAAGTGGCCACTACGATTTGCCAATACCGCTGAGCAGATCTTTGATGCCGCCGAGTGAACCGATGACGCCGGTAGCCTCGTAAGGCACGTAGACGACTTTGTTGTCTTTGCCGGAGGTCATGGTTTGTAGCGACTCCAAGTAGCGAACCGCGATGAGGTATTGTGCGGGGTCGCTTTTGGTTCCGCCGAGGCTTTCGGTGAGCAGCGTGATGGCGGTCTTTTCCGCTTCGGCTACTTTGATACGGGCGTTGGCTTCACCTTCGGCTCTTAAGATCTCGGATTGTTTCTGGCCCTCGGCGCGTTTGATTTGTGATTCACGGACACCCTCGGCTTCGAGAATAGCGGATCGTTTTTCGCCTTCGGCCTCAAGAATGGTGGCGCGGCGATCGCGCTCGGCACGCATTTGTTTTTCCATCGCCTGTTGAATGTCGGGCGGCGGGGTGATGTCCTTGAGTTCCACGCGGTTGACTTTCACGCCCCATTTGTCGGTGGCCTCGTCCATCACGCGGCTGAGCTCGGAGTTGATGACTGCGCGCGAGGTGAGGCATTCGTCGAGGTCCATTTTGCCGGCCACATTTCGCAGATTGGTTTTGCAAAGTTTTTCAATCGCATCGGGGAGGTTGGCGATTTCGTATACCGCCGCGTGTACGTCGGTGATTTGGAAATACAACATCGCGTCAATCTCGATGTTCACGTTGTCCTTGGTGATCACGTTTTGCTTGGCAAAATCAAACACCTGTTCGCGCATATCAATGGTGGTGCGCTCGGAGGTGATCACGTATTCGATGCCGCTGATGTCCGTCCTTTTGCTGCGCCAAAAAATCGGGCGCGGGCGGTCCATCACCGGAACGATGACATTCAATCCGCTGTTGAGGATGCGGTCAAATTTACCAAAACGCTCGATGACAATCTGCTCGGCTTGTTTCACCACTTTGATGCAGGAGAGAATCGATGAGACAACCACCAGCGCGACGACGATCATAATGCCGTCCAAAATATCGAACGCGAGGATGGGGGTGGGGAGATATTCCATAATGATAACTTTCAGGAGTTCAATAGGTTAAGGGTTTTCGCTCACACTCACAATCGCCTTGGTGCCCTCAATGCGGATCACCGTGGCTTGAGATTCTTCTTCGATGATAATGCCGACATCCGAAACAGCCGCCCAATTTTCACCACCGATTTGGATGCGGCCCGTTCCGGCTTGGGCATCCACCTTCTCAGTAATTCGGCCTTGCTTGCCGATATAAATATCAATGCCGGTTTCCCCGCCGTCTACTTTGTTCTCCCGCATTCGCATCAACACCGGCCGCAGCGCGAGCAGCAACACCACCGAAGTGACGCTGAACCCCAGAAATTGGATGGCCACTTCGCCCCCTGCTTTGGAAATCAGCGAAGCCACGAGGCAACCCAAGCCAAGGGGCCCTGCAAAGAATGAGGCGGTAAAAATTTCGCCAACAATCAAAACCGCACATAAGATAAGCCAAACATACCATTCCATAACAACGACAACTCAGGTCGCGGCAATGATTCCGGAAAACAGGTGGAAATGTCAACGCCAAGAACCCCCAAAAAATCACTTGACGATTGGGGGAGTTAAGCTAAGTTGACTTAGTCAAATGAATAAGTCAACTGAGTCAATTAAAACCATCACCACGCACGAGGCGAAAACGCACTTGTCCCGATTTCTGGCGGAAGTGGGGCAGGGGGGCGAAGTGGTCATTACCCGTGGCCGCGAGCCGGTGGCACGACTGGTGGCGGTGCGACGACGCGGTAAAGCGGTGGGCCGGCCCAAGGTGGGCGTGGTGACCTCGGAACCGGTGAAGGTGGCGGCGGACGCGTTTGCGCCCTTGGAAGGCGCGGACTTAGCAGCTTGGGGACTTGAATGAAACTCCTGCTCGATACCTGCACGCTCATTTGGCTGGCGACTGAGCCCAAGCGGTTGAGCCGCAAGGCGCGCGCAGCGATTGATGACGCTGCCAATGAATTATGGCTGGCGGATGTGAGTGTGCTGGAATTGGGCCTCAAATATAGCGCGGGCAAAATTGAACTGCCCCAGCCACCGCGCGAATGGGTGGAGGCGCAGTCCACCGTGTGGCGGTTGCGCGCCGCGCCCTTGGATCGGGCGGTGATGTATCGCGCCACCGAGCTGCCGATTCATCATTCGGATCCTTTCGATCGGTTGCTCGTCGCCACGGCATTGGAGAACGGGCTGACAATTTTGACATCGGACGAAGCCATTGCCCGTTATCCGGTTTCAGTATTATGGCGTTAGTTTGCATTGCCCCGCGCCGTTCTTTTCCGCATTATCCGCCGCCGATGTCACAAATGCGGCGACAATATCCGTTTCACTTAATCGAGCCCCGCTGGCAACAGCACTGGGAGGCGCAGGAAACATTCCGTGCCTTTAACCCCGGTGAACCGCCTGCGGCGGAGCATCCCTTTGCCGTGCGCCATGGCGATGCGGCGCCGGAGTCGCTGGAGAAATATTACATCCTCGATATGTTTCCGTACCCCTCCGGCGCGGGGCTGCACGTCGGCCATCCGGAAGGTTACACCGCCACGGACATCACCGCGCGCTATCTCCGAATGCAAGGCCGCCACGTTTTGCATCCGATGGGCTGGGACGCCTTCGGCTTGCCGGCGGAGCAGTACGCGATCAAGACCGGTCAGCATCCACGGAAAACCACGGAGGAAAACGTCGCCAACTTTAAGCGGCAAATCAAAGGGCTCGGTTTTAGCTACGACTGGAGCCGCGAGGTGAACACCACTGACCCCAATTATTTCCGCTGGAGCCAATGGATTTTTCTGCAGCTTTACAATTCGTGGGTGAACCCCGCCACCGGCAAAGCGGAGTCCATCGACACGCTAAAGATTCCCGCCGACATCACCACGGACGAAGCGCGCCGCGAATATCGCGACGACCACCGCCTCGCGTTTGTTTCTCACGCGCCGGTGAACTGGTGCCCCGAGCTGGGCACGGTGTTGGCTAACGAAGAAGTCATCGATGGCAAAAGCGAAGTGGGCGGGCATCCCGTGGTGCGTCGCCCAATGCGCCAATGGATGCTGCGCATCACCGCCATCGCGCAGCGGTTGCTCGATGATTTGGAGACGATCGATTGGAGCGATTCCTTGAAGGAAATGCAGCGCAACTGGATCGGCCGCAGCGAAGGTGCGGAAGTTGATTTTCGTATTCAGGAATCAGAAGACAAAATTCGGGTCTTCACCACACGACCCGATACGTTGTGGGGCGCAACGTATATGGTGCTTTCGCCGGAGCACGAGTGGGTGGATGAATTGACCACCGACGCCCAACGCGCGGCGGTGGAGGAATACCGCGCAGCGGCTTCGCGCAAAAGTGACTTGGAGCGCACGGAATTGGCCAAGGAAAAAACCGGCGTGTTCACCGGCGCATTTGCGATCAATCCGGTCAATGACGAGCCGGTGCCCATTTGGATTGCCGATTACGTTTTGGCCAGCTACGGCACCGGCGCGATTATGGCCGTGCCCGCGCACGACGCGCGTGATTTGGAGTTTGCACAAAAATTTGAACTCCCCGTGCGCGTGGTCGTGCAAGCGCCCGAAGGCGAGTCCCTTGAACCGCTGGGATTTGTAGGCGACGGCACCAGCGTGGAGAGCGGCTTCCTTAACGGCCTTCCCACGTCCGAGGCGAAGGCAAAAATAATCGAGTGGCTCGAAGAAAAAAGGCACGGCAAACGCACCATTAATTTCAAACTGCGCGATTGGCTTTTTAGTCGCCAACGGTATTGGGGCGAGCCATTCCCAATTGTCTGGCGCGATGGCCATCACGAAGCCGTTGCCGAAAGCGACCTCCCCGTGCTACCGCCGGAGCTCGACGATTACAAACCCACCACCGAAGGCGATCCGCCACTGGCGCGCGCCGCCGATTGGGTAAGCCTCCCCGACGGCGCCACGCGCGAGACCAACACAATGCCCCAATGGGCGGGCAGTTGTTGGTACTACTTGCGCTTTCTTGATTCGCAAAATACCGAGTGCCACGTCGGCGAGGCGGCGGAAAAATACTGGATGAACGTCGACCTTTATGTGGGCGGCACGGAGCACGCGGTGTTGCATTTGTTGTACGCGCGGTTTTGGCATAAGGTGTTGTTTGATCTGGGGCACGTGTCCACGGCGGAGCCATTTCAACGTTTGGTGAATCAGGGAATTATTCTTGGCGAGGACGGCCAGAAAATGTCCAAGAGCCGCGGCAATGTGGTGAACCCCGATGGGGTGATCGATGAGTACGGCGCGGATGCATTTCGATTGTACGAAATGTTTATGGGCCCGCTGGAGATGATGAAGCCGTGGAACACGAAAGGCGTGGAGGGTGTGTATCGTTTTCTCGGGCGCGTGTGGCGGCTGTTCATCGACGAAGGCAGCTACAAAGATTACGAGCAAGCGGTGACTGCCGCGCCGGATCAAGCGGAGGCGTTGCTGGCGGATTTGAAACTGCATCCGGCGCTCAATGATGCCGAGCCCACGCCGGATCAACTCAAGGCGCTGCACGCGTGCATCAAAAAGGTGACCGATGATCTCGACGGGATGCGCTACAATACAGGCATCTCGGCGTTGATGGTTTTTGTGAACGAAGCCTCCAAATGGGAAAGCCGCCCGCGGGAAGTGCTCGGCATCTTTTTGCGTTTGCTCAATCCTTTTGCGCCGCATGTGGCGGAGGAATTGGCGGGGCGCTTGGGCGAAGTCAGCGGCAACACACTGGCGTATCAGCCGTGGCCGAGCTTCGATGAGGCGTTTTTGGTGGAGGATTCCATTGAGTTTCCAGTGCAAGTGAACGGCAAATTGCGCGGGCACATTGACATCACACCGGAAACCTCGCGCGAGGAAATCGAAAAACTCGCGTTGGCGTGCGAGAAGGTGCAGCAATTTATTTCTGAAAAAGAAGTTAAGAAAGTCATTGTGGTGCCGAATAAACTAGTGAATATTGCGGTGAAATAGCCGGTCTGCAAAGTAGCCAATGAAATTCCTGACGCCACAGGAACAGAAAGCGCTGATCATTGTATTGGGGCTTTTATTAGTGGGAATGGCGGTGCAAGCTTGGCGCACGGCGCATTCGCCGGAGAAGGCAACTCCGGAGGCCGTTGGCGGAAAATGATACACAAACAAAGTTACGACGAAGTGCTCGACACGATCCTCGCGGCTGATTCGCGGTTCCATCGTGACGCGTATCATTTTGTGCGCGAAGGGCTTGATTACACGCAGCAATCCATCTCCAAACAGGAGGAAGGCACCGTGCGCCACATCAGCGGCCAGGAATTGCTCGGCGGGATGCGCGCCCACGCATTGGAGCAATACGGGCCAATGGCGTTGATGGTGCTCAACGAATGGGGTCTCACGCGCGGCGAAGATTTTGGCGAGATTGTGTTTAATATGGTCGAACACGAGCTGCTGGCCAAAACCGAGGAAGACACGCTCACGGATTTCGCTGGGGGCTATAGTTTCGACGAAGCCTTTCGCCAACCCTTCCTGCCACCCGCCGCGCCCGAGCCGGAACTGCCCGTGGTGAACCGCACGATCACCCCCGCCAACCCTTCCGAGCGCTCCACCCATCCCACCGAGCCGGAGGCTTCGGACAAGCAATAAGCTCGCCCGCCGGTTTCCGCCGCGATAAGCTCCGCGTTTATGCCTGACGGTTCACCTAACCCCGCCGGCCAATTTAACGCCAACGGCGACACGCGCCTTGCCACTCTCGATAATGGCCTCACCGTCATCGTGCGCGAAGACCACAGCGCCCCTGTCGCTTCCGTGCAGGCGTGGGCCAAGACCGGCAGCATCCACGAAGGCGCGTGGCTCGGCGCGGGCCTTTCGCACATTCTCGAGCATATGCTATTCAAGGGCACCGAAACCCGCGGCGTGGGGCGCATCGATCAGGAAGTGCAGGAAGCCGGCGGTTATATGAACGCTTACACGTCGTTCGATCGCACGGTGTACTATATCGACGTGCCCAACACCGGCGCGCACACGGCCATCGATATTTTGTGCGACATCATGCAGCACGCCACGTTGCCCGAAGCCGAGCTGGCCAAGGAGCTGGATGTCATCCGCCGCGAAATCGATATGGGCCAGGACGACCCCGGCCGCCGCGCGGGGCGGCGGCTCTTCGAGAGCGCATACACCACCAGCCCTTATCGCCATACGGTGATTGGCTATCCCGATATTTTCAATGAACTGCGCCGCGACGACATCGTGGGCTACTACCGCGCGCGTTACCTGCCGGGCAATATTTTTTACGTCATCGTGGGCGACGTGAACGCCGTGGAAGTCATCGAGCAAGTAGCCGCCGCATTCGCAAACAACAAAAACAAACCCTCGCCGCCCGTGCTGCTGCCCAATGAACCGCGCCAAACCGCCCCGCGCCAAGTCATCGAGGAAGCCCCCGTTCAGCTCGGTCATTTGCATTACTCGTGGCACGTGCCCAATGTGCGCCATCCGGATATGCCCGCGCTGGACGTGCTCGCCACGCTGCTGGGCAACGGTCGCAGCAGTCGGCTCTACCAAAATGTGCGCGAGAAAAAGGGCCTCGTGAACAGCGCCGATGCGTGGACCTACACGCCCACCCAGAGCGGTCTTTTCGGAATGAGTGCCGTGGTGAATGCGGATAAATTTGAAGGTGCGCGCACGGCGTTGCTCGAAGAACTCGATCAACTCAAATCCGCCCAGGTGGAGCCTGCGGAACTCAACAAAGTGATGAAGCAATTCATCTCCGCCACACTGGCTACGCGCAAGACAATGGAAGGCCAAGCGCAAAACCTCGGCGACTGCTGGATCTCCGTCAACGACCTCGACTTTACTGATCGCTATCTCGAAAGCGTCCAACGCGTGAAACCGCGCGACGTCTGCCGCGTGGCCACCGAATATTTACAGGAAGACAATCGCACGCTCTACGCGCTGCTGCCCACCGGCGCCACTCCCGTGGTGGCGCGTGCGGCGGTCAAACACGTGCAGCATCCCATCCAAAAATTTGAGCTCCCCAATGGCCTGCGCTTGTTGGTGAAGGAAGATCATCGCCTGCCCTTTGTGCAAATGCGCGCGCTCTTCCAAGGCGGCGTGCTCGCCGAGAAAATTGGCAACAGCGGCATCACCCAACTTATGGCCAAGCTGCTCGTTAAAGGCACCGCCAACCGCACGGGCCAGCAAATCGCTGAGCAAATCGAATCCGTCGGCGGAGGCATCGATGCCTACGGCGGCAATAATTCATTCGGAGCATCCCTCGAAGTGCTCAGTGGCGATACGCTGCTCGGGCTGGAGCTAATGGCCGATGTGCTGCTGCATCCCTCCTTTCCCGAATCCGCGATGGAACGCCAACGTGTCGTGCAGCACGCCGCCCTCAAAGCGCAGTTGGACAAGCTCCTCCAAGGCACTTTCCGCCTGATGCGCGAAACATTATTTGGCGGACAAGGCTACGGTCTGGACATCCTCGGCACCGAGGCAACGCTCGATAAATTGGACGCCAGCGATCTCGCAGCGTTCCATCAAAAACTCACCGTGCCCAACAACGCCGTGCTCGCCATTTTCGGCGACATCAAAACCAACGACATCCGCGCTGAAGTGGAAAAAGCATTTGGCCTGTGGCCCGCCGGCAATGGATTCCGCGCCCCGAAGCACATTCCCCCCGGCGAAGGAATGCGTCGCGTGGAACAAGTGCGCGATAAAGAACAAGCCGTCGCCGTGCTCGGCTATCGCGGTTGTTCATTTTTCGATGACGATCGCTATGCGCTTGAACTCATCGGCGAAGCCTGCAGCGATCTGGGCAGTCGACTGTTCCTGCGCATCCGCGAAGAATTTGGCCTCGCTTATTATGTCGGCGCGCAGAGTCATCCCGGATTCACCGAAGGCCATTTTTCATTTTACGCCGGCACCTCGCCCGAGCAGCTTGAGCAAGTGGAAAAGGAACTGCTTGCCGAAGCCGCCAAGCTCCGCCAAGACGGCCTTACCGACGACGAACTGCGCCGCGCCAAAGCTAAGATCATCGGTCAAAAGAAAATCGCCCGCCAGGACCTCGGCGGCCTCGCCACCATCAGCGGCCTCGATGAACTCTATGGCCTCGGCTATGAGTCCAGCGACAAAGACGACGAAAAATACGAGTCCATCACCAAAGCCCAAATTGAAGCTGCCGCTCAAAAATACCTCCGCCCCGGCCAATGCGTGATGGCCGTGACGCATCCGTGATTGGGTGGGAGTGGGGAGTCGTGAAAGGTAATTGGTTTTTCATCAACCCTCATCCATCAACTATCAACCAACAAAAAGTTGCTTCCCACCCGCGCTCGTGCATCATTCCGCGTATGCGAACCACATTGAAAACCACCGGCACATTTTGTGCCCTCACCCTCACCGCAATTTTTATGACCGCCTGTAGTTCAATTCCCAAGGCGTCCTTTGGCACTACGAAAGGGGGCGAGGCGACGGAGATTTACACACTCCAAAATCAAAACGGCCTCATCGCCAAAGTCACCACATACGGCGCCACGCTGGTGGAAATGCACGTGCCCGATAAAAGCGGCAATCTTGCCGATGTCATCAACGGATTTGACGACGTGAGCGGTTATGAAGGCGAAGGCAATCAATACTTTGGCTGCACTACCGGCCGGGTGTGCAACCGCATTGCGAACGGCAAGTTCACACTCAACGGCACCGAGTACACGCTCGCCATCAATAACGATCCCAACCACCTCCACGGCGGCAACGACAAAGCCCTCAGCAAACAAGTGTGGAAAGCCACGCCCGTGTGCGGCAAACAAGCCGTCACGTTTTCAATCACCAGCCCCGATGGCGAGGAAGGCTATCCCGGTAACCTCACCATCAATGTGACTTACACGCTTACCGACGCCGATGAGTTGCGCATCGATTACCACGCCACCACCACCAAAGCCACGCCGGTGAATCTCACCAACCACGCTTATTGGAACCTCGCCGGCGCGGGCAGCGGCCCCGTGCTCAGCCACGAGCTGACGCTCAACGCGGATAACTTTACCCCCACCGATGACACACTCATCCCCACCGGCGCGATTACCGCAGTGGCGGGCACGTTTCTTGATTTCCGAACGGCCCACGTTATCGGCGCACGCATCCCCGCCGATGACACCCCGTGGAAAGGCTACGACCACAACTTTGTCATCAATGGCAAGGCTGGCGAACAACGCCTCGCAGCCAAATTGAAAGACCCCGCGAGCGGGCGCGTGTTGGAAATTTTCACGGACCAACCGTCCATCCAGTTTTACAGCGGCAACTTTTTGAACGGCCAGACCGGCAAGGCCGGAAAAACTTATCCCCATCGCGGTGCGGTATGCCTCGAAACTCAGCATCATCCCGATGCGGTCAATCACGATCAATTCCCAAACACCATTCTCGAGCCCGGCGACAATTATCACACCACTACCGTCCATCAATTCCGTGCGGAATAGAGTTCTTGTGAATCTGCTTGCCGCCCCAATCCGGCAGCGTCATTATCAGCGCGTCAGGGCCCATGGAATGTGGGCTTGCGAACTCCGCCAGGGCCGGAAGGCAGCAACGGTAGCTTGCCCCGCATCTGCCGTGGTCACCCTGACCTTTTTGAATTTACGATTATCGATTGACGATTGACGAGTGTTCAATCCGCAATCGTCAATCCCCCAACCGTCAATCGAAGTGTCGTATCAAGTTATAGCGCGAAAGTATCGGCCGCAGCGGTTTTCCGAAGTGGTGGGGCAGGAGCACGTCACGCAAACGCTCGGCAACGCCATTGCTTCCGGGCGCATCGCCCACGCGTATCTTTTCAGCGGCCCGCGCGGCACGGGCAAGACGACCATCGCCCGCATCTTCGCCAAATGCCTCAATGCGACCGATGGCCCCACAGTGGATTTTAAAGACAACGATGAGCGTTGCATGGAGATTACCGAAGGCCGCGCGCTGGATGTTTTGGAAATTGATGGCGCGAGCAACAACGGCGTGGAACAAGTGCGCGAGCTGCGCGACACCGCGCCGTACGCGCCGGCGAGCTGCCGCTTCAAAGTGTATATCATTGACGAGGTGCACATGCTTTCCACGGCGGCATTCAATGCGTTGCTGAAAACGCTGGAGGAACCGCCCGCGCACGTGAAGTTTATCTTCGCCACCACCGAGCCGGAGAAAGTGTTGCCCACCATTTTGTCGCGTTGCCAGCGTTTTGATTTGCGCCGCATTTCGGTTGCCAAAATTGTGGAGCACCTCGCCCACATTGCGGAACAGGAAAAAGTGACGATTGAGCCGGCCGCGTTAGAGGCCATCGCTCGAGGTGCGGATGGTGGCATGCGCGATGCCGAAAGTACGCTGGATCAGTTGATCAGTTTTTGTGGTGAAACAATTGCCGAATCCGATGTGCTCTCGATGTTTGGCCTCACTTCACAGACGCAAATCATTTCGCTGGCGGAAGCCATTTTGAAAGGCGAAGCCGAGCCGGCTTTACGTGAACTGAGCGAACTCACCAGCGGCGGTAAGGAGCTGCGCCGGTTGGTGGGCGATTTGCTCAATCATTTTCGCAATTTAATGGTGTTTCAAGTTTCCAAGGGCGACGTGGCGTTGCTGGAAATTTCCGAGGCCGAGCAAAGCGCGCTGGCCGCGCAAGCCAAGCTGGCTGATGCCACGGCGGCCTCGCGCATTCTCGAGGTGTTTGCCGAGTGTGAATTCCAATTGCGCAGCGCCACCTCCCGCAAAATTCTCGTGGAGGTGAGCATTATGAAAGCCATCGATGCCGCCAGCGCGATGAGCCTAAACGACGTGCTCGATCACCTCCAACAACTCCGCGCCGAAGGCGGAACAGCACTAGCGCCAGTGCCTTCCGCCAAATCCCCTGCGCCCAAACAAGCCGCCAAGCCGAAACTTGAAAAGCCCGCTGTGGCAAAACAAGAAGCCGCCCCAATGCCAACGGCAGAAGCTACGGTGGAAGCGCCCGCCATCGAATCTGCGCCCGTTCCCACAGGTAGCTCCGCGCTTTGGGCGGAATTGCTGGGTTGCCTCGGGCCATTTGTTAAAGGTAATTTTGCCGAGGCGCATTTGGATTCTGTGGAAAGCGGCGTGCTCTCCATCGGCTTCCCGCCGGGCCAGGAAAACGCGATGGAACTGGCGAACAATCCCAAGACCCTTAAAGCGCTCAAAGCCAAAATGGCCGAGTTGGGACAGGATGTGCGCGAAGTGCGATTGGTCGCCGCCTCTACCCCCGCCGACTGGGTCGCGCCGGTGCCTGCGCCAGTGGTGCAGGAGGAAATGCGTGAGGAAGCTACCCCTCAACCCTCCCAAACGCCCGCTGCCGAATCTTCACCAACCAATCCGCCCAAGCCAAAAATGGCTGAAAGACCGGTAGATTTGAATGAATTTAAAAATGATCCGCTCATCAAAAAAGCACTCGAAGTGTTCAAGGGTCAGATTGTGGATGTGCGGACATAACTGGAGAAAAATTTATGGCAAGTATCAATAAACTGATGAAGCAGGCCATGAAGGCCCAGCAACAGGCGCAGGAAATGCAGGCTTCGATGGCCGATCGCACGGTGGAAGCCACCAGCGGCGGAGGCGCGGTAAAGGTGGTGGCGTGCTGCGATGGCAGCGTGAAATCTATCAAGGTGGATCCCGAAACGCTCGATCCCGATGATGTGGAGATGCTCGAGGATATGCTGCTCACCACCGTCAACAAAGCCATCGCCGAAGGTCAGGCCATCCAGCAACAGGAGATGGCGAAGATCACGTCTGGTTTTAATATGCCGGGCTTGGGTTAGGCGGTGCCGATGATGAGTTCGATGACTGCACTGCCCGAACCCGTGGCGGCATTGGTCGGCGCGCTCGGTCAACTCCCCGGCATTGGCCCACGCTCGGCCGAGCGCTTGGCGCTGCATCTTGTTCAAAGCGAATCCGGTCAAGTCCAGCAACTGGCCGAGGCGCTGCTTACCGCGCGCGATCGCATTCAGCTTTGCGAAACCTGCGGCGCGCTTACTGAGCATCAGCCGTGCGCGCTGTGCACTGATGACCGCCGCGATGCGGCCACGTTATGCGTGGTGGAAACAGCGGTGGACGTCATCAACGTCGAAAAATCCGGCGCGTTCAAAGGACGCTATCACGTGCTTGGCGGTAAAATTTCCCCGCTCAACGGCGTGGATCCCGAGGATCTTCGTATCGCCGAATTGGAAGGCCGGTTGAACGGCGTCAACGAAATCATCCTCGCGCTCGGTACCGATGTGGAAGGCGACGCCACCAGCAATTACCTCGCGCAGCGGTTTACGGGAAAGGGAAATCAAGGCGTCACCGTCACCCGCCTCGCCCATGGGCTGCCCGCGGGAAGTGGGCTGGAATACGCCGATGACCTCACCCTCACCCGCGCCCTCGAAGGTCGGCGCGAACTGCAGTAAGCGTGATGATCAAAGTCGCCGCATTCGATATCGGCAAAGTGCTGCTCGATTTTGATTACGGAATCTTCGTGCGCCGAATGGCCCCGCGCACGAAGATGGACGAGTCCGCGCTGGACGCCTTCCTTAACCAATCGCCATTGCTCGCCCAATACGAAAGCGGTCAACTCACTTCGCCAGAATTTTTCGCCATCGTCCAAAAAGAAACCGGCTTCGACGGGACCGAATCGGAATTCGCCGCTTACTTCGAAGACATCTTTACCCCCATCGAAGAAATCATTGCGCTGCACACCAAGCTCACCGCGAGCGGTTTACCCACGTACACCCTTTCCAACACCAACGAAATGGCTGTGCGCCACATCAGCCGCGCCTATGATTTTTGGCCCCGCTTCACCGGCCACATCCTCTCGCACGAAGTCGGTGCGCTCAAGCCCAACGCAAAAATTTACGAACTCTTCGAACAAACCACCGGCTGCCACGGAAACGAAATCCTCTATCTCGATGACCTCCCCGAAAACATCGCCGCCGCCAAGTCACGCGGCTGGCACGCCATCGAGCATCGAACCCCCGAAGCGACTCGAGCGGCATTTTTGGAATTGGGAATTTTGGCTTTGTAGCGGCGTTTACTTCCGCTTGTTCATTTCGCGGTTGAGTTGCTTGAAGTTTCCTTGCTCGCAGCATTGGACGTAGCCTTCGGCGACGCGTTTTAGTTTTTCCCATTCGCGGCGGATGGCGCGGGCTTCGCGTGGGTTGATTTTGGAATCGGAGGCGGCACTGGCGACGGTGGAAAGGAGGTCGGCAAATTGTTTGACGACTTTGCTGGTGGCGGGGCCGAGGCGTTGGGGGATGTCGCCGTTGCTGGCGGTGACGGCGTTGTCGACGTAAAAGCCGCCGGTTCGTTCGCATAACCAATGGATGACGCGGGGATCGCCGGTGGCGTTGTAGAGGGAGAGGGCGCGGTCGAGGGGGTTGGGGATTCCGCTGGCGGAGCCGCTGTCGGGAGCCTCGGCCCACTTATATACGGTGGAAGGCGAGAGGTTCATGTCGTGTGCAATGATCTGGACGGAGGAGTCTTTGAATACGCGTTTGAGGAGACGGTGGGATTTCATCGCGAGTAGTGTAGCTGAAATCATAGAGGCTTGGGTACTGTAAAGTTGAGGAAAGTTTATAGTAGGGTCGGGGCCAGGCGGGCACAAAAAAACGGGGCCGGTGAACCGGCCCCGTTGTGATTTTTTTGCCTGGGAATTACATGTGATCGTGGCCGTGGTCGGGAGCGGCGGGCGCTTCCTTCTCGGGCACGTCAGTGATGAGGCACTCGGTGGTGAGCAACAGGGCCGCGATGGACGCGGCGTTCTGCAGCGCACTGCGGGTGACTTTGGCGGGGTCGACGACGCCGGCCTTCAAGAGGTCGGTGTATTTGTCGGCAGCCACGTCGTAACCAATATTGTCCTTTTTGGAGAGCACTTCCTGCACGACGACTGCGCCTTCGACGCCGGCGTTGCTGGTTAGTGCGCGCAGTGGGGCTTCCAGTGCGTGCCGGACGATGTCCACGCCGATTTGCTCGTCACCGCCGATGTTAATTTTCTTAACAGCGGGGAGGCAGCGCAGCAGTGCGACGCCGCCACCGGGGACGATGCCTTCTTCGACCGCCGCACGGGTAGCGTGCAGGGCATCTTCGACTCGGGCTTTTTTCTCCTTCATCTCGGACTCCGTTGCGGCGCCTACGTTGATGACGGCTACACCGCCGGCGAGCTTGGCGAGGCGCTCTTGAAGCTTCTCGCGGTCGTAATCGCTGGTGGTTTCTTCGATCTGACGACGGATCTGGTCGATGCGTCCTTTGATCTCTTTGGCTTTGCCGCCGCCATCGATGATGATGGTGTTTTCTTTTTCAACCACGAGGCTGGTCACGGTGCCAAGGTCGCTGAGCTCAACGCCTTCGAGCTTCACACCGAGGTCTTCGGTGATGAATTTGCCGCCGGTAAGGATGGCAATATCTTCCATCATCGCCTTACGACGATCGCCAAAGCCGGGGGCTTTCACAGCGCAAACCTTGAGCGTTCCGCGCAAACGGTTCACCACGAGGGTGGCCAGTGCTTCGCCTTCGACGTCTTCAGCCACGATCAGCAACGGCTTGTTGCCGGCGGCCACAACCTTCTCGAGGATGGGTTGGATGTCCTTCACGTTGCTGACTTTCTTCTCGTACAGCAACACGTAGGCGTCTTCATATTTGGCGACTTGTGTGTCGGAGTCGGTCATGAAGTACGGCGAGAGGTAACCCTTGTCGAACTGCATTCCTTCCACCACTTCAAGAGTCGTCTCGATGGAGCGAGCTTCCTCAACGGTGATGGTGCCGTCTTTGCCGACTTGGTCCATTGCGTCAGCGATGATTTCACCGATGGTGGTTTCCCAGTTAGCGGACACGGTGGCGACCTGTTGGATTTCGCCCTTGCTGGTGACCTTTTGGGAGATCTTGGCAAGTTGAGCCACTGCGGCGTCCACGGCCTGTTGCACACCACGCTGGATGTGAATGGGGCTCGCGCCGGCGGTTACGCTGCGAAGGCCTTCGCGATAAATGGCCTCGGCGAGCACGGTCGCGGTGGTGGTGCCGTCGCCGGCCACGTCGCTGGTTTTGCTGGCGGTCTCGCGGACCATTTGTGCGCCCATGTTTTCAAACGGGCATTCCAGCTCGATCTCTTTGGCCACGCTGACACCGTCTTTGGTGGCCGTGGGGGAGCCGAATTTTTTGTCGATGAGCACGTTGCGGCCTTTGGGGCCGAGCGTGACTTTCACCGCTTTGGCGAGTTTTTCAACACCGCGCAGAATGCCCTGTCGGGCTTTTTCGTCGAATACAAGTTGTTTGGCTGACATGTTTTTCTTTCTTTAAATAATAGGGGTTAGCCGACGATTGCCAGAATGTCGTCCTGGTTCAGGATTTTATATTCCTTGCCGTCGAGTTTGATTTCAGTTCCGCCGTACTTGTTGGTCAGAATGATGTCACCTTTTTTCACTTCAAAGGGAACTTTCTTTCCGTTGTCGTCGGTTTTGCCGGTACCCAGCGCGACGACTTTGCTTTCCTGCGGTTTTTCTTTCGCGGAATCGGGGATAATGATTCCGCCCTTTTTCACTTCAGCCTCTTCAACCGGTTCCACGAGGATCCGATCGCCAAGGGGTTTAATCTTTAGTGCCATGGTATTTCTGTTTTTTTGTTTTTAGGGTTAGTGTGATTGAAACCCCCGCGACACCCGCCGCGGGAAATTTATGCTTTCTCTTCTTCAACGACCTCGGCGTCGACCACCGGGCCATTGTCCTTTTTCTCTGAATCTTCGCCGCCGTCGGGTTGCGCAGCCTGTTCGGTTTGCTCTGCCTCGGTAGTGGCTTTATAGACCTCACCAGCGGCAGCCTGTACGGCTTCCTGCAGCTTCTCGTTGGCGGCTTTGATGGCATCCTGGTCGTCGCCGGCCAGTTTTTCTTTCAATGCTTCAGTCGCTTTTCCGAGATTTTCCTTGATGCCGTCGGAAAGTTTTTCTTCGTTTTCTTTCAACATTTTTTCCGCGGCGTACACGCCGGTGTCCGCTTCATTACGTATTTGAACCTGCTCTTGCCGTAGTTTATCGGCATCAGCGTTCTCTTCCGCCTCGCGCTTCATCCGATCGATTTCGTCATCGGAAAGACCGCTGGAATCCTTGATGGTAATTTTTTGTTCCTTGCCGGTTTGCTTATCCTTGGCGCTCACGTGGAGGATGCCGTTGGCGTCGATGTCGAAGCTCACTTCAATCTGTGGCATCCCGCGTGGGGCAGAGTCGATGCCGTCCAGCTTGAAGTTGCCGAGTTTTTTGTTGTCATTCGCCATCGGGCGTTCGCCCTGAAACACCACCACATCCACCGCCGGTTGATTGTCGGCCGCGGTTGAGAAAACATTGGATTTCTTTGCGGGGACAGTCGTGTTGCGCTCGATGAGTTTGGTGAAAATGCCGCCCTCGGTTTCGATGCCGAGCGAAAGAGGCGTTACATCCAGCAACAATACGCTGTCCAATCCCTCTTCTTTGTTGAGCACACCGCCTTGAATCGCTGCGCCAATGGCGACTACTTCGTCAGGGTTTACGCCTTGATTGGGCTGTTTGCCGAGCAACGCCTTGGCGGTATCCACCACGCGGGGCATCCGGGTCATCCCCCCGACGAGCACCAGTTCATCGATTTGTCCGGAGCTAAGTTCCGCATCGCGCATACACGCCTTCACCGGTGCGGTGGTGCGCTCGAATAAATCATCCGTGAGTTGTTCCAGTTTGGCGCGGGTTAGCTCCACTTTGATGTGCTTCGGCCCGGATTGATCGGCCGTGATAAACGGCAGACTAATTTCGTAAGTCTGTGCGCTGGACAAAGCGATCTTCGCCTTCTCGGATTCTTCTTTGATGCGTTGCATCGCGTCGGGTTGGCCGGTGAGATCGATGCCGCTGTCGCTTTTAAATTCTGCTACCACCCAGTCGATGATCGCATTGTCCCAGTCATCGCCGCCGAGGTGCGTGTCGCCGTTGGTGGCTTTCACCTCAAACACTTTGTCTCCGATTTCTAAAATTGAAATATCAAACGTGCCGCCGCCCAGATCGTACACGGCAATTTTTTCATCATTCTTTTTATCGAGCCCGTAGGCCAGTGAAGCTGCGGTCGGCTCATTGATGATTCGCAGCACCTCAAGGCCGGCGATCTTGCCCGCGTCTTTGGTGGCTTGCCGTTGGGTGTCATTGAAATACGCCGGTACGGTGATGACCGCTTGCGAGATGCTCTCGCCCAAACGCATCTCGGCATCCGCCTTCAATTTAGCGAGCACCATTGAGGCGAGCTCCTGCGGGCTGTAAGATTTTTTTTCGCCGTCGACATCCACTTCAATCGCCGCGTCGCCGTTGTTGCCGGAAACCACATTGTACGGCATCCGCTTGGATTCCTCTTTCACCTCATTGAACTTGCGCCCAATGAAACGCTTGGCGGAATAAATCGTGTTGGCGGGATTCGTCACCGCCTGTCGCTTGGCGGCATCGCCCACCAACCGTTCGCCGCCCTTGCCAAATGCCACCACCGAAGGCGTCGTGCGTTTGCCCTCGGAATTCTCCAACACCATCGCCTCCCCGCCGTCCATCACGGACATGCAGGAATTCGTTGTGCCCAAATCAATGCCTAATATCTTCGCCATAAAATTTTCTCCAAATTGGCCTCCACTGTGACACAGCACGTAAAGCCAACACCTTTAAGCAAATCTAATGCCACCCACTTATTCCCTAAAAATAGCGTTAAATCTCAAAGTTAGTCCCCAAAATAGTGCCGTTATGGCACAATTGCGCCACTTGAAAAGTATTTGTGTCACATCCTGGGAGGGCATCGGATAACCTTACCTTGCGGGATGCTTCACCTCGGCTTAACTTTTGGCGAGAGGTCTCAAACTATGAAACGAATTTTCATTTTTCTGTTAACCGCCCAATTGGCTCTGGCGGCCGACACGGCCAAATCGTTGCCGCCGGTGCCTTCAGGTGTGGCCGGCCAAAAGGCGATGGGTGTGGCGTTGGCGGAAAATTTGCGTGGGATGCGGTTAGTAAACCAAGATGAAATCAAGGGCAACCTTCGCATCCGCAGTCCGCGTGGCAAACGCGAAAATGTGCCGGTGACTTTTCGCGCCAAGATCGATGGCGCCGTGCAGGTGGAGACGTTTGTCACCGCCAAAGGTACTTTGCAAATTACCAAGGCACCCGGCAAACCCAACGAGTACCTGTTCACCGCGCCGAAAGCGAAGGAGGGAAAGAAAATAGAAGGCAAGGCACTAAACACAATCTTTGCCGGGTCTGATTTTACGATGGGCGATTTGGGATTGGAATTTTTGCAATGGCCCAATCAACAGGTGATTGGGCGTGCGTCGCGATTGCGCGAATCGTGCAACATCCTTTTGAGCACGCCCGAAAAAGTGTTGCCCGGCGGTTATAGTCACGTGAAGTGTTGGGTGGAAATTCACAACCGCGCCTTGCTTTGCGTGGAGGCATATCGCGGCACGAAACGGGTGAAATTGTTTCAGGCCAAATCATTCAAAAAACTGGAGGGCGAATGGCAGTTGCGCGAGTTGGAATTGCGCAATGATGTGACCGATGCGCGGACCCAAATCCAATTCGACCTGAGCTCGCCGCGTAAGTGATGGGCTGGGTTTGTCTTTTAACCGTGGTGGGCGGCGTGGCGCTATTCGTGGGCGCGACTTTTCTGAACCACAATCGCGAGCAAAAAAACGAACACGATTCAGTCGGGCCGTTGGTGCTCAAAGTGGGTGCCTCGGTGTTAATGCTCATCATTTTCATTTTGTGCATTCGTATGGGTAAAATCGGAATGCTATTAGCGATTGTTCCCGGTGTGCTATTAGGATTTATTTGGATTGGCAGTATTTCCGATTTGTTTATGGGTGGCGTGATGAATTGGATGACCGGTGAAGGCGAGGAGGTTGAGCCTAAGCCGTTTTATTCGGTGGCTGAAACCAAGCGCCATCGCGGTGATCCACAGGGAGCGATTGCGGAAATTGAGGATCAGCTTTCGCGTTTCCCCGGCGATTTTGAAGGGCAAATGTTGATGGCTGAAATCCAGGTGGTGACCTTGAAAGATTTCCCGGCTGCGGCTGCCACGTTGCGCACCATCTTCGCGCAGGAACATCACGCCATCGGCCAACTCACTCGCGCGATGAATACGCTGGCGGATTGGCAGCTAAAATATGCGGAGGATAAGGACGCTGCGCGCGCCACCTTGCGGGGCATCATGCAGCGCTTTCCAAACACCGGCGCGGAGCTGCTCACTGCCCAACGCCTCGCACGGATGGATGCCTTCATCGAATACCATGATAAACGCGATGCGGGCCAAGTAGTGAGCGATTGCCTCAAGCAACTGGAAACTCATCCGCTGGATAACGACACTCGTGAAAAATTGGCGTGCGTATATTTCGAGCGTTACGATCAGCCCAAGCAAGCGTGGACGGAATTGAATACCCTCATCCAGCGCCCCTTTCAACAATCGCGTGATGTGTGCCGATGGCTAAACATGGCGGCGGATTGGCATTTGAAACTGGATAACATCGCGGGCGCACGCAACGCGATGCAGCAAATCATCGCGATCTTTCCCAATACCGCGCTCGCCGAAGCGGCGGGCACGCGGCTTACTCGATGGAAAGACAAGGATGCCTAGTTGCTCGCGGCCGCAGTCGTTGGGCGCGTATACGTGCCAAGCTGCGCCACGGTCATCGACATCAGTCGATTGGCCAACGCAAGATCCGGGTTACGCCACTTGGTGCGTACTTGAAATGTGATCAGCGAAATATCCGGCGACTCCGCATCGGTTTGCACCTTCACCCACGCGTGGCGTTCGTTTACGCGGGCGGTCACGGTGTTTTTTGTAGCCTCAATCGAAGTGATGGTGCCCTCAAGCGTCAACACTTCCCGTACCGCCTGCATCGCCTTAGCCGGCGGCCAGTTGGGGCGAAGTTGGAACGTGTCCGAGCGGCCGGGGATCATCGTGAAATTTGATTTGCCGTCTTGGGTGGTGAAACAGCCGGTCAGAAATGTCATCGCAAGTGTCATCGTCAGGCCGGCTACGATTATGGAGTTCTTCAGTGTCCTCATTGGACGGCCATTGAAGGGGGGAGTGAAATTTTGAACAAGTGCGAATGATTCACAATCCAATCGAGTCTTGTCAGTAAGTGGCACGACGCGTAGGCTGCGCCGCTTTCGTATCATCGGATTATGAACAGGATTTTTGCAATCACCTTCATCGCGCTGTTGGCAGCAGGTTTTAGCGCAACCGCCCAAAAGGGCGATCGCAAAGGACAGGATCAACCCGAAGTGTGGCGCACGATGGACGTACCACCCGCGCCCACGCTCACGCCCGCGCAGGCGCTTAAGACGTTCAAGCTCGCTCCGGGGTTCCGCATTGAAATTGCCGCGGCGGATCCATTGGTGCACGACCCCGTGGCAATGGCTTTCGATGCCGATGGCCGGATGTGGGTGGTTGAAATGCGCGCCTTTATGCCCAATGTGGACGGCACCGGCGAGGATGCCCGCACCGGGCGCGTGGGAGTTTTGGAGGATACCAATGGCGACGGCAAAATGGACAAGCGCACGGATTTTCTCACAGACCTGCAAATGCCACGTGCAATTGCGCTGGTAAAAGGTGGCGTACTTGTGGCCGAGCCACCCATACTTTGGTTTTGCGAAGACACCGATGGCGATCTCAAGGCCGACAAAAAAACGGCAGTCCTCAAGAACTACGCGACCCAAGGCCCCGTGGAGCACACCGACAACGGCTTGATGCCGGGCCTCGACAACTGGCTTTACAATGCGAAGTCCACCAAACGTCTGCGGTTCATCGACGGCAAATGGGTGCTGGTAAATACCCGCTTTCGCGGCCAATGGGGCATCACGCAGGATAATTACGGGCGCATATATTATAACAACAACAGTAACCCCTTGTACGGCGATCTGATTGCGGGGCATTATTCCGTGCGCAATCCGCATCATCCTTCACGGCACGGGGTGAATGTGCCATTCTTCAATGAACGCACCGTGTGGACGTCCCGAGTGAATCCGGGCATCAATCGAGGCTACCAAAAACCAATGCTGCGCGAGGGGCATCTCGCTACTTGGACCGCCGCGTGCGGGCCGGTGATTTATCGTGGCGATCAATATCCGACCGCGATGGTAGGTGACGCATTCATCCCCGAGCCTTCGGGAAACATGATCCGCCGCCAACGCATCACGTGGAAAGCGAACGGGATGCCCGATGCGCAGAATGCGTACGACAAGGCCGAATGGCTGACCTCAACCGACGAGCGTTTTCGCCCGGTGACTATGGTCAACGGCCCCGATGGCTGTCTCTACATCGTGGATATGTATCGCGGCATCTTGCAGCATAAAGTTTATGTGACCTCGTTCCTGCGCAAACAAATCATCGAGCGCAAACTCGATGCGCCGATTGGCTTGGGCCGGATTTATCGCGTGGTGCACACGGGCAAAAAACCGAAACAATCCCCAAAAATTTCTAGCCAAAATTCCAGTCAACTCATTGCGCACTTGGAATCGGACAATGGTTGGTTGCGCTCCACCGCGCATCGGTTGTTGGTGGAGCAGGCGAATGTGAAGGCGCTCCCGCAATTACGCGAGACAGCCACGCACAGCGAAAGCCATTTGGCGCGGCAACACGCGCTATGGATTTTGGAGGGCACGGCCGGCTTGGACAGCGAAACCATCGCGGCCGCGATGAGCGATGAGCATCCGCGTGTGCGCATCGCGGCACTGCGCGTGGCGGAGGCATTCACGGCGGGCTTGGGGAATGCCGAAGCAGACACAGACGCGCGGGTTACATTGCTGACTCCGTTGACTCAAATTGTGAACGACAAAAACGTGGATGTGCAGCGGCAGGTGGCGTTAAGTTTGCCGGTGATTTCTGTGCCGGGAACGGAGCCATTGCTGCGGGCGTTTGTGGCGAAACGCGCGGGGGATGCGATCATTCGCGATGGGCTCATTACGGGTTTGGCGGGGCGCGAGCTGGAATTTTTGCAACGCGTGCCGGGCGATGCGGCGTGGAACAAAGAAGATAAAAACATCCGGGAGATTCTCAAATCGTTGGCCGGATGCGTGGCGCGGCAGCGCGATGGCGCGCGATTGGAGCGGTTGCTAAAATTGGCGGCGAAACAGAATTCGTATTTTCAGCGTGCCGTGTTGGAAGGTGTGTCGGCGGCAGCATTCCCGCGTGGGCGTGCGTTAAAACCGGTGGCCTTCAAATCCCAGCCGCTGGCGATGGCGGAGCTGGCGAAGAGTGCTGATAAACTCGTACGCGGGCACGTGGAGCGTTTGGGGAAATTTTTGGTGTGGGGCGAGGCGGCGCGTCCGCCCAAGCCGCCGCGCGCGCTGACGGCGGCGGAGCAGGGCCAATATGAATTAGGCAAAATTTTGTACACGGCTACGTGCGGGGCGTGTCATCAAGCCAATGGGCTGGGTGAGGAAGGCAAAGCGCCGCCGCTATTGGATTCACCATTTTTGGTGGGCCCGGCGGATCGGGCGATTGGTATTGTGCTACACGGGGTGACGGGGCCAATCACGGTGCACGGACGGCAATACAATATGAGTATGCCGGCATTGGTGGGTTTCCAACCGGAACAGGTGGCGGCGATTTTGACGTACGCGCGGCGCGAATGGGAGCACCGGGCGGAGCCGGTAACGGCGGCACAGGTGAAGCGGCTGATGGAGGCAAATGCCCGGCGCGAAGCACCATGGACGGAGGCGGAGCTGTTGAAGCTAAAGTAACGTGCGGCTAGGGTTCGGCAATGATTTTGATCACGGTGCCATTGCGGTAACGGAAAGTGATTCGGCTGAAGTAGCCGCCGCTGGTGATGTTTCTTACGGTTAACCCTTTGTAAACCCAATCCGCGCCGAGATCTTCATCGGGCCATCCGAAGAATTCATAGACCGCCGTGTATTGTTTGCCGAGGTAAAGCAGGTCGATGCGGTTGCGAATGTTACGGGCAGTGACGCGGTCATCCACGCTGTATCTCCATTCAGTGAGGCGTCCGCGGCTGTTGGGGTCAGGGATTTTTGGGTCTATGACTTCCACGTTGGTGTTGGTGGGCGGAGGTTGGGTGGCGACCGTGGGAGGGGATGCATTGGTGCCTGCCGCCGGTGGCGGGGTGACTGGAGCGGTGGCTCCTGGAAAGCTTGCCTCCGGCATAGTAGGGCCGGGGTAGCCGGCCATATTGGGAGGCAATGTCGGCGGAATCATTGCGATGAGGTTACCTTTGTGATCCCAAATAGTGCGCTTGGCGATTTGCCCGCCTTCGTACTCGAGCTCTTCGTTGCGCGTGCCGGAGTGGTTAAAATAAAGCGTGAGCTTGCCGCGACCGCTTTCGTAATTCCCAGATGGGATGCCATTGAAATTAAAGCTGGCGGCGATGATGAGGTGGCCGGTTTGATAGGTTTCGTTCAGGGCAACATTGCCGTTGATATGCCAAACCACGCGTTCGCCTTCGCGCAGGCCATCGATGTAGTTCACCGTTTCCCACAGGGTGCCATCATCAAAATATTTATGAACCATTCCGGTGAAAGGAGTTTCTTCGCCTTTCACGTATGTGAGATTGTCGGCTCGGCGTTCAATACTTTCGATGAGTACTTCATCATTGAGGAAGTACACCCAAACCACGAAGGCGGTGATGAGGGTGACCGTAACTCCGGTCCACACGCCGATCCGCATCCAATTGCGCTTGTTCTGGGGAACGGGTCCGGGATCAACAGTGTGAGTGTTGCCGGAGCCGGCACTGGTCACAAATTGCGGATGGGGCTTGGCGGGACCGCCCTCGGAAACGGCTTGGGCAGCGGCGATGGCTTCGGCGCGTCGTTGTTGGCGGAGGGCATCGGTTTTTTCCGGCACGCCTGGAATTTTTTCAAGCGTAACCCAATCGCGACTGCCATTTTGCCAGCACAAATCCCAAGCTTGGAGCTTGCCCTCGGCCAACATATGGCAGGCTTGATCGTGGGTAAAAGGCCCCATATGGTGCCCATCCCGGTTAATCAAGATATTCATCGAGACACACTTCGTTCAACATGGATAAACGTTCAACGTGTATAAAGATAGACCAAAACTGTTGTTTATTCAACGGAAATGGCAAATAAAAGTAGCTTGAAAATCCGGCTGTTTTATTTCGATAGGGCGACAATGTAGCCCTGAAGTCGCGAGGCGTGGTCATTTTGGGCTTCGCGTTGGTAGATTTGGTGGAGATTGCTACACATTCGCAGGAGGATGCGGCGCGGGCTGGCGGGCACGAGGAAGGCTTCGTGGAATTCGTAGCCGGCTTGCTTGAGGTATTTCATACAGTCAGCTTTGGTAAGCACGCGGCCGCGGTTGAAGGCGTCGATGTAAATTTCCTGGCGCGGATCCTGAAAGCGGCACAAGAAGTGGCCGGGCAAACCAATGCCGGTGACGGGGAGTTTCAGCCGGCGACACACGCCCAGATAAATCATGCTTAACGAAATGGGATTGCCCAGACGGCGATCGATGACGCGGTTCAGATAACTGTTCTCTGGATCGTAATAATTATCCTCATCACCGGTGAAGCCTTGTTCTTTGAAAAGGAATTGGTTGATGCCCGCGATGAGTCCTTCGGGCGTGGCGCCGAAATCGAGTTTACTGCACAAGTCGTGCGCGTAGTCATCAAGGATGGCGCGATAGGCGGCCACGTTGATCTCCGGATATTGCGTGCGCGCCAGTTGCCATAAGCCTTCCTCGAGATCCAGTTCTTCGCCGTGGTTCAGACAAAAGGCCGAGAAATCCGTGTCGGTTTCCTGACGATGAAAATGGGCGATAATTTCCTGCGTGCGTCGCCGCAGCACCGGATCCTCACTTAATGCATACGGCTCAAGCCACGCCACCACGCCAATGCCGTGCGAAAGGATTTCGGATCGAATGGCGCGATACACGCCTTTGTCGTCATCAGCCAAAAGTGAAATGAGGGCTTCCCGCTGTTTCACGGGCAGATCGCTCACCACGGCCTTGGGGGGGGCTTCACGCATGGTTCGCAGACAGTGTGGCAGCACCCCCAGAGGAATGCAACCCGTGACCGCCAGAAATTCCTTGTCGGTTGTTCACCAGTAATTCACACCATTAATCAAGCCTAAAAAAGATTTTGCGCAAGGCACCATTCATCGCTATGGTGACCGGCCTTTTGCGCTGGTGAATGCGCGGAATGAATGAATTTTGATCAAGATGAGCAACAAACCGCAATTTGGGTTTCCCCCGAAACAAGGCCTTTATGACCCGGCTAATGAGAAGGATAGCTGCGGCGTTGGGTTTGTGGCCCATGTGAAGGGGGTGCCGAGTCACCAAAATGTGCTCGATGCCCTTGAGATGCTGGGCAATATGGAGCATCGCGGCGGCTGCGGGTGCGAGCCTAATACCGGCGATGGCGCGGGTATTCTCGTTGGTTTGCCCGAGACATTTCTGCGCAATGCGGCCAAGGAGGACTTGGGCGTGGAGCTGCCCGCAAAAGGGCGCTTCGGGGCCGGGTTGGTGTTTTTGCCGAAAATCGAGAGCGAACGCCAAAAGTGCATCGCTGCCGTGGAAGCGATTATCGCCGAGCAAGGGCAACGGTGCATCGGCTGGCGCGAGGTGCCATCGGAGACGGAGGCAGCCAATGTCGGCCCGGCGGCGCGTGCGGCGGAGCCGCACATCATGCAGCTGTTCATCGGCGCGGCGGACGGGTTGGAAGGGGACGATTTTGAGCGCCAACTTTATGTCATCCGCAAACGCGCCAGCCATCAACTGCGGTTCGATGAGGGCCTTGCCGAGCGGTTGTTGTTTTACATTTGCAGCCTGTCGAGCAAGGTGATGATTTACAAGGGCATGCTCAACACGGAGCAGGTGATGAAATATTTCACCGACCTCGCTCGGCCCGATTTTCAAACGCACCTCGCGATGGTGCACTCGCGGTTTTCGACCAACACCTTCCCGAGTTGGGATCGCGCGCAGCCGTTTCGCTTCATGAGCCACAACGGTGAGATCAACACGCTTCGCGGCAATGTGAATGCCATGCGCTCGCGGCAGGGCACGTTGGAAAGTGATTTGCTCGGGGAAGATTTAAAGAAACTGTACCCGATCATGGAGCCGGAATGTTCTGACTCAGGCAACTTTGACAACGCGTTAGAATTTCTGCTGATGAGCGGACGGTCCTTGCAGGAATCCGTGCTGCTAATGGTACCCGAGGCGTGGCAAAAGCACCGCCAAATGCCCCAAGCCAAGCGCGATTTTTACGAGTACAATTCCTGTTTGATGGAGCCGTGGGACGGCCCCGCGTCCATCGCGTTCACCGACGGCAAATACATCGGCGCCGTGCTCGACCGAAATGGACTGCGCCCGAGCCGCTATTATCTCACGCACGATGACCGCGTGATTATGGCCAGCGAAGTGGGCGTGATCCCCATCGATCCCGCCAATGTAAAAGCCAAAGGACGCTTGCAACCGGGCCGGATGTTCCTCGTCGATTTTGAGAAAGGCACGATGGTTCCCGACGAGGAAATCAAAGCCGATTTTTCCACCCGCCGCCCGTACGGCGAATGGCTCCGCAATCAACGCATCGAGCTGGACGATCTCGCCGCCGCTGGCGAAGCGCACGGCTTGTCTGCGAATACCCTCCGCCAGCGGATGCAAGCCTTCGGGTACACGACCGAGACGATGCAGTTTATGCTGCTGCCGCTCATCCACGAACTGCGCGATCCCGTCGGCTCGATGGGCAACGACGCCTCGCTGGCCTGTCTCAGCGATCAGCCACGGATGATTTACGATTACTTCCGCCAACTCTTCGCGCAAGTGACCAATCCCGCCATCGATTCCATTCGTGAGGAGGTCATCATGTCGCTCGAGTGCTACATCGGTCCCGAGAAAAATCTGGTCGATACCACCGAGGCCCAGTGCCAACGCCTGCGACTGCCGCATCCCATTCTCACCAACGAGGAATTGCACGCGCTTAAGGGAATGGATTATCGCGGTTGGCGCTCCAAGGAAATCGACATTACATTTCCCAAAACCGAAGGCCCCGCCGGCGTCGCTAAAGCGCTTGAACGCATCTGCGCCGAGGCGGAGCAAGCTATCGCCGATGGTTTCAGCCTCGCCATTCTTTCGGACCGCGCCATCTCCGCGGACCGCATTCCGCTGAGCACGTTGATGGCCACCGGCGCGGTGCATCATCATTTGGTGAAAAACGCGCTCCGCACGCAAATCGGCCTCGTGCTCGAGACTGGCGAAGCACGCGAGGTGCATCATCATTGTTTGCTTGTCGGTTACGGCGCGGATACGATCAACCCGTATCTCGCCTTCGAGTCGCTGTGGCAAGCGCGCCACGAGGGGTTGACCGATGCCGAGAAGTTTGCCGATGACGCATCCATCGTCGCCGCCTATCGCAAAGGCGTGGCCAAGGGCATGCTGAAGGTGATGGCCAAGATGGGCATCTCGACGTTGCACTCTTATAAAGGCGCTCAGATTTTCGAGGCCATCGGCCTGCGGGATGACGTCATTGACCGCTGCTTCATCGGCACTGCCAGCCGCGTGCAAGGCGTGAATCTCGATGAGCTTGCCGAGGAAATGCTGCGCCGCCACGCGCTTGGTTTTCCTGAGCGCGCCGAGGACGAATCGGAGAGCTTGCCCAACCCGGGCGAATTTCACTGGCGCGCCGAAGGCGAAAAGCACATGTGGAATCCGGAATCCATCGCCGCGCTGCAAACCGCCGCGCGCACGAATAATTTCGATTCGTACCAGCAATTTTCCAATCACATCAACAGCGACACCAAAGCGCGCTGCGCGTTGCGCGGGTTGATGGAATTCAAAGAAGGCGTCAACGGCGGCCCAATTCCCATCGACGAGGTCCAACCCGCCAGCGAAATCGTGAAGCGATTTTGCACCGGCGCGATGAGCTTCGGCTCCATTTCCGCCGAGGCCCACGAGGGTCTGGCCATCGCAATGAACCGCCTCGGCGGCAAGAGCAACACCGGAGAAGGCGGCGAAGATCCGGAGCGGTTCAACCCGCTGCCCAACGGCGATTCCAAGCGCTCGGCGATCAAGCAGATTGCCTCGGGCCGGTTTGGCGTGACCATCTGGTATCTCACCAACGCCGACGAGCTACAGATCAAAATTTCCCAGGGCGCAAAGCCCGGCGAAGGCGGCGAACTGCCCGGGCGCAAGGTGGACGACACCATCGCGCGCATCCGCCACAGCACGCCCGGCGTGGGGCTGATCAGCCCGCCGCCGCATCACGATATTTATTCCATCGAGGATTTGGCGCAGCTCATTCACGATTTGAAAAACGCCAACCGCGCCTCGCGCGTCAGCGTGAAGCTCGTGTCCGAAGTGGGCGTGGGCACGGTCGCTTCCGGCGTGGCCAAGGCCAAGGCCGATCACATTTTGATTTCCGGCGAAACCGGCGGCACCGGCGCTTCGCCGCTCACCAGCATCAAACACGCCGGGTTGCCGTGGGAACTGGGCATCGCCGAGACGCATCAAACGCTGGTGCTCAACGACCTTCGCAGCCGTGTGGTGTTGCAAACTGACGGCGGCCTCAAAACCGGCCGCGACGTCGTCATTGCCGCGTTGCTGGGGGCGGAGGAAATGGGTTTCTCCACCGCACCGCTTGTCACGATGGGTTGCATTATGATGCGCAAGTGCCACCTCAACACGTGCCCCGTCGGCATCGCGACGCAGGATCCGGAGTTGCGCAAAAAATTTGCCGGCGATCCCGAGTACGTTGTCAATTATCTGTTTATGGTCGCCGAGGAAGCGCGCCAAATTATGGCGAGCCTTGGCTTCCGCACGATTAACGAAATGGTCGGCCGCGTCGACGCGCTCGAAATGCAAAAGGCCATCGACCACTGGAAAGCCGACGGCATTGATCTTAGCGCCATTCTCACGCCCATCGAAAAACCGCACGCCGATGTCGGCACCTACTGCACGCAAAAGCAGGAGCACGATTTGGATCTCGCGCTGGATATGAAACTGCTCGATTTGGCCAAGGGCGCCATCGAGGCGGGCGAGCCGGTGGAGATCGACCTGCCAATCATCAACACCAACCGCACGGTTGGCACGATTTTGAGCAACGAATTGGCCAAGGCCCACGGCGCGGAGTTGCTGCCCGATGACACGGTGAAAATTAAATTCACCGGTTCCGCCGGCCAAAGCCTCGGCGCGTTTCTCGCCAAGGGCGTGAGCATTGAGCTCGAAGGTGACGCCAACGATTACGTCGGCAAAGGGCTTTCCGGCGGCAAGCTCACCATTTATCCGCCCAAAGTTTCCACCTTCGCGCCGGAAGAAAATATCCTCGTTGGCAATGTCTGCCTTTATGGTGCCACCGGCGGCAAAGCGTTTTTCCGTGGACGCGCCGCCGAAAGGTTTTGCGTGCGCAACAGCGGCGCGGCAGCGGTCATCGAAGGCGTGGGCGATCACGGTTGCGAATATATGACCGGCGGCCGCGCGATCATCCTCGGTCCAACCGGCCGTAACTTTGCCGCGGGAATGTCCGGCGGCGTGGCTTACATTTGGGATCCAGAAGACGCCTTTGCGCCCAATTGCAATATGGAGATGGTGGAGCTCGAAAAAGTGGAGGACGCCGAGGACATTGCCGAGTTACAAAGCCTCATCGAGGAACACGCCGAACGCACCGGTTCCACCGTCGCCGTCGAGGTGTTGGACAACTGGAGCACTGCGCTTGGCCAATTTGTCAAAGTGATGCCAACCGATTACAAACGCGTCCTCACCGAACGCAAACAACGCGAACAGGAACTGGTCGCTTAAAAGATTTTTTCAATGGGTAAACCGACAGGATTTATGGAGTTCGAGCGCGAGACCGTACCGTATCGCGATCCGCTCGAGCGTTTGAATGATTACGACGAGATCAACACCACGCCGGATGAGGGCCATCTGCAGACGCAGGGCGCCCGCTGTATGGATTGTGGGGTGCCGTTTTGCCAGTCGGCCAACGGCTGCCCGATCGATAACCTGATTCCCGAATGGAATCATCTCGTGTATCAAAAGCGTTGGAAGGAGGCGATTGATCGCCTGCACAAAACGAATAATTTTCCCGAATTCACCGGCCGCGTGTGCCCGGCACCGTGCGAAGGCTCGTGCGTGCTCGGCATCACCAACCCGCCGGTTACCATCAAGAACCTCGAGAACACGATTATCAATCGCGCCTTTGAGGAAGGTTGGGTGACCAGTGAAGCGCCCAGCAAGCGCACCGGCAAGAAGATCGCTATCGTCGGTTCCGGCCCGGCCGGCTTGGCCGCGGCGGATCAGCTTAACAAGGTGGGCCACGAGGTCACCGTGTACGAGCGCGCCGACCGCATTGGGGGCCTGCTGATGTACGGCATTCCGAACATGAAGCTCGATAAGGGCGTGGTGGAGCGTCGTATCAATCTGATGCGAGAATCCGGCGTGAAGTTTGTCACATGCGCGCATGTTGGCAAAAAAGAGGACTTCGCCTCCGGTCACATGACTCAGATCATGGAGGAACGCGGCTGCGAGATGCAGTACATCGATCCAAACGATTTGCAGAAGGACTTTGACGCCGTGCTGATGGCCACCGGCGCGACCAAGCCGTTTGATCCCTCCGGTCGCAATCCGGGCCGCGATCTCAAGGGCATCCATTTCGCGATGGATTTCCTCACGCGCAACACCAAGAGCCTGCTCGATTCCAATCTGAAAGACGGCGAATACCTCACCGCCAAGGACAAGCACGTGATTGTCATCGGCGGCGGCGATACCGGCGCGGACTGCATCGGCACCTCGCTGCGTCACGGCTGCAAGGATGTCGTGAACTTCGAGCTGCTCGACCAACCCCCGGCCGAGCGCGCTCCGAACAATCCCTGGCCCCAATGGCCGCGCGTCTATCGACTCGATTACTCGCACGAAGAGAATAAGGCGAAGAACGGCAACGACCCGCGCGCCTATCACATCTTGGCCAAAGAATTTGTCGACGACGGCAACGGCCACATCAAAGGCGTGAAAACCGTCGAGGTCGATTGGAGCAAACCCGTCGAAGGCGGTGCGCCCTTTAGCGAAGTGGAAGGTTCCGAGAAGGAATGGCCGGCCGATCTCGTGCTGCTCGCCACGGGCTTTGTTGGCCCCGAATTGGAAGTCGGCGAAATGCTCGGCCTCGAGACACAGAACCCGCGTGGCAATTGGCAGACCTTTATTGGGGAGCACGGCGAATTCACCACCAACGTGGAAGGCGTGTTCGTTGCGGGCGACTGTCGCCGTGGCCAATCGCTCGTCGTTTGGGCCATCAACGAAGGACGCGGTGCTGCGCGCGCCGTTGATCAATATCTCATGGGCAGCAGCTTGCTTCCCGCCCCGGGCGTCACGCAGGGCAGCGCACTGGCCGGCGTTTAGTGGGTTGGCGTTAATGTGTAATTTGTGCTAGGTTTCCCTTAACCTAATCGACTCCCAACCAAAGGATTCCTATGGAAATCACTAAGCAACTGGCCGTGTTTCTCGATAACCGTCCCGGCACCCTGGCGCGTGTGTGCGATGCGCTCGCTGAATCCAAAGTTAATATCCAAGCGCTTACCACCAGCGACACAGTAGACCACAGCGTCGTGCGAATGGTGGTGGACGATCCGCAAACCGCCGTGTGGTTGCTCGAAGAACACGGTGCGATGGTCGTCGAGGACGACGTCGTGCTCGTCGAGGGCGACAACAAATCCGGCAGCCTCGCCGACATCGCCCGCAAGCTCCGCGATGCCAAAGTGAACATCGAATATTTATACTGCGCCACCCCCCCCGCCTCGCGCAAAGGACTCCTCGTGCTCCGCGTGGACGATCCCGCCAAGGCGTTGAAAGCCCTCAACGGCGGTTGATAAAAAATGCCATTCGCCGAAGCAAAAAAAACACGCATCCTGTGCGGTATGAGCGGCGGCGTGGATTCCTCCGCCACCGCCGCGTTGTTGATCGAGCAGGGCTATGACGTCGTCGGCGTCACCCTCAAGCTGTGGCCGCAGGACTGTGTTTCCCGCGCCGAAGATAAATGCTGCGGCCCGCAAGCGGTCATGGACGCCCGCTCCGTTTGCCATAACCTTGGCATCCGCTACTATCTCATTGATGAAGCGGAAGACTTCCAGAAACACGTCATCCAATATTTCGCCGACGAATACAAAGCCGGCCGCACGCCCAATCCCTGCGTGATGTGCAACGAGCATCTCAAGTTTGGCCGCCTCATCGAGCGCGCCGATCAGCTTGGCGCTGAGAAGATTGCCACAGGCCACTTCGCCCGTGTGGAACAAGATGAAACCACCGGCCGTTATCTACTGAAGCGCGGCCGCGACGAGCGCAAGGATCAAACCTATTTTCTGTTTTCCCTGCGGCAAGATCAACTTTCCCGTGCCCTGTTTCCGTTGGGCGAGAAAACCAAAAGCGACACGCGCGATGTCGCCCGCCATTGCAACCTCAAGACCGCCGACAAAGAGGAGAGCATGGAGATCTGTTTTGTGCCGGATAACGACTACGGCGGCTTCCTGCAAAAGGCCGGTCTCGCCGAAAAGCATCGGGGCGAAATCGTCGACCTGAACGGCCGCGTGCTCGGGCATCATGACGGCATCGAATTTTACACCATCGGCCAACGCAAAGGCCTGGGCATCAGCGCGCCCAACCCGCTGTACGTCCTCGAACTCAACGCCGAGGAAAACCGCGTGGTCGTCGGCCCCGTTGAGAATCTCGAAAGCGAATCATTCGAAGTCGAACGCTGCAACTGGATCCCGTTTGCCGAGCTGACCGGGCCCATCGAGGCCACCACGCGCATCCGCTACAATCATTCCGGCACAGCGGCCACCATCGAGCCCGGCGAAAACGGCCGCGCCACCGTCCGCCTCCACACCCCCCAACGCGCCATCGCCCCCGGCCAAGCCTGCGTATTCTACCAAGACGACCTCGTCCTCGGCGGCGGCTGGATTGCACGGTAATCGGGGGGGGGCTGTTTACACTTTGCGCCATTCCAATGGACGAGGTGGAACTCGTCTCTTTTATCAGCGTTTTCGATTATGGGAATCCAACCCGTATTTTGTGGCCGCCAACTCATGAGCCCTCGTTTCCGGGAGGGTATCGAGTAAACCGCAGTCACCGGCTACGGCATCCATCCAGTCCTGTTGCGGCCAATTGCCCAGCGGTTGCACGGAGCCTTGAATCAGAAGTCCAAAACGATTGCGGCGTTGAGCGGCGCCGGCGATTTTTTTGCCGTTCCAAAGGAGGTCATGAAGTTCGTGCCCCTCAAAGCATTCCCCGGGCTTGGGGCGGCGACAGCAATCGGCCAGTGTTGTTTCTATCCCGATCGCTTGAAAGGCTGTCTGTAACAGGGCATGCACACGGTGATAGCTTTCCGTCGCGGGCAGGGCGGTCCAGTCATGATCCTTGGGGAAGGTGAGGCTGTAGGTCCAATCGCCGTCATGCGGCACCAAACCGCCGCCCGTGCAGCGGCGGATTAAAGGCCGCAGCGCGGTGGTTGTTTCGAGTTCGGTAATCTTTTGGGAGTAGCCAAAGGTGGCGCAGGGTTGGGTCCATTCGTAAAATCGCAGAATCGGCTGACCGATCGCGGCACTGTTTTCCAGCAAGGCCTCGTCCAGAGCCATGTTGTAAGCCGGTTCGCCTGAGCCGCTCTCGAGTAATAGCCAGTTCATCATGGGGCGGAAGGGCACAGATGGCGGATTTCGCAGGCGGCACAATCCGGCTTGCGCGCAGCGCAGCGGCGCCGGCCATGCCAGATGATCCAGTGACTGAAGAGAGTCCAGTGCTCGCGCGGCACGAGCTGGATCAGGTCTTTCTCAATTTTCTCGGGCGTCTTGGCCGAGGTGATTTTTAAGCGATCGCACAGGCGCGCCACATGCGTGTCCACCACCACACCTTCATTGATGTTAAAGGCGTTGCCGAGAATGACGTTGGCCGTCTTGCGCCCCACACCGGCCAGCGCCACCAGTTCCGGCATCGTCTGCGGCACCTCGCCATTGTGGTTTTCGACGAGGGCGTGGCAGGCATTTTGAATACTCTTGGCCTTGTTGCGAAACAGGCCGATTCGCCGGATGTCATTCTGCAATTCCTCCAGCGGCACGGCCGTGTAATCGGTGGCCTGGCGATATTTTTTGAAGAGCTCGGTCGTGACGATGTTGACCTGCTTGTCCGTGCATTGGGCAGACAAAATGGTGGCCACCATCAGCTCCAGCGGGTTGCGATAATTCAGCTCACAATGCGCGTCGGGATACGTCTGCTGAAGCCCCGCGATAATGTCGGCGAGGCGTTCGCGTTTGGCAGTCTGAGATTCTCGCGGCATTTTTATGAACACAGATGAGCAGGATATTCAGGATGAGAAAAAGAAAAAATCCTGAATATCCTGCTCATCATTGTTAGAAAACCTTCCCAACGGTGTTACACCAATTCCGGTTCCTCGATGGAGGCGGGGCGGGGGTGGAGTGGAGTGCCGTCGGGGGCTTCGGGGTACTCGAATACTTTGCCTTCGAAGTTGCGGATGACGACGCGGTCGGCGTTGTGGCTGAGGACGTAGTTGGGCGCGACGGGCACCTTGCCTCCGCCACCGGGGGCATCGATGACGTATTGCGGCACGGCGTAGCCGGTGGTATGGCCGCGGAGGGTTTCCATGATTTCCAAGCCGCGACGGACGCTGGTGCGGAGGTGGGCGCTGCCATTGATGAGGTCGCACTGGTAAATATAAAGTGGCCGCACGCGACACATTAGCAATTTTTGCAGCAGCGCTTTCATGACGATTTCGTCGTCGTTCACGCCCTTGAGCAGCACGGATTGGTTGCCGAGTGGGATGCCGGCGTCGGCGAGGCGGGCGAGGGCATCGCGCACTTCGGTGGTGAGCTCGCGTGGGTGGTTGGCGTGAACGCTGACGAAGAGCGGATGAAATTCGCGCAGCATCGCGCACAGCTCGGGGGTGATGCGTTGTGGCAGGAAAATGGGGATGCGGCTGCCGATGCGGATGAATTCCACGTGCGGAATCTCCCGCAGCCGGGTGAGCAAGTGCCGGAGCTTGTCGTCGCTGAGCAGCAAAGGGTCGCCGCCGGAAAGCAGCACGTCACGCACCTCGGGATGTTCGCGGATGTAATCGAGTTGCTGTTCGAAGTTGGGCCGGAAGCCATAGCCGGTGGCGTTGCTGACCATCCGCGAGCGCGTGCAGTAACGGCAGTAAGCGGCGCAGCGGTCAGTCACCAAAAACAAAACGCGATCCGGATAGCGATGTACGAGCCCGGGCACGGGCGAGTGGCTGTCTTCACCGCAAGGGTCGTCCATTTCCCACGAGGCGGTTTCCGTTTCATTGATGCTCGGCAGCACTTGCCGTCGGATGGCGCAGTCCGGGTCATCAACGTCGATGAGATTAAAAAAGTGTGGCGTGATGGCCATCGCCAGTTTGGTGTCGGCCAACCGCGCGCCTTCGGTTTCGGCTTCGGTGAGAGTCGGAAGGTGCTGTTGCAGTTGCTCGAGCGAAGTGACGCGGTTTTTTAGTTGCCATTTCCAATCGTCCCAATCGGCATCGGTCGCACTATCCCACGCACCGCGACCGGCGGAGTGGAATTGCTTGAGTTCGCTCAGCAAATTGTGCGGGTTAATGGTGGATGACATATGCGGGCATCTTACCGACGCGGGCTGAAGGTGTCAATTCAGCCGGTGTGCGTTGGCTCAAGGTCGGCGGAGGATTTTGCTCAAGGCGTTGCTGGGCCGATTGGGGGCGCGTTTGAGGTCGGCGAGAATGGTATCGAGCAACGTGAGCGATTGCATGGCCACTTTGCGTCGTGCGGCATGGGCCTCGGTGGTGAGGGTGGGGATGGGCCCGTTGGGTTGGTGGGGTTTGCCGATGTATTGCTGGAGCACCAGACGGTATTCGCGGGTGATGCGCGTGAGCTGGGGCGGAGCGTTAATTTCCACGAGAATCAGTTTCTGTACCAGTGGTAACAGCACTTTTACGTGATTGGCGTGGGTGCCGGTTTGTAGATATTCGCGCAGCGGCACAGATTTCCGGCCATCTTCGCGCGCGGCTTCCACGCTTAATAAGTTGGAGAGGTGCCCCTGCGCGACGTTGGGCATCCAGCGATTTTGGGCATCGCGATTGCGAAAGCGCGTTTGCGTGAGCGACCACCATTGCTCAGCGGCAAGCATCGTTTTGAAATCAAACGCGGCTAGAAATGCGTGTTGACTGTTGGCGCGGCGGTTGGTTTCGCGGATAAAAAATTGCATACGCCGGGCGCCATCGGTTCGGGCCAGTAAATGGGCGGTGAATAAATGAGCGTGCGCGCGGTAACGCATAAGGCCCTCGCCGAGTTGTAATTCGGCGGGTGGCAAACTAAGGTTGAGATAGGATACCTGAGGGGTGTTTTGAATGACGACTCGACTGCGGCGTAATGCGTCGGGTTGAAACAAATTATTGGCGCGGTTAAGTGTGAGCGATGCGAACAGGGCAGGGCCGTTTTTTTGGGTGAGTATTTCGGTGAATCCCTCGGTAAGCCAGGGCGGGATGCGCGGGGTTTTGCGGCTGTAACGGCCGGCGTATTCCTCGATCAACAGCGACACCATCGCGTGTAGTAGCTGGCGGCTGGGCAGTTCCTCCGGCACGGTGAGTTGATATCGCCATTGATCACCAAACGCTTGGCGCTCAAGCACCGGCTTCGTGCCCGGCGGCAGGTTGATGATGCGCAGCATGACGTGGCCGTTCCATAGATCGCTCACGCCCAATTCGCGCAGCAGGTGTTTCTTGGTTTCTTCAGCAAAAAAAATGAGGCTGTGCGCATTCACTCGCACGACGGCGGGAATCCCGTTTTTGCCGGAAACAATCGGGCGCGGCGCACGATCCAGTTTCCAAATCGCGGAGAATTGTTTGGTGACGCTCGTCACCGGCTGTGGTCTTCGGAAAGGTTGCGCGTCGGCTGTGCTCCACAGTGCGGAGAAAACTAAAATGAAAAGAGCGCGCGTCATTGCGTCAGGTTTTCTTCGGCTTCTTTTTGGCGGCCGGTTTTTTGGAATCCGTTTTATTGTTGTCCTTGCTTCCTTTGGAATCTTTGGAATCAGATTTTTTCTCAGTGGCTTTCTTGGCCGCATCGGCGGCTTGCTTTTCGCCGCTCTTGTAGCTTTCGCTGCGATAATCGGTTTCGTAAAAACCGCCACCCTTGAAAATAATCCCGGCGCCGGTGCCAAGCAGTCGTTTGACTTTACCCTTGCCCCATTTTTTTTGGGCGCACGCATCCTCCGGGCAGATTTTTAAGTGTCCTGCTTTGATGGAATGAAAAACCTCAATGGTCTTTTCGCATTTGGCGCACGAATACTCGTAAGTTGGCATGAACTGGAACCCCCTCCTTCTGCGGAAAATTTACGGTAAAACAGACGTTCAAGTCAAGTGGATGACGGCTTGCTTTACACAGGTTATTCACATAGGGTTTTCGCGAACCCCAAATCGCCTTCAGGCGATCCATACGCTATGACTATGATGACCCGCCAAAAAGTAATGGACCAATACTTCATGGACGCCCGGCACAAGCTGATCGACATCGCCGCGTTCCTTGACCGCGTAGAAGGCGCGGAAGGTGCTGAAGATTTTCGTATGGTCGCCTTTCGCGACGCCATCAAGCATCTCGAAGACGGCGGCAACGACCGCGCCAAAGACGTGCTATTGGCCTTCAGTGATCCAACGGAAGAACCGATTGCGAAAGCGCCAGGGAAGGGTGCTTGTGGGGCTTGGCCAGGAAAAGACGCTTAAGCAACAGCGATGCATTTCATCGAACCTCATGCCCATATGGTCAGTCGCACGACTGACGACTATGCTGATATGGCGACCGCCGGTTGCGTGGCGCTTTGTGAGCCGGCGTTTTGGGCTGGGTTTGATCGCAGTAGTGCCGATGGGTTTCGTGATTATTTTCGGCAGTTGACGGAGTACGAACCCAAACGCGCGGCGAATTTTGGGATCAAGCATTTCACTTGGCTTTGCATTAACCCGAAGGAATCGGAGGACATGGCGTTGGCGAAGGATGTGCTGGAGGTGATTCCGGAATTTATGGACTGCCCCAACGTGCTGGGCATCGGCGAAATTGGCCTGAACAAAAATAGTCGCAACGAAGTGAAGGTGCTCGAGCAACACGTGGACCTCGCCGCGGCGCACGATCAACTCATCCTCGTCCACACACCGCATCTCGAGGATAAACACAAAGGTACGCGCTTGATTTTGGATGTGCTGAAAAACGACAGCCGCATTAAACCCGAACGCGTGATGATTGATCACGTGGAGGAACACACCATCGGAATGGTGCTCGACGCCGGTCATTGGGGTGGGATGACGCTGTATCCTGAAAGCAAATGTTCCCCCGCGCGCGCCATTGATATGATCGAGCGCTTCGGCAGCGAGCGATTGTGGTGGGACGCCGCTTGTGACTGGGGCCCCAGCGTGCCGCTCGCCGTGCCACGGACTGCGGTGGAAATGCGGCGCCGCGGTCACGAGGAGGCGTTGATTGAGAAAGTGATTTTTAAAAATCCGAAGGCGTTTTTGAGCCAGTCGGAGCGGTTCGTTATTTAATGACCAAGTCGCAATGACCAAATCCCAAGGAATTTACAAATCCAAAGCTCCAAGTTGAACTGCTGACTTGGGATTTGTTCATTGGTCATTCCCTGGTAATTGGTCATTGGTAATTGGGGATTTTTTCCCCACCCTTTCCCCGTGAGGCTCAACCACAATCTCCAACTCGCTTACTGCACCAACATCCATCGCGGTGAAAACTGGGCGCAGACGTTTGAGTCGCTGCGAACGCACACGTTGGCGGTGCGGGATGCAGTGGCGGCGGGCGAGTCGTTTGCCATTGGGCTGCGGCTCAGTGAAGTGGCGGCGCGGGAATTGAGCGGTCCGGCCACACTGGAACGTTTCCAGCAATGGCTGGCGGATGAAAATTGTTACGTGTTTACGATCAACGGTTTTCCCTTTGGCAATTTCCACGGCACGCGGGTGAAGGAGCAGGTTTATGTTCCCGACTGGACCGACCCTGCGCGACTCGAATATACGAACCGGCTTTTTGATTTGATTGCCGCGCTCGTGCCCGACGGCATGGAAGGGAGCGTGAGCACCTTGCCGGGGTCGTTCAAAGAATTCATCACCGAGCCCGCGCAGGAACAAGCCATCCGCGACAATCTTTGGGAATGCGTGGAACACATCGCGAGTTTAAGCGAGCGCACCGGTAAAGCGCTGCACCTCGGTTTGGAGCCGGAGCCGCTCGGCTATTTTGAAACCAGCGCGGAGACGATTGCCTTCTTCGAGCAATTGCGCGCGGAGCATCCTGATGATGCACGGCTCGAAGCGCATCTCGGCGTCAACTACGACACCTGCCATCTCGCCGTGGAATACGAGGAAGCTGCTGACGCACTCGGCGCATTCCGCGCGGCTGGCATTCGCATTAGTAAACTGCATCTCAGCGCCGCGCTGAAAGTCACGCCCGATTCCGACACGCGTGCACGGCTGAAGCCATTTGAGGAGGATGTTTATTTGCATCAAGTGATCGAGCGGATGCCGGACGGCACTCTCACGCGCCATCGTGATTTGGATGTGGCATTAGCGGCGGAAACCCAAGCTGACGAGTGGCGCATTCATTTTCACATTCCGCTGCACTGTCCCGATGGGGAATGGTTTGCCAGCACACGAAATCACATCGATGACGTGCTCGATGCATTGCAAGCCGATCCGAGCCTTTGTTCGCATTTGGAAATGGAAACTTACACGTGGGAAGTGTTACCCGCCGAAATGAAAAACCTTACCGTCGTCGAGCAACTCGTCCACGAATACGACTGGACGCTCGCCCAATTGCGCGCGCGGAACCTCGGATGAAAATGCTGCGCGCATTATTGGTGCTCGGTCGCGTGAGCAATCTGCCCACCATTTGGAGTAACTGCCTTTGTGGTTGGCTGATCGGTGTGGGGCTCAGTGATTCGTTTCGGATGGATTGGGCAATGTTCGTCTGGCTCGCCAGCGGGGCCACCGCGATGTATCTCGGCGGGATGGTGCTTAACGACGCTTGCGACGTGGCCTTCGATCGCGAGCATCGCCCCGAGCGGCCCATTCCCAGCGGTGCGATTACGGAAAAATCGGTTTGGTATTTGGGCATTGGATTATTGGCGGCGGGCACGGGGTTGCTCGCCATTCCCGGCGGGGCCACGGCATTGTTGGCGCTGGCGTTATTCAACTGCATTTTGCTTTATAATTTCATCCACAAACAAACTGAATGGTCGCCCGGGCTCATCGCGGCGTGTCGATTGTTGCTCATCGTGTTGGCGGCGTGTTTTGCATTTGGAACCACTGGGAATGAAGCCACTTTCTTTGCGCATATCCAAAGCGGCGCGGCGGTGTGGACGGCGTTGGTTTTGTTTGCGTACGTCACCGGCTTGAGCTGTTTGGCAAAGGTGGAAAGTGCGGAAGGACCGGTGCGATATTGGCCGTGCGCGTTGCTGGCGTTGCCGGTGGGTTTGGCGTTAATGGTGAACGTGGGTGACTCGCGAAAAGATGCGCTGTTGGTGGGAGCCATTTTGGTGCTGTGGGTGGTTCGTAGTTTACGATCCACCTTTTGGGCCAAACAACGCAACATCGGCCGCACGGTGGGCGGATTGCTCGCGGGGATTGTGCTGGTTGACCTTCTCGCCGTGGCGCAAGCGCCCACGGAAATTGCCGCGGTTTTTTTAGGCTTGTTCGTGCTGGCGCTGGCGGCGCAAAAATGGGTACCGGCGACTTAGTTTTCCGATGAATGCAGCGTTCGACCTTTGAAGGTGAGTTCGGCGATGCCGGATTTGTCGAGGTGGCCCAAGCCCATCGCGGTCATTTTTTCGTATTGCTTGTAGGCGGCTTTGGCGAGGGGGAGTTTTAGTTTTTCTTCATCGGCAAGTTTGAGGGCGATGCCGCTGTCTTTGGCGGCGTGCGCGGCGCTGAAGTAGCATTCGTGATCTTTGATGACCATATCTTCACCATCGGTTTCCAGCACGCGACTGTTAGCGCCGGTTTGGCTGAAGACTTCGCGGACCACGTCGAGGTCGAGGTTCATCGAATGGGCAAGGCCGAGGCCTTCGGCGAGGCCGGCGGTGTTGATGTTCATTACCATATTGAGCAACGCCTTAAGCTTGGCGGCGGCACCGGCGGGGCCGATGTATTTGTTGGTGATGGACAGGGCATTGAGCACGGGTTCGGCGCGGGTGAACGCTTCCTCGGCACCGGCGCACATTAAATAAAGCGTGCCGTTGCGGGCTTGGGTGATGGAGCTGGCCATACAGGCTTCAAGGGTTTGGGCTTCGTGTTTGGCGGCCCATTCTTCGACTTTGATGTGGGTGGCGGGGCTGATGGTGGCGCAGTTAATAAAGAGGCGGCCATTGGAACGGGCGAGCAGGGAGCCGCTGCTGTTGAAAATACTTTTCATCGCCTTGTCGTCGGTCACCACGGTGATGATGATGTCGGAGTATTTGGTGACTTCCGGTAGTTTGGTGCAATGCCGTGCGCCGATTTCTTCGGCTAACGATTGTGCGACGGGAGTGTTGGCGTCAAAGACGGCGGTGACGTTGAAGTTTTGTTCCTTGAGGCGGCGGGCCATATTGGCGCCCATACGGCCTACGCCGACGAATCCGATTTTTTCTGACATAGTTTGAGGAGGGTGGGTTGGGTTTGTTGGGTTTACTGGGTTTTTGCGTAGGTTGGGCCCGCGCAAATATCTGGTTCGCACGAAACCCTAAAGGGCTGCCGCTACGGTGGCAACGGATTTTTGCCCTAAAATGGCCGGGGAACTGGTGGGCAAAACGAGCGTGGGGCAGGGTGTGGTTTGCTCGGTAAGATGGACCTGAATGTGCTCGGCACTGAGCGCGGCGAGTTTGGCGGTGATTTCGGTGCGGACCAATTCGGGCGTGTTGCAGTCGCTGCTGAGGTGGGCGCAGTAGACGTGGCGGAGGTTGGGGTGCAAAATTTGCTCCAGAAAATCGGCTGCGCCTTCGTTGGAAAGATGGCCGTGTCGGCTGGTGATGCGTTGTTTGAGATGGGGGGGGCGGATAAGATCGCTGCGCAGGAGGTCAAGGTCGTGATTGGTTTCGAGCAGGAGCACTTCACATTCGCGCACGCGGTCGGCAATGAGGCGGGTGCCGTGGCCGAGATCGGTGAGCCACCCAATGCGTGCGGCGGGGGTGTGGATGACAAAGCCCACCGGCTCAATGGCGTCGTGCGGCACGGGGAAGGTTTCAACGGTGAGGTCGCCGACTTCAAAGGGTTGGCCGGTTTCGAAAATGCGAAACTCAAAGTCGCATTTATGAATGCGTCGGATTTCGTCCGCGGTGGGGCGGTTGCAATAAATCGGGATGCCAAGCTTGGCATTGAGCACGCGCAATCCTTGGATGTGGTCGGTGTGTTCGTGCGTGATGAGAATGCCATCGAGCCGCTCGGGGGTGCGATCCAGCGCGAGCAGGGAATTGCGGATGCGTTTGGCGCTGAAGCCGCAATCAACGAGCACGCGCGCGCCGGGCGTTTCCAAATACGCGGCGTTGCCTCCGGAGCCGCTGCCGAAAATGGTGAACCGAACCTCCTCCACGCGCCAAGTGTACGGGGAGCGGATCGGGGGCACAAATTAAATTCATTCACACATTGCGGATTGGTCGGGGGAGGTTATATTGGCAGAACCCTTTTTTGGCGAAACGAAAGTGCAAGCAGTTTGCGTGCCATTGGCCTTGCCTTTCGGAGCCAAAACCGGTAACTACAGACAGCCGCCTGACCTATGGCTTTTGAACCAAGAATGCAATTGGGACAGAGACTTGCGCAAATGCAGGTCATGTCTCCGCAGATGCAGCAGTCGCTGGCCTTTCTCCAAGCGCCGATGCTGGATTTGCGTTCGATGATTAACAAGGAGCTTCAGGAAAACCCGGTGCTCGAGGAGCTCTCGCCTGATGAAGCCGCCCCTGCCGATAATGGCGATGCCACGGCGGAGGCGAATGGCGAAGCTCCGGAAATCCAGCCACCCGACGGCACAAAAGTCGATCCCACTGAGGAAAGCAATGGCGAGCCGGTGGATGATTTCAGCAAGGAACTCGAGCGCCTCGCGGAGATGAGCGAGGAGTGGCGCGATCATTTCAATGCATCTCAAGTCGCCCCCACCACTCGCCCGAGCGAAGATGATGATGAGCGGCGGCAGTTTATGATGGAGTCCATCACCAGCGGCACGTCGTTGCAGGATTTGTTGATGGAACAATCCAAGATGAGCGATTTGAATTTGGAAGAGATGAAAGTGGCTGAAGAAATCATCGGCAACATTGATGACAATGGATTTCTGCAAATGAGCGTGGAGGAATTGGTGGAGGCTACTGAGTGCGACCGCGAAGTGGTGGAGGAAACGCTGTCGGTCATTCGCTCTTTCGAACCGGCCGGCGTGGGCGCGAGCGATTTGCGCGAGTGCCTGTTATTACAACTGGAACGTCAGGGCAAAATCGACACCGACGAATACAAATTGGTGGAGCATCACATGGATGCGCTGGGTCGCCGGCGGTTTCCCGAAATCGCCAAGGCGCTGGGCGTGGAAATTGATGAGGTGCAGGACATCGCCGAGAATATTTCCCACCTCGCCCCGCGTCCCGGCAGTGCGTTTAAAAATGAACCGGAGCAGTACGTGTTGCCCGAGGTATTTGTGGGCTGGAAGGATGATCAATGGGAGGTCACCTCCAATCGCGAGGAAGTGCCGCAGTTACGCATCAGCAATTCGTACAAGGATTTGCTGGCGGAAGCGCGCGACTCGAAGGACGTCCGCGAATACATCCGCGCCAAAATTCGCGATGGCAATTTTCTCATCAAGAGCATCCATCAACGGCAGGACACCATCCTCAATATCGCCCGCGAAATTGTGGCGCGGCAGGAGGCATTTATGGAAGAGGGCGTGTCGGCACTTAAACCCATGACGATGTCCGAGATCGCCGAGAAAGTGGAAGTGCACGAAACCACCGTGAGCCGCGCGGTGAGCGGCAAGTATATGAAAACGCCGCAGGGGCTTTTTGAAATGCGGTTCTTTTTTACCGGTGCCATCGCCACCACCAGCGGGGAAGGCGTCAGCAATACCAGCGTGAAGCAAATGATCGCCGATCTTGTAGAAAACGAAGACAAAGCAAAACCGCTTTCAGATGAACAGTTAGTGAAACTGCTCGGTAAAAACGACATCAAAATCGCCCGGCGCACGGTGGCGAAATATCGCGGCGAATTGGGCCTGCTCTCTTCGAGTATGCGGCGAGTTTATTAACCTCGAATTGCGCTTTGTTATTTGAGCGCCGCCTTCGTTTCATTTTGCAGAAACTCCAAGTCCTCCCTCAGCTCGTCGGTCTTTGACGCGCGATCCATACGGTCGATAAACAAAATGCCGTGCAGATGATCGGTCTCGTGTTGGACGCAGCGTGCGAGCAAGCCGCCGCAGACGAACTCAATGGGTTCACCGCGGGCGTCTTCGGCTTTAACGCTGACTTTTTCCGGGCGCGTGACGTCGCCATAAATTTCCGGAAAACTCAGGCAGCCTTCGGCACCGCTGACAGGGTCGTTGAGCGGCATTACTTCGGGATTGATCAGCACCAGCGGCATCAGCGAATTTGGATCCGCCGTTTCGCCATCAATTTCCAGCGTGCTCGGTCGATTCTCGGCAGCGCGAATATCAATCACCGTGAGCTGAATTGCACGCCCCACTTGCTGCGCAGCGAGGCCGATGCCGCGATATTCCTCCATCGTCTCGAACATATTGCTGATGAATTCCTCCAGCTCAGGCGTTATCCTTTCCACCCGTGCGCCCTTCTCGCGCAGCACGGGGTTGCCATAAATAGTCAGCGGCAAAACCATTACTTCGTCTCCACCCCCAACAAGCCGAGGATGCGCTCGAGGTCGTCGTCTGAAAAATATTTGATGGTGAGCGCGCCTTTGCCATTGCGATGCCGTAAACTGACCTGTGTGCCGAGTGCTTGTTTGAGGCGATTTTCCAAATCCGAAATGTGCACATCGGCCTTCGTGCCGCCGGTTGTTTTTGTTTTGGGTGCCCCACCACTTTGGCCGTTTTGTAAATTGCTCACCAAAGTCTCTGTGTCGCGCACGCTGAGGGTGTCGCGGATGACGCGGTCGGCAGCGAGCTGTTGTTGCGCGGCATCGTCCAGCCCGAGAATCACTTTCGCGTGTCCCGTGGCCAAGCGGCCTTGGCGCACGTGGGTTTGCACGTCTTCATCAAGCTTGAGCAATCGCAGCGCGTTGGCCACGGCGGCGCGGCTTTTGCCCACACGCGTGGCGGCTTCTTCCTGCGTGAGTTGGAACGCATCAATGAGCAGACCGTACCCTTGCGCTTCCTCAATGGGATTCAAATCCTCGCGCTGCAAATTTTCCACCAACGCCATCTCGAGCACTTCAGCATCCGTCGCCTCGCGCACCACGGCGGGCACGGTTTCTAATCCCGCGATCTGCGTGGCGCGCCAGCGGCGTTCGCCCGCGATGAGCTCGTACTCTTCGCCAACCATTCGCACGACGAGCGGCTGAATGATTCCGTTGGCTTTAATCGATTCCGCCAGGCCTTCGAGTGCTTCGCGGTTAAATTCCTTGCGCGGCTGCAACGGGCACGGCTTCAGTTTTTTCCAATGCAACCGCAACACACGCTCGCCTTCCGCCACAGGGGCCAGGGCGGGGGTGGCGGCGTCGGGTGCGGCAGGCACGCTGGGGGGAGTTTCCTTTTGGGTTCCCAACAACGCGCCTAATCCTCGGCCTAATCCGGTCTTCGCCATGCGTGTTTGTGGGGCAGTCACATTGGGATGTCAAAGGCGTGTTTTTCACAATATCCTCGGCGCGTGACGCATAAGAGTGGATGGATCGCCGACCGCGTGGCGCATTTGGCCGAAAACAAACAAGGCCATGATGCGCGTTACCTTGGCTACTTCGAGTGCTTCAATGCCGGTGAATTTTACGAAGCCCACGATGTGCTTGAGGATTTGTGGCTCGAAACACGCGGTACCCCCGATGCCGATTTTTATAAAGCGCTCATTCAACTCGCCGGCGGATTTGTGCACCTCACGATGCACGAAAACCCCAAGTGGCCCGCCGCCGGCCATCGCCTCCGCCCCGCCCATCGCCTGCTCGGCAAGGCGCGGGGCTATTTGGAAAACTATCCCGCAGATCATCACGGCCTCGATGTGACGGCCGCCCTCGCCCTCATCGACCAATGGCGCACGCAGTTGGAGGAGAATGATTTCCAGAAGAATCCTTTGCATCAACACGATGCACCCACCCTTGCCAAGCCTCGATAGGGACACGCACAGGGCGTCCCTGCCAACAACTGAAGCTTGCCCCCGCTTGCCGCCGCCTCTAGGCTCGTCAACCATGAGCGAGCAACAGGTTGACGAGCGGATTGCGGCATTGGGCCGATACGTACTGGACGGCGGCACGATTGAAAAGGATGACGCCCTTTTTCTATTCGAGCTCGAAAACTCCGCGGATATCCACACGCTGCTGTCGTGGGGCAATCGCATTCGCGAGCATTTTAAGGGCAACAAGATTCATCTTTGCTCCATCGTCAACGCCAAGGCGGGGGCGTGTTCGGAGAATTGTTCGTTCTGTTCGCAATCTGCCGCGTACCAAACCGGATCACCTCGGTACGGGTTTGTGGATCCCGAGCCGGTTGCTGAGGCGGGCGAGGAGGCCAATCGTAATGGCGTGACGGCAGTCGGCCTGGTGGCGGCCTGGCGCGGATTGAAAGAAGGCCCGATGCTCGATGAGGTGTGCGATCGGATTCGCGAAATGAAGGATCAGGGGCAGACTCGGCCGGATGCGTCACTGGGTTTGATTGAGTCGCAGGAGGTGGCCAATCGGCTGAAGGATGCTGGTCTTGAATGCTATGGCCATAATCTCGAAAGTTCGGAACGTTTTTTTCCGGAACACTGCACGACACACACGTTTGAAGATCGCCTGCGCACGATTGGGTTTCTGAAAAAGGCGGGCATCAAGATTTGCAGCGGCGGCATTATCGGCATGGGCGAGACGCGCGCGGATCGATGTGATCTCGCCATGAGCTTGCGGGAGATCGATGCCAGTGTGGTGCCGGTGAATATTCTGAATCCCATCGAAGGCACGCCGCTGGCGGAACAGGAATCGCTGCCGCCATTGGAGATTCTCAAGACCGTTGCCTGTTTCCGATTCATTTTACCGCGCAAGGAAATCATGATTGCCGGTGGGCGCACGGTGAATTTGCGCGACCTGCAATGCATGGTGTTTCAGGCCGGCGCCAGCGCGTTGATGGTGGGTAACTATCTCACCACGCTAAATCAGCCGGTGGAAAAGGATCTGCAAATGCTGCGCGATCTCGGGCTCGACCCGGATTGGACGGAGTTTGATCCGAATGACACGGGCGATTGCGGTTGTGACGAGAAGGAATCCTGCGCCCCCACTGAGGCTTCCGAGACGGTAACGGCCTAGCCGTGAACCCTCGTGGGCTCAATGACGGCTGTTATCGCGGCGACCGCATTGATATCGAGTCTGTGCTCACCGACTGCCTCGCTGCCGCCGAGGCCCATGGCTGGACGGTTCGTTGGTTGGAAACAACGAGCCCGCTTCGGCTCCTGACCCTCCATCGTGCGCCGACCAATCCTCGCCGGCATCTTTATTTATCATCCGGCATTCACGGCGATGAGCCGGCCGCGCCGTTGGCGATGTTGCAGTTGTTGGAGGAAAATAATTGGCCGGAGGACACGGAACTGTGGCTGAGCCCCTGCCTGAATCCCACTGGGTTTCCGATCAATTCCCGCGAGAGCGCCAGTGGCGAGGATTTGAATCGAGATTACAAACACCGGCGCACCCCGGAGATCGCCGCCCATGTGGCGTGGCTGGAAACGTTGCCGGATTTTGAGTTCACTATCCAACTGCACGAGGATTGGGAGGCGCAGGGGTTTTATTTTTACGAACTGAAAATGGACGGCACCCCCACGGAGCCGCGCCGTGTATTGGAGGCTGTGTCGGCGGTGTGCCCGATTGATCATTCGCCGGAAATCGATGGGCGCAACAATGATAGCGGGCTCATCAAGCCTGAGCTGGATCCCGCTGTGCGCGAGCTATGGCCGGAAGCGTTTTGGCTGGTGATGAACAAAACGCGCCTCAGTTACACTTGCGAGGCGCCGTCGGATTTCGAGATGGCCGTGCGGGTGGAGGCGTTGGTGACGGCGGTACGAGCGTTATTAACCACAGAGGCCCAGAGCGCACAGAGTTGAAAATTTATTTATATTTCCAGTTCTTATCCTTCCCCTCGGCCATCCATTCGAGGGCGGTGGCGATGCGTTTTTCGCGGGTGACTTCGCGTTTGGCTTCGGTGATCCATTCCACGTATTCGCGCTGACAGCTGGGAGAGAAATTCTCAAACGTCTTCTTGGCCTTCGCGTTTTTTGCCAGGGCCTTGGTGAAATAGTCGGGCACGGGCAAGGCCTTGCGTTTGGCGGGTTTGGGTGGCTTTTTGCCGCTGGCATTCAGGGCCGCGGCGGCTTTGATGTACTGGATCATCACTTTGTCCGCGGCCAAGTCCTTCACGTCGGTGAGTTTCTCGCAATTCATGAACGACGCGCCATCGTGGTCAAACAGGCCGTCCGGATCGGCCATTTCTTTCGCGCGCCAAAATCCAAAACGCACATGCGCCTTGAAGGCGGCCATGCCGGCCACGATACCCTCGTGCATGAACGCCGGCGCGCCCCATTTCATTTCCTCGGTCATCTGCGGACAGGCCTTGTGCATGAGCGCGCGCACATTGCGTAAAATGGGCTGGGCAAACGGCGCGGCCTTTTCGATGTAAGCATCGACCTTGGGGTTGGCGTTCTTCATGGTAGATTGACGACATTTTGCGGTGTGCCAGCCAAAAACGCACGCAGGTTTTCCACCGCAATCTCCATCAAACGCGCCCGGGCCGCGCGCGTGGCCCAACCGATGTGCGGGGTGATGATGAGATGGGGCGCGGTGAGCAACGGATTACCCGCAGGCGGCGGTTCAGTGCTCAACACATCCGTCGCCGCGCCGCCGATGCGGCCTTTGGCCAGAGCGGCGGCGAGATCGGCTTCGTTGACCAACGGGCCCCGGCCGGTGTTGATGAGAAATGCGCCGGTCTTCATTTGCTCGAGCAGCGCGGCGTTGACGAAGCCATGGTTTTCATCGGTCAACGGACAATGTAAACTCACGACATCTGCCTCGCGGAAGAGCGTGTCGCGATCAACGAATTGTGTGTCCGGTTCGTCGCGGACTGTGCGGGTGTGCACGAGAATCTTCATGCCGAACGCCCGGCCAATCCGCGCGACGGCTCGGCCAATCGCACCGTAGCCGACCAAGCCGAGTGTGAGCCCGTGCAATTCCACGAGCGGTTTTTTCCAGTAACAAAAATCGGGGCACG